>JAABUK010002385.1_pt1 | contig 33770 bp, 33 predicted proteins | sample 5559141 | NCBI WGS metagenome assembly JAABUK01 (sample SAMN10711869, study PRJNA513367) | rock metagenome | isolation source: Antarctica rocks | place: Antarctica: Victoria Land, Pudding Butte nord | collected 2016-01-03 | reverse complement strand
GATGAGCACCCGATCATCATCAAGGTCGAGCGCTTCCGGGAGCTCACGAAGCTCGTCCAGACCTACCTCGAGGCGCTGCCCGACCTCATCGCCGCCGACGGCCGTATCCACACGACGTTCAACCAGACGGCGACGGCGACGGGCCGCCTCTCCTCGACGAACCCGAACCTCCAGAACATCCCGATCCGCACCGAGCTCGGACGCACGATCAGGGCGTGCTTCGTGGCCGAGCCCGGCCACGTGCTCGTCTCGGCCGACTACGAGCAGGTCGAGCTGCGCATCCTCGCCCACATCGCTAAGGAGGACGTCCTCTCTGAAATCTTCGCACGCGGGGAGGACGTGCACACCGCCACCGCGGCGACGGTGTTCGGGATGGACCCGACCGAGATCGATCTCGGCATGCGCTCCAAGGCGAAGATGGTCAACTACGGGATCGTCTACGGCCTCTCGGCCTACGGCCTGGCCGACCGGCTGCACATCGACCAGGACGAGGCCCAGGAGTTCATCGACCGCTACCTGTCCCGCTTCCCCGCGGTGGCCGCGTTCATCGCGCGGACGATCGAGGAGGGGACGGAGAAGGGCTACGTCTCCACGCTCTTCGGACGGCGCCGACAGGTCCCCGAGCTCCGGGCGCGGCGCTGGGAGATGCGCAAGCAGGGCGAGCGCTTCGCCGTGAACATGGTGATCCAGGGCACCGCCGCGGACGTGATGAAGATCGCCATGGTGCGCTGTCACGACGCGCTGCGCCGGGAGGGCCTCGCCACCCGCCAGATCCTCCAGATCCACGACGAGCTGCTGTTCGAGGGGCCGGCCGCGGAGGAGGAGGCGGTCGTCGCGCTCGCGGGACGCGAGATGGCCGCCGCGTGGGAGCGCGAGCCGCCCCTGCCCGTCGGCGTGGGCAGCGGTCCGAACTGGCTGGCGGCGAAGTGAGCGCGGCGCCCGCCATCGCCCTGACGGTGATCGTCGGGTGCCTCATCGGGCTCCAGGCGCCCGTGAACTCCCGCCTGGGGAACGCGGTGGGGAACCTCCCGGCGGCGGCGATCTCCTTCTTCATCGGGACGACCGTGCTCGTCCTGCTCGCCAGCGTGGTCGGCGAGGGCTGGAGCCGCGTCGGAGAGGTCCGGCAGGTGGGCTGGACCTACCTCACGGGCGGGCTGCTGGGCGCGGCCTACGTCGCCACCGCGCTCGTCACCGTGCGTGCGCTCGGGGCGGGCGGCGTCACCGCGGCGACGATCGCGGGCCAGCTCATCGCGGCGCTCGTCGTCGACCAGTTCGGCCTGCTCGGCGTCGAGCAGCGCGGGATCACGCCGCTGCGGCTCGCGGGCGTCCTGCTGCTGGCGGCCGGGACGGCGCTCGTCGTGAAGGGTTAGGCGGCGAGGGCAGCGGCCCGACGCGGGTGCGCTCGGCCCGGCCCGACGATCCGCGGGTGGGCGAGCTCGAGGTAGTGGCCGAAGGACCAGTCCAGGAAGCGTCGCGACTCCATCGCGCGCAGCGCGGCGGTCAGCAGCCGCGGCGCGACACGCGGGACGGCGCGCTGGACCCCGAGCATGGCCTCCCACTTCCACCGGTGCCCCGCCGAGAACGCCGCGTAGGAGTGCAGGGCGTCCTCGCGCGTCCGGCGCCCCTCCACCACGGCGCGCAGCTCGCGTCCCAGCGCGATCCCGAAGTACAGCGCCGGGCGGATCCCCTCGGCGGTCAGCGGCAGGCAGTGCCCGGCCGAGTCGCCCACGAAGAACACCCCGTCCGCCGCCGCGGGCCGCAGCCGGTGGGGGATCCAGTTGCCCTGGAACCGGATCGGTTCCCGCGCCTCGTCGCGCGCCAGGCGCACCGTCGGCTCCTTGACGTGGACGCGGGGATCGAAGGAGCCCACGCCCACCCGCACCTCGTGCCCCGCCGGGAACGACCATCCGTACCCCGCCGGCACGTAGGAGCGGTCGATCCAGATCGCGAGGTCGTCGCCCGAGCCGCCGGGGTGGACCTCCAGGCCACGCGAGAGCCACGCCTCCGGCGGCTGGACGTTCTCGCCGGGCGCGAGGATCCGCCGCCACCCGAGGCCGTCCACCACGAGCGGGGCGCGCACGTCGCCCCGGTCGGTGTGGACGACGTCCCCCGTACGCCCCTCGACCTTCGCGGTCTCGAACACCGCGTCTGACCCCTGCTCGCGCAGCTCGCCGCACACCGTGCGGTAGTCGAACGTGGAGAACGTCCACGGCAGGCGAAGGCGGGCCGTCCGGTGCGGGGTGTGGCACACGAGCTCGCCGAAGCGCTGCTGCTCGGAGAGCCCGAGCGCCTCGAGCCACTGCGTCGGTATTCCGCACGCCGAGGTCTGGCGCTCGCCGATCTCGTAGCGGTCGAGCATGAGTACGCGGGGGCGGGCGGGACCCGACTTTCCCGCCAGCTCGCGGGCGACGGCGAGGCCGGCGAACGACGCCCCACAGATGAGGACGTCGGCGTCGGTGTCGATGGGCGTGCGCTCGGCGCCGCGCCTGGTCGCGCGCGTGGGCATTCCCGCTCAGGCTACGGCCACTAACCTTGGGGGTACATGTCAACTTCCACGCCCACCGCCCCCGACGCGCACGTCGTCGAGGGCTCCGACGGCTTCGTGCTCGAGGTCGACGGCCGTCAGGTCCCCAACTACGACGCGACCCTCGTCGACTTCTCCGAGGGTGACGTCGTCACCGGCAACGTCGTCCGGATCGACAACGACGAGGTCCTCGTCGACATCGGCTACAAGAGCGAGGGGGTCATCCTCGCCAACGAGCTCTCCATCCGCAAGAACGTCGATCCCGCCGACGAGGTCGAGATGGGGGAGGAGGTCGATGCCCTCGTCCTCACCAAGGAGGACCCGGACGGGCGTCTGATCCTCTCGAAGAAGAAGGCGCGGTTCGAGAAGGCGTGGCGGCTCATCGAGGCCGCCGCCGAGTCCGGCGAGCCCGTCACCGCGAACGTCATCGAGGTCGTCAAGGGCGGTCTCATCCTCGACCTCGGGGTGCGCGGCTTCCTGCCCGCCTCGCTCGTGGACATCCGCCGGGTGGCCAACCTCGACGAGTTCATGGGCACGCAGATCGAGTGCCGCGTGATCGAGCTCAACCGTGCCCGGAACAACGTGGTGCTCTCGCGCCGCGCCGTGCTCGAGGAGGAGCGCAAGGAGGTCCGCGAGCAGATCCTCGACCGGCTCCAGCCGGGCGACATCGTCGACGGCCAGATCTCGAACATCGTGGACTTCGGCGCGTTCGTCGACCTCGACGGGATCGACGGCCTCATCCACATCTCCGAGCTGTCGTGGTCGCACGTCAACCACCCCTCGGAGATCCTGAACATCGGCGACACGGTCAACGTCAAGGTCCTCGACATCGATCGCGAGCGTCAACGCATCTCGCTCGGGCTCAAGCAGACCCAGGAGGACCCGTGGCAGCGGGTCGTCGACACCTACCGGGTGGGCGACGAGCTCGAGGGCACGGTCACGAAGGTCGTCACCTTCGGCGCCTTCGTGGAGATCCTCGACGGGGTGGAGGGGCTCGTGCACATCTCCGAGCTCGCGCCCCAGCACGTGGAGAACCCGCGCGAGCTCGTCGCCCCGGGTGACGACCTGCGCGTGCGGATCCTCGAGATCGACTCCGACCGCCGGCGGCTCTCGCTCTCGATCAAGCGGGTGGAGGACCAGGTGCTGCCCGTGCCCGGGTCCTCGGCCACGGGGTCACCGGAGGACGCGCCCGCGCCGGACGAGGGCGAGCCGGACTACGACAACGCGCCCGAGCTCGGGCTCTCCGAGGAGGTCTTCGCCGACGACGACGCACGGATGGCCGACCAGGCCGCCGCGGCGGAGGCAACCGAGGAGGACCCGAGCCTCGACGCCTCCGGCTCGGGGGTCCCCGGGGTCGAGGAGGCGCCGGTCGGCGCGCTCGTCGCCGAGGCCGCGACCGAGGACGCCGCCGCGGAGGCGCCCGCCGAGGAGCCGGACGCTCCGGCCGCGGAGGCGCCGGTCGAGGACTCGGCCGCCGAGGGTGCCGTCGCCCCGGCCGAGGAGGCGCCCGCGGTCACCGAGCCCGAGGGTCCGACCACCGACGGGTCCGCGTCGGTGGCGCCCGCGGCCGAGGGCACGCCCGCCGATCCGACCAACGACCCCTCCGGAGACGGCGGGTCGCCGGCCACGGCGGACGAGCCCGCCTGAGGGCGGGCGGGATCCGGTTCATCGGGCTCACGGGCGGGTTGGGCGCGGGGAAGTCGACCGCGCTCGCCGTGCTCGGGCGCCTCGGCGCGGCGACTCTTTCCACGGACGCGGTCGTGCACGACCTGTACGAGAGCGACGAGGTCCGCGGGGCCGTCGTCTCCCGGTGGGGGCGCGAGGTCGCGCCGGACGGAGCGGTGGACCGCTCCGTGGTGGCCGCCCGCGCGTTCGCCGACCCCGAGCAGCGCGCGTGGCTCGAGGGGTTGCTGTGGCCGCGGGTCGGCGCCCGGGTGGCCGCCTGGCGCGAGGAGGAGACCCACCGGGAGCCGCTCCCGCGCGCGCTCGTGGTCGAGACGCCGCTGCTCTTCGAGGCGGGGCTCGAGGCGATGTACGACGCGACCATCGCGGTGGTCGCGCCCGAGGCGCTACGCACGGAGCGCGCGTCCGCGCGTGGCCACGCGGTGCTCGACGAGCGCCACGCGCGTCAGCTCTCCCAGGAGGAGAAGGCGCAACGTGCGACGTTTGTCGTGGTCAACGACGGCACGCCGGAGGAGCTCGAGGCGAGGCTGTCGGCCATCCTTGCCAAGCTGCATTCCTGATGGGGGCCACCGCCACCCGCCGCCGCACGCCCGCCACGGCCCGCCCCGGCGCGGCGGGTCGGCGCCGCCTGCTGCGACGGCGCCGTGGCCTGCTCGGGGTCGTGCTGCTCGTCGCGACCGGCGCGGCGGTGCTCGCGCTCGGCGCGACCGGGTTCTTCTCGCATGCCGTCCGGGAGATCTCGCTTCCGCTCCGCCACGAGGACATCATCCGCCAGCAGGCCGCGGCCAAGCGCCTCGATCCCGCCCTCGTGGCCGGCGTGATCTTCGCGGAGTCGAAGTTCGTCGACCAGACCTCGCCGGCCGGGGCGCGGGGGCTCATGCAGATCACCCCGGACACCGCGCGCTACATCGCGCACCGCTCGGGCGGCACCGCGTTCCGGCTCGCGGATCTCGGTACCCCCCAGGTGAACATCGCCTACGGCACCTACTACCTGCACTATCTGCTGAGCCGCTACGGCGGGAACGAGGTGCTGGCCGTCGCCGCCTACAACGCCGGGGCGGGCAACGTCGACCGCTGGCTGCGCGACGCGGCGACCTCCGGCCGCGCGTTCCGCGCCGACGAGATCCCGTTCCCCGAGACCCGCCACTACGTGGCGAAGGTCCTGCACGCCCGCGACGGCTACCGCCGCTCGTACGCGCGCGAGCTCGGGCTCTAGAGCGCTCGGGCGGGGTGCGGTCGGGCGTTCCGCGCGTGGCTCGCGAGTCCGAGACCCCAGCCCAGCGCGGGCCAGACCGGCCATGGGTACCAGCCCCCGCCCGTGAGGGCGACCGACAGCCAGATCCCGACGAGCAGCACCATCACCCCGACGTAGGCGCGCACGTGCCCGCCGAGCTCCTCGCGCGCGCGGCCGGCCCGCTCGTGCCGCCGGCTCTCGCGACGCCCGCGCTCGCGCCACGCCGGAGGCAGGTCGGCGGTCAGCGGCGCGAGCTCCCCCGCGATCTTTGCCGTGAGCGCCGCCCCCGTGCGCTCCGCGAGCTCGTCGGGCTCCAGCAGCCCGGCGCCTCCCGCGGCGCGCAGCAGGGCGACGACCTCCTCCCGGTCGGCGTCGGACACGCGGTGCTCCGGAGCCCGTGCGTTCACGTCCTCCTGCGGAACCGCGTCGCCGCGCTCCGGCGCGGTGGGCCACCGCGCAAACCCCTCGTCGTGCCCGGACCAGCTCTGATGGTGGTGTCCAAGGTGCCCGCACATACCGCCCCTCCTTGTCCTTTGTGGACGTTCTTCGAGGCAGTCTATCCATATAGGACGGTAGTGTCATGGAAAATGAGGGAGCCGAGGGGATGAACGCGACCGCCGCCTCGCTGCTCGGCCTCCTCGCCGACTGCGGAGAGCTGACGGGCGGGGAGCTCGTGCGCACCGCCGAGGTGCGCATCGGGCGCTTCTGGACCCTCACCCGCTCGCAGGTCTACCGGGAGCTTGATGCCCTGGAGCGGGCCGGGCACGTCGTCCCCGGCCCGCCAGGTCCGCGCGAAGCGCGGCGGTTCTCCGTCACCGCGCAGGGCCGCGCCGCCTTCCAGCGCTGGCTTGTGGACGACCTTCCCGGCGAGACGGTCCGCATCCCGCTCCTGCTCGCGGTCGGGTTCGGCTCCGCCCTCCCGCCCGGCCGGCTCGCCGGCCTCCTCGAGGCCGAGGAGCGCCGCCACCGCGAGCGCCTCGCCGACTACGAGGCGCTCGACGCCCAGCTCGTGGAGAACGGCGCGGGCGCCCACGTCCGCGCCACGCTGGCGTTCGGCCTGCACTACGAGCGCGCGGTGCTCGACTGGTTCGCCGAGCTGCCGCCCGAGGTGCGCGGCTAGAACCTCTGGGGGGCGGCGAGGACGACGCGCTGGGCCGGGTTCCCGGGGAGGCGCCACTGGCGACGGGCGTCGTAGCGGACGGTGGGAAGTGCCGCGACGAAGTGGTCGGCGCCCGGGTCGTCGAGCACGAGCCAGAGGCGGTGAGTGCGCGCGGCGACCACGCCGCGGAGCTCCGGCGAGGTGGAGAGGTTGTAGACGGGCGCGGCCACGGTCTGTGGGTGGCGGGGGAGGTAGTAGTTGGGGCCGGCGCCGAGGGTCGTGTAGCCCGAGAGCACGATGACGTCGCCTGCACGCCAGCCCGCGGCGACGCGGGCGAAGACCCCGTCGAGGTCGGGGTAGTGGCCGGAGGGCGCGAGGCTGGCCGCCATCCCCAGGGCCCCCACGGTCAGCGCGCCCGCCACGCCGGCCAGGCGTGCCCGGGGGGAGCCGATGGCGCAGAGGGCCACGGCGAGCAGGGCGAGGCCGAAGGGCGCCGACATCGCGGTGTAGCGCGTGATGAGCACGTCGTGGCTGACGAGGGTCTGCGCCAGCGCCAGGATCGGCCCGAGCCAGGTCAGGACGAGGAGCAGACCGACGTGCGCGACCCGCCGTCGCCATGCCCAGATCGAGGCGGCGAGGAGCAGGACGGCACCGCCGATGACCGCGACGACGGCGACGGGGTGGCCCGTGTCGAACCTCCCGTCGAAGGGCGTCGCGAGGACTCGCGTGAGGTTGTTGACGGTGAGCCCCGCGCCGGGAGCTATCCCGACCCAATGGCCCCGGGAGAGCTGGTCGCTGGCGAGCGGCACGAGCGCGAGGGCCGCCGCCCCGACGGCCAGGATCAGCACCGCTCGTTCGCGACCGCGGACCGCGCGCACGGACGCCCAGGCGACGATCGCCACGACGAGCGGCCACGCGGTGTAGTTCAGCCAGACGGCCAGGACCGCGGCGAGGGCGAGCATCCCCACCCATCGCGTTCGCCTGTGTGCTCGATGCTCGAGCTCCAGCGCCGACGCGGCGGCGAGCGTGACCGCGAGCATCGCCCAGATGTAGCTGCGCGCCTCCTGCCCGTAGCGAAGCAAGAGGGGACTGAGCACGCCGAGCACGCCGGCAAGCAGCGCCGCCCGCGGTCCCTGGAGGCGCCAGGTGAACCAGATCAGGCTGCCGACGAGGCCTACTCCCGCTGCCGCCGAAGGGAGCCGAAGAGCCAGCGGCGAGTCGGAGTGCAGCAGGTCGAGCGCCCAGACGTGCAACCCCAGGTAGTAGGTCGGTGGGGCGACCTCATCGACGCGAACGGCGTGAAAGAGCTGATGGAGCGAGCCGTAGGCCGCCTGCCAGGAGAAGACCTCGTCGATGTAGAGGCTCGACAGGGTGAGAGTCGCGACGTAGAGCAGCGCCGCCGCGGCGAGGAGGGCGAGGACGAGCGGGCCCGCGGAGCGCCCGAGCAGGATCCTCCGAGCCGACGGCGATCCCGCCGGGCGCGCGAGATGGGCGGGCGAAGAGGCGGCCGACATCGGGGAGTCGAAGACTAGAAGCGCCTCCAGCGGCGAAAGCAGGCAAGCTAGGGGGATGCGTCGCCCAGTCGTTCTGTCAGTTCTCGCCCTCGCCCTTGCCCTCGCCCTTGCCGTTCGCGCCAGCGCGACCCCCGCGGGCGCCACGCCAGCCGAGCATCTCTTCCCTCGGACCGGCGCAAGGGTCATCCGCGACCCGGACGCGCACGGGGGGACGCGCGGTCCAGCTCAGGCGCGGCGGCGAGCTCACGCTGACGCGCGACGGCGGCGTGCTGGGGCGAGCTCTCATCCCCATGCGCAGTTGCGACCGGGGGCAGGCGGTGCTGGTCGCGCGCATTGGCGGCCGGACGGCCCGACTGTCCACCGGCCGCGCTCGCTACCAGACTCTGGCCGCCGCGCTGCCCGCGGCGGCGGGCGCTCAGCGCCTCACCCTGGGCGCGGAGGGCTCGTGCATACGGGTCGACGACATCGACCTCCGAGCGCCGGCCGTCCCGCTGGGCGCGGCCGTTCGTGCCGATGCACTCACCGATCCGTCCTACCGCGCGGCGTTCGCGGCCCACTTCCAGTCGCTCACGCCCGAGAACGAGATGAAGATGGAGCGCGTCGAGCCGAGCCCCGGCCGGTTCGACTTCGAGGCCGCCGATCGCCTCGTCGCCTTCGCCGAGCAGGCCGGGGCGCAGGTCCGCGGGCACACCCTGGTCTGGGGGAACCAGCTACCGCGGTGGGTCACCCATCCCCTCCGCCCCTGGACCAAGGCCCGGCTGCTCGAGGTCGAGCGCCGGTACATCACGACGCTCGTCAGCCACTTCCGCGGACGGGTGGCGGAGTGGGACGTCGTCAACGAGGCGACCACCTCCGAGGGACGGCTCACGAGCAACATCTGGCGGCGGGTGATCGGACCCGAGTACATCGCCCGTGCGCTGAAGTGGGCCCACGCAGCCGACCCGCGCGCCCGACTCCTGCTTAACGACGGCGGAGAGGCTCCAGGGGACAAGCCCTCAGGCATCCTGCGCCTCGCCCGCGGCCTACGCCGCGGAGGAGCACCTCTCGACCGCATCGGCATCGAGAACCACACCACTGCCGGCATAGCCCCCAGCGAGGACGCGCTGCGAAAGGTCATGACCGCCTACGCCCGAATCGGACTCCAGACCGAGATCACGGAAGATGGACGTCATCGACCGCGGCCCCGCCCCTGCCGCACAAGCCCAGGCCTACCAAGCAGCGGCACGCGCCTGCGCAGGCACCCCGAGCTGTGTCCGCTTCACCGTCTGGGGCGTCGCCGACCCATGGAGCTGGCGCGGCGCGGACGCACACGCGCTGCTCCTCGCTCCGGACTACGGACCGAAGCCGGCCCTCGACGCGGTCACCAGCGTCCTGGCGATTCGACCCCAGGGCTGAGAGGGCACGGTCAGCGCTCCGCTCCAGCGACGGCTCGTCGATGGCGCCGAAGGAAGTCGCCCCGAATCTCCGTACGGGTCAGGGGCGGAGAAGACCTGGAGCTCCGGTTGGCTCAGGCCGCCGACGGGTCCGTGCCCGCCTCGGGGGGCGGCTCGCCGCGCTGGAGCAGCGAGTGCCGACGGCCGTAGAGGAAGTAGACGACGAGCCCGAGCAGGAACCAGATCCCGAACCGCTCCCAGGTCGCGCCCTGGAGCTTCGTCATGAGGTGGACGCACAGCGCCGCCCCGATAAGGGGGAAGACGGGGACGAGGGGCACGCGGAACGGACGGTCGAGGTCGGGCTTGGTCCGGCGCAGGATGATCACGCCGATATTGACCAGGAAGAACGCGAAGAGCGTGCCGATGTTGACGAGCTCCGCGAGCTCCGAGAGCGGGATGAAGGCGGCCATCGCGGCCGCGAGGATCCCGAACGTCAGCGTGATGCGCACCGGCGTCTTCCGCTTGGACAGCTTCGCGAAGCCGCGTGGGAGCAGCCGTCGCGACACATGGAGAACATGATCCGCGACTGCCCGTAGAGGATCGTCAGCACGACCGACGTGATCGCGATGCATGCGCCGAGCGACACCAGGTCGGCACCGACGCTCGTGCCCACGCCGTCGCGCAGGATGGTGGCGAGCGGCTGGTCGTCGCCGACGAGCTTCTTGTAGTTGAAGGCGCCGATGGCGGCGACGGCGACGAGGACGTAGAGCGCGGTGGCGATGAGCAGCGACCCGATGATTCCCTTGGGCAGGGCCTTGCCCGGATCCTTCACCTCCTCCGAGGAGGTCGAGACCGCGTCGAAGCCGATGTAGGCGAAGAAGATCAGCGAGGCGGCGTTCGCGGTCCCCGAGAACCCCTTGGGCTGGAAGGGATCGAAGTTCCCACTGTGGAACGCCGTGAACGCGAGGACGATGAAGAGGAGCAGGATCCCGACCTTCACGAAGACCATGCCCGTGTTGAAGCGCACGCTCTCGCGCACGCCCACGGCGAGAACGAAGGTGACCCCGAGTACGAGCAGGACGGCGAACAGGTTGAACGTGCCTCCCTCGCCGGGAGGCTGGGTGATGGAGTCCGGGAGCGATGTGCCGAGCACCGAGTCGAGCAGCCCCTTGAGGTAGCCGCCGAAGGCGACGGCGACCACGGCGACGGAGAACCCGTGCTCGAGGATGAGGTCCCAGCCGATGATCCAGGCGATGAGCTCGCCCAGCGTGGCGTATGAGTACGTGTAGGCCGAGCCCGAGACCGGCACCGCTGCCGCCATCTCGGCGTAGGAAAGGGCGGAGAACAGGCACGTGATCCCGGCGAGTACGAACGAGACGACGATCGCCGGCCCGGAGTCGCCGACGGCCTTGCCGAGGATCGCGAAGATCCCCGTGCCCACCACGGCACCGAGGCCGAGGGCGGTGAGGCCGACCACGCCGACGGCGCGGTTGAGCTGCTCGCCCTCACCGATCTCCCTGACGATGCGGTCGGCGGACTTCGTCCGGAACGGCGCGGGCAGGCGGGCGGCGGAGGCCATGGGCTAGCTCCCGGGAGGGGTGACGACGAGGACGGGACGGCGCGAGCGGCTGACGAGCTCGAGGGAGACGGAGCCCAGCAGACGCCGGGCCACGGGACCGCGGCTGGTGCCGCCCACGAGGATGAGGTCGGCGTCCTGCTCCTCGGCGAAGAGCAGGATCCCGGGCACCACGCGGCCGGACCGGGCTGGGCGCTCGCGTCGACGCCCGCCGCGCGCAGCCGCTCGGCAACTGCCTCCGCGGCGGACCGCGCGAGCCCGAGGGTCTCGGAGCGCGGGAGGGTCGAGAGCGCCTCCATCTCGACCCCGTCGACCGAGACGACGGTCACGGCCGCGCCCGTCTGCTCGGCGAGCTCGGCGGCCGCGTCGGCCAGCCACGGCTGGTCGGTCCCGGCCTCCACGGCCACGACGATCCTCTCCATGGGACCGTCCTTCCCCTTGTGAGGCGGCTACACCTCGCGCGCATCGAGGACCACGGCGAACCCGATCAGGCTGGCGCGCCGTCGGTGCGAAGACACTAACGCCCCGCTCTAGTGTTGACGGACATGCCGGAGTTCGAGCTCGACGCCGCCTACGTCCCCACCGCCGACCAGCCCCGGGCGGTCGCGTCGCTGGCGGAGGGGATCCTCGCCGGCGAGCGCGCGTTGACGCTGCTCGGGGCCACGGGGACGGGCAAGACGATGTCGATGGCCGCCACGATCCAGGCCGTCCAGAAGCCCGCGCTGGTGATCGCCCACAACAAGACGCTCGCCGCCCAGCTCTGCAACGAGTTCCGCACGTACTTCCCCCGCAACGCGGTGGAGTACTTCGTCTCCTACTACGACTACTACCAGCCCGAGGCCTACGTCCCCGCCAAGGACCTGTACATCGAGAAGGACTCGGCCATCAACCAGGAGATCGACCGCCTGCGCCACGCCGCCACCGCGGGGCTGTTCGCGCGGCGCGACGTGCTCATCGTCGCCTCGGTCTCGTGCATCTTCGGCCTCGGCTCGCCCGAGACCTACGACCTCAACATGCAGATCCTCCGTAAGGGGGACTTCGTGGACCGCGACGCGCTGCTGCGCAAGCTGGTCTCCATCCAGTACACGCGCAATGACGTCGCCCTGGGCCGCGGCACGTTCCGCGTCCGGGGGGAGACGCTCGAGGTCTTCCCGGCCTACGCGGAGACCGCGTTCCGGGCGGTCCTGTTCGGCGACGAGGTCGAGCGCCTCCAGCACTTCGACCCGCTCACCGGGGAGCTGATCGCCGACGACCTCGAGCACGTCGCGGTCTGGCCCGCCACCCACTACAACGTGCGCGAGGGGCGGATGGAGGCCGCGGTCACCGAGATCGCGCGCGAGCTCAACGAGCGCACCGCGCAGCTCGAGGCCGAGGGCAAGCTGCTCGAATCCCACCGCCTGCGCCAGCGCACCCAGTACGACATGGAGATGCTGCGCGAGATGGGCTTCTGCTCCGGGATCGAGAACTACTCGCGGATCCTCGACGGGCGTGAGCCCGGGTCCCGGCCGTACTGCCTGCTCGACTACTTCCCCGACGACTTCGTCTGCTTCATCGACGAGTCCCACCAGACCGTCCCGCAGATCGGCGGGATGCACGAGGGGGACCGCTCCCGGAAGTCGACGCTCGTGGACTTCGGGTTCCGGCTGCCCAGCGCGCTCGACAACCGCCCGCAGACCTTCGGCGAGTTCCTCTCGATCACCCCGCAGATGGTCTTCGTCTCGGCGACGCCGGGCGAGTACGAGCGGACCCACGCGTCCCGGATCGTCGAGCAGATCGTGCGGCCGACGGGGATCATCGATCCCGAGATCGAGGTCCGCGAGACGAAGAACCAGATCGACGATCTCATGAACGAGATCCGGGGCCGGGTCGAGGTCAACGAGCGCACGCTCGTGACCACGCTGACCAAGAAGATGTCCGAGGACCTCACGGACTACCTGCTCGAGATGGGCTTCAAGGTCCGCTACCTGCACTCGGAGATCGACACGCTCGAGCGCATCCAGATCATCCGCGACCTGCGGCTGGGGGAGTTCGACGTGCTCGTGGGGGTGAACCTGCTGCGCGAGGGCCTCGACCTGCCCGAGGTCACGCTCGTGGGGATCCTGGACGCCGACAAGGAGGGCTTCCTTCGGGGCGCGACCTCGCTCATCCAGACGATCGGGCGCGCGGCGCGGAACATCCGCGGCAAGGTCGTGATGTACGCCGACAAGGAGACCGCGGCGATGCGCACGGCGATCTCCGAGACCGACCGCCGGCGCGAGATCCAGCGCGCGTACAACCTCGAGCACGGGATCACGCCCGAATCGATCGTCAAGGGGATCTCCGACATCGCGGAGTTCCTGCAGTCGGAGTCCAAGGTGCCGAAGAAGCGGCGGGGGACGCGGCGCAAGGACCATGGGATGTCCCGGGAGCAGCTCGAGGGGACCATCGTGGAGCTCGAGGAGGAGATGCTCGTCGCCGCGGAGGAGCTGCGCTTCGAGTACGCCGCCAAGCTGCGTGACGAGATCAAGGACCTCCGGCGCGAGCTCGCCGAGGTCGCGCCGGCGTAGACGCTGGAGCCCGTCGGGGGTGTCCGGGTGCTCCCCGGACCGGAGCGCGACGTCCTCCTGCCGCGGGTGTCCGGGCACGTCGGGGTTCTCGCCGGTAGTCTCCGCGGCGCCCCGACCGTCCCCGGAGGAACACCCGTGGCCCTCGACCGCCAGAGCATCGAGAAGAGAGACTTCCCCATCGGACGCCGCGGGTACGACCCCGACGCCGTCGACACCCACCTCGCCGGCGTCGCGACCGAGATGGAGAACCTGCGCCGCCAGTCGCGCGAGCGGTCCGGCAGCCTCGCCGCCACCGCCTCCGAGCAGGTGCGCTCCATCGTCGAGGCGGCCGAGCAGAGCGCGGCGGAGATCGCCCGCCAGGCCGAGGCGGACGCTCGCGAGATCCGCGAGGGCGCCGACGCGGAGGCCCGCTCGTCGCGCGAGCAGGCGACCGAGCAGGCCCGCGACTACGTGGGCAAGGTCGCCGAGGCCTCCACGGAGCTCCTCGGGCGCGTGGACGCCATGGAGTCCGAGCTCGGGCAGCTGGTGGAGACGCTGCGCACGGGCGCGAACCGCCTGAACGCCGACCTCCAGCTCCTCCGGGGCAACCTGGCCGAGGTCAGCGACGCCACCGGCGCCGGCCGGCGCTTCGAGCCCGAGCCCGCCACCGAGGTGGTGGCCGGTCCGGCGCCGGCCGAGGCGCCGGCCGGGGACGAGCCCGTCGGGGACGAGGTCCTCGCGGACGACCCGGAGGCGATCGACGAGGAGACGCAGACCGACGAGTACCTCGAGCCCGTCCCCGCCGACGGCTCCGGGGGCGACGACGACGCCGAGGGCGCTCGCCTCGTGGCGCTGAACATGGCCCTCAACGGGTCCTCGCGCGACGAGACGGGTCAGTACCTGTCCGAGCACTTCACCCTCGCGGACCGCGCGGGCCTGCTCGACGAGGTCTACGCCACCGTCGAGGGCTGAGATCCGGAGAGTCCGGGCGCGTCACGCCCGGGCCCGCCCATAGACTCATAAGGATGCCTCCGGCGGACATCCTGCGCGTCACGGGTGCCCGCGAGCACAACCTGAAGGACGTCACCCTGGAGATCCCCCGGGGCTCGCTGACGGTCATCACCGGGCTCTCCGGATCGGGGAAGTCCTCGCTCGCCTTCGACACGATCTACGCGGAGGGACAGCGGCGCTACGTCGAGTCCCTGTCGGCCTACGCCCGCCAGTTCCTGGGCCAGATGAACAAGCCGGACGTCGACTCGATCGAGGGGTTGTCGCCCACGATCTCCATCGACCAGAAGACCACTTCGCGCAACCCGCGCTCCACGGTGGGGACGGTCACGGAGATCTACGACTACCTACGCCTGCTGTGGGCGCGGATCGGCCACCCGCACTGCCACATCTGCGGGCGCCCCATCACCGGCCAGTCGGCGGAGCAGATCATCGACCAGGTGATGGACCTCGCGGAGGGGACCCGCTTCATGGTCCTCGCCCCCATCGTCCGCGGCCGCAAGGGCGAGTTCCGCGATGTCCTCGAGCACCTCCGCGGCGAGGGCTTCTCCCGGGTGAAGGTGGACGGCGAGCTCAAACGTCTTGACGAGCCGATCGAGCTCGACAAGAGGTTCAAGCACGACGTCGCCGTGGTCGTCGACCGGCTCGTGATGAAGGCCGACCTGCGCAAGCGGCTGGCCGACTCCGTGGAGACCGCGGTCGCCCTCGCGGATGGGCTGCTCGAGGTCGAGCTCGTGGACAGCGGCGAACTCAGGACTTATTCGGAGAAGTTCGCCTGTCCCGTCCACGGCCCGTCGGTGGCCGAGCTCGAGCCCCGCATCTTCTCCTTCAACTCGCCGCACGGGGCCTGCCCGCGCTGCACCGGTCTCGGCTCCCAGCAGGAGATCGACCCCGAGCTCATCGTCCCCGACGCCACGCTCTCGATCGGTGAAGGTGCGATCGCGCCCTGGGCCCAGTCGGCCTCGAACTACTACGACCAGCTCATCGACTCGATCGCCGAGCGCTACGACGTCGACCTCGAGACCGCCTGGCAGGACCTGCCCGAAGAGGCCCGGGGGTTCTTCCTGCACGGCACCCAGGGCGAGCGGGTCCAGGTCTCCTACCGCAACCGCTTCGGCCGCCGGCGCTCCTACTCCACGCAGTTCGACGGGATCGTCTCCAACCTCGAGCGCCGCTACCGCGAGACGGACTCCGAGCAGGTCCGGGAGAAGATCGAGGAGTACATGACGCTGCGTCCGTGCCCGGAGTGCGAGGGCGCGCGCCTGAAGCCCGAGTCCCGGGCGGTCCTCGTGGAGGGGATGGCCATCCACGACTACACCCACCTCTCGGCGCGCCGGGCGCTCGCCTGGGTGGAGGACCTCGACCTCTCCGACACCGAGCGCCGCATCGCCCGGCTCATCCTCCGCGAGATCTCCGAGCGTCTGCGCTTCCTGGTCGATGTGGGAGTCGGTTACCTCTCCATCGACCGCGCGGCGGCCACCCTGTCGGGCGGCGAGGCCCAGCGCATCCGCCTGGCCACGCAGATCGGCTCCTCGCTCGTGGGGGTCCTCTACATCCTCGACGAGCCGTCGATCGGCCTGCACCAGCGCGACAACGAGAAGCTCATCGGCACGCTCGACCGCCTGCGCGACCTCGGCAACACGGTGCTCGTCGTCGAGCACGACGAGGGGACGATGCGCGCGGCCGACCACGTCGTGGACATGGGCCCGGGCGCCGGCGAGCACGGGGGCTGGGTGGTCGCCGAGGGGACCGCGGCGGAGATCGAGGCGGTCCCCGGGTCGCTGACCGGCCAGTTCCTGTCGGGGCGCCGGCGGATCGAGGTGCCGTCCCAGCGGCGGACGCCGTCGGGCTACGTGGGGATCGAGGGGGCCTCACAGCACAACCTCAAGCACATCGACGTGAAGATCCCCCTCGGTGTCTTGTCCTGCGTGACCGGCGTCTCAGGCTCCGGGAAATCGACGCTGGTCTCCGATGTCCTCTTCAAGGCGGTCTCGAACAAGCTGCACAAGGCCAAGCAGAAGCCGGGGGCGCACAAGCGGGTCACCGGCCTGGACCAGCTCGACAAGATCATCGCCGTCGACCAGTCGCCGATCGGGCGCACCCCGCGCTCGAACCCGGCCACCTACATCGGGCTCTTCGACCAGATCCGCGACCTCTTCTCCCGGACCCCGGAGGCGCGGGCGCGGGGCTACAAGCCGGGCCGCTTCTCGTTCAACGTCAAGGGCGGGCGCTGCGAGGTGTGCCGCGGCGACGGGCAGATCAAGATCGAGATGCACTTCCTGCCCGACGTCTACGTGCCCTGCGAGCAGTGCCACGGCAGGCGCTACAACCGCGAGACGCTCGAGGTGCACTTCAAGGGAAAGTCGATCGCCGACGTGCTCGAGATGCCCATCGAGGAGGCCGTCTCGTTCTTCCGGCACATCCCGAAGATCCACCGGCGCCTCCAGATGCTCCACGACGTGGGGCTCGACTACATGCGCCTCGGTCAGCCGGCGACGACGCTTTCGGGCGGGGAGGCCCAGCGCGTCAAGCTCGCGGCCGAGCTCTGCCGCGTCGCCACCGGGCGCACGCTCTACATCCTCGACGAGCCCACCACGGGGCTGCACTTCGCCGACATCGAGCGGCTGCTCGAGGTCCTCCAGCGCCTCGTGGACGCGGGCAACTCGGTGGTGGTCATCGAGCACAACCTCGACGTGATCAAGACCGCCGACCGGATCATCGACATGGGCCCGGAGGGCGGCGAGGAGGGCGGCTACCTCATCGGGACGGGCACGCCCGAGCAGATGGTGGCCAACCCGGACTCGGTGACGGGGCGGTTCCTCGCGCCCCTGCTGCCGGCGGCGGTGGGGGCGGGGGGTGGGGTGCGTTCGCGCCGGCGGCGGGCGAAGGCGGCGGCGGCGGACGTCCGCGCGGCCGCCTGAGCCGTAGTCGAGACGTGCGCGTCCACGTGCTCGAGCGCGAGCAGGTCGTCCCGCGGGAGCCCGACGAGGTGTGGGAGTTCTTCTCCGACGCCCACAACCTCGAGGAGATCACCCCGCCCTACCTCCGCTTCGAGGTCGTCCCCCCGCGGCCGATCGCCATGGGGGAGGGGGCGCTGATCGAGTACCGGTTGCGTCTCCACCGCCTTCCCCTGTCCTGGCTCACCCGGATCGACGTGTGGGAGCCGCCCCATCGCTTCGTCGACCGGCAGCTCCGCGGGCCCTTCCAGCTCTGGCACCACACGCACACCTTCGCGCCACACCCCGACGGGACCCTCGTGCGCGACCGCGTGCGCTACAGGATCGGCCTCGGGCCCCTCGGCGCGCTCGCCCTGCCCCTTGTGCGCCACGACCTGGAGGGGATCTTGTCCTTCCGCCACGACGAGGTGGCGCGCCGGCTTGGTTCCTAGATCACCGCCGCCGGCGCTTCGTTCGCGTCGAGTGGCTGATTGACCGTCAGGGGTACGGCGCGAGTCGTTGGGCGGGACGTCGTAAGCGATGTTGCACATTATTCTGTACGCTGCTGTCTATGGAGACCGTGCCTCTCACGGACGTTCGCAGCACGCTGTCCTCGGTCGTCGAGCGGGTCGAGACGACCCATGAGCGGGTGACGATCACGCGCAACGGTCGCCCGGCCGCGGTTCTGATCAATCCCGCGGACCTCGAGGCGCTCGAAGAGACCCTCGACGTGCTTTCAGATCCGGCGACCATGCGGCAGCTGCGCCAGGGCGAGGCGGCACTCGCGGCCGGCGACGTCCTCGACGAGGCCGGTCTGCGAGACCTCGTGGCCAGGCGGAATCGCTGAAGGGTGTCCAAGGGGCCGGAACCGCCCTACCAGCTCCAGGTCGCCCGACCAGCCGCAAGAGCTATCGCCAACGAGCTGCCGGAGGCGGTCGCCGCGGCGGTGATCGAGCTCATCACCGGCGAGCTCCTACGGGCGCCCCGCACCGTAGGCAAGCCTCTGCAACGCGAGCTTGACGGCCGCTGGGCGGCACGCCGGGGCAGTTACCGAGTGCTGTACGCCATCGACGAGCAAGCTCGCGTGGTCACCGTGCTCGCAGCCGAGCACCGCCGTGACGTCTACCGGGGGCGCTGACTGGGTCGTTGCTGCCGCCGGGAGCGCTTCTTGGTGTCGGGACGTATCCAAAGGGAACGCGGTCGGTCGCGACTCTCACACCGGTTCGAGCGCCTGGTGCGGACGCGCCGGCAGCGCCACGTGGATCGCGGCGCCGGAGGCGACGTCGCCTCCCGTGCGGACGATGGCCATCACGCCAGAGCGGCGAACGAGGTTGCCGTCTTCCCCACGGGTCAGCACCGCCGCCATCAGGCCGTCGCGCACGCCCTCCAGCTGGGCGCAAGGGTTCCGCAGGCCAGTTAGCTCGACGAGGGCATGTGGGCCGAGGCGGAGCGTCGTCCCGACCGGCAGGCCGAGGAGGTCGATCCCCTCGGTGAGGACATTTTCGCCCATTACGCCCGGCTCGACCGGCAGGCCGCGCACTGCAAGCTCCTCGTGCAGCTCGACCCCGAGCAGGTGCACCTGCCGCAGATTGATCCAGTGAGGGTGCGCCCGGGCCCGGGAGCGGTGCTGCACCGTACTGCCCGCGTGGGCGTCGCCGTCGACCCCAAGCCCTTCGACCAGCTCGATCTTCGCACGGACCGGTTTGTACGGCCCGTGCGCGTGCCCCGCACTCACGGACACGACGACGGGACGGCCTTGCATCACTCCATGATGCCCACCGTCCACCCGCAGCTGTCTAGCGTCCCGCTCACCCGTCGCGGGCCGTGGGCAGCCGACGCGCAGCCGGCCGGTGCACCCGGTGAGAGACGGTCGCGCGCTCTTGAGCTCAGCCCACCCGGGAACGGGCGGCCGCTCGGGGCATGTGGTCAGCGCGACCGGCCCGGGCTTGGTCGTGAAGAAGATCCGCGCGGTGCGGAACCCGTCCGGGCCGTAGGCGTTCGTCCCGAAGATGAGGTGAGCGTCGTCGTGGCCGAGCCGGGGGTCGGCTTCGAGGTCCTTGCTCCCCGGGCTGCCCAACTGCGCGTCGGTGTCGAACGCGTAGTGACACCAGCCGGGCCCCAGGTCGCGCGGATCGGGCCCGCGTGAGTAGCCGAAGGCGATCCGGTGGGTGTCGTCGGACGTGCTCGCGGCGTCGGCGCCCGGGTCGGTCGCGGTGGCGAGGTAGAGCCAGCGCCGGCCCTGGGGTCCCATTGGACCTGGGGGTCCGCGGGGCCGCGGGTGCCCGTGAAGTCCGCGAGCGACCGTGTGCTGAGCTGTCGTCCGCTGCGGTCGTAGACCGCGATGTGACGGTTCACCGCCTCCACGTAGGCGGGGTGGGACCGATGGCTCCGGTCGCGCCCGAGCGCGGCGCGGTGCCGTCCGCCACAAGGCCGAGCGCGTCGAGCGGTGCCACGAGGCCGGAGGCCAAGCCACCGCGCGGCCGCGGCGTGGCCACCGCCTTCGCGCGTACGACGCGGTCCACGGGTCGGCTCGTCTCCGCCGCCGCTCGGGGGGCCGACAGCGCGAGGACGACGAGGGCGAGGAACGGCGCGCGCGCCGGGGGCACCACTCACATGATGACGCTCGGAGCGGCGTGGAGTTGCGGTCGGCGGGTAGCTTCCGGGCGTCGTGGACCCCCGTCTCGTCCGTCTGTGGTGGCAGAAGTGGCGCTGGTATGAGCGCAGCGCTCTGCCCTGGAACCGCGCCCGCATCCACTGGGAGCTCGCGCAGCGGTCGGCCTTCGCCCGCTGGCCCATCCACGGCAACGTGCTCGAGGCCCTGCGCGAGGGGCGGCTCGAGGTCGGTGAGCACGTGCTGTTCGAGCCCGACGTGTGGCTCACGGCGCCGGCGCCGGGGCGGATCCGGATCGGGGCGGGCTCCTTTTTGAACGTCGGGGTGATGGTCGCCGCCGTGGAGCTCGTGGAGATCGGCGAGCACTGCATGCTCGCCAACAACTGCTTCGTGACCGACGGCAACCACCGCTTCGACGATCCCGGCGAGCCGGTCCCCTGGCAGGGCTTCACCTCCAAGGGACATACCCGGCTGGGCGACAACGTCTGGCTCGGGGCCAACGTGGTGGTCACGAGCGGGGTGACCATCGGCGAGCGCTGCGTGGTGGGCGCGAACTCCGTCGTGACCCGCGACATCCCGCCCCGCTGCATCGCCACCGGCGCGCCCGCCCGGGTGCTCGGCTCCGTCGAGTACACGCCCGGCGTGGAGCCGCCGGTCCAGGCCGCCGCCGCCGCGGTGCAGCCGCCCGAGCTGCCCGCGGAGGGCTCCTAGGCCTTGGTCACCACGAAGTCGTAGCCGCGCCAGATCGCCCAGGCGCAGACCAGCACGCCCGCAAGCGCCAGGGCGTAGAACGCGGGGGCGGGCCGCTTGTGCCCACGCCGGGCCTCGTTGCCGCGCGAGAGCCCGAAGACGATCAGGGAGAACGCCGTGGTCACGCCGACCCCGGCCACGAGCGAGACCCAGACGACCTTGACCAGGGCGCCGACATCGACGATGGTGCCGTTCGGGGTCACGCCGCGGGCGCCGTCGCGCTGCCGCGCGTCTCCTGGAGGCGGCGCGCGAGCACCGCCGCCAGCGCCGCGAGGATGAGCACCGAGACCACCAGGGGTCCGAGGGCTCCGGTCCCGAAGGCCCGCGTGATCCCGTAGACGAGCGCCCCCACCGCGCCGGCGCAGGGGAGGGTGAGCACCCACGCGAGGACGATGTTCCCGGCCACCCCCCAGCGCACGGCCGAGAGCCGCTTCGCGGCCCCGGCGCCCATCACCCCGCCGGAGATCACGTGCGTCGTGGAGAGCGGGTAGCCGAAGTGTGAGGCGACGAGGATCACCGTCGCCCCCGCGCTCTGCGCGGCGAACCCCTGGGCGGCGTCCATTTTGATGATCCGCGAGCCCATCGTCTTGATGATCCGCCAGCCGCCCGTGTAGGTGCCCAGGGCGATGGCGCTCGCGGCGGAGATGACCACCCAGTGCGGGGTCGCGGCGTCGGCGGCGATCGTCCCGTTCGCCGCGAGGGCGAGGGTCATGACGCCCATCGTCTTCTGCGCGTCGTTGGTTCCGTGGGCGAGCGCGAGCAACCCGCCCGAGGCGAGCTGCCCGAGCCGGAACCCTCGGCCCACCGGGCCGGGTCGCAACCGCCCGACGATCCGGTAGATGAGAAGGATCGCCGTCCCGGCGACGACGAAGGCGAGGACGGGCGCGATCACCGCGGGGACGAGGACCTTGCCCACGAGCCCGGAGGCGATCACCGCCTTGGTCCCCTCGGCCGCGAGCGCCGAGCCCACGACCCCGCCGATGAGGGCGTGCGAGGAGGACGATGGCAGCCCGAAGTACCACGTCGCGATGTTCCAACTGATCGCCCCGATGAGCCCGGCGAAGACGATCTCCGGCGTGATGAGGTCGGCGTTGACGATCCCCTTGGCGACCACGGACGCAACCTCGAGCGAGAGGAACGCTCCCGCGAAGTTCAGCAGCGAGGCGACGGTGACGGCGATCTTCGGGGGGACCGCGCGCGTCGAGATCGCCGTCGCCACGACGTTCGCCGTGTCGTGGAAGCCGTTGGTGAAGTCGAAGGCCAGCGCGGCGGCCACGACGATGACGAGGACGACGCCGTCTTCCACCGGGCCGTCCTAGCGGTTCTTGAGCACGATGCCCGAGAGGACGTTGGCGGCGCGCTCGGTGGCGTCGATCGCGTCCTCCAGGCGCTCGAAGATGTCCTTCCAGCGGATCACGACCATGGGGTCGATCCCGGTGTCGAACAGGGAGGCGACCGCCTCGCGGCTGACGCGGTCACCATCGTTCTCCAGGCGGTGGACCTCGGCGACCTGGGCCGAGACGTCCCCGAAGTTGCGCATCTCCGGCACGCCCGAGGCGAGCGCCCGCGCCGCCTCGTAGAGGATGTGGGCCAGCCGCTGGGCCTGCTCCATCGGGGCCTCGATCTTGTAGAGGCCCATGAGGTCCGCGGTCTCCTCGGTGAAATCCACGACGTCGTCCAGCGCCGAGGCCAGCGCGATCACGTCCTCGCGGTCGATGGGCGTGACGAACGTCTGGTTCAGCCGCTGGATGATGTCGTGCGTGATCCGGTCGCCCTCCTGCTCGCAGATGAGGACGTCCCGGGCCTTGTCGCGCGAGTCCGGGTAGCCCCGGAGCATCTGGTCGAGGAGGTCGGCGGCACGGACCAGGTTCGTCGCCGACGCCTCGAACAGGTCGAAGAACTCACGCTCCTTGGGGGCGAAGACCGAGGAGAGCCGCGCCATCCGCGCGGACTATATGGAGAGACCCTCCCGGAAGCTCTCGAGCTCGGCGGGGTCGATGGAGTAGGTGTGCTCGGGCGCGGGGAAGCGCCGCGTGCGGACGTCCTCCGCGTAGGCCTTCACGCCCTCGATCATCTCCTCCTTGAGATGGGCGTAGCGCTTGACGAAGCGGGGGTCAGAGGCGTCGTGGATGCCGAGGAGGTCGTGGAAGACGAGCACCTGCCCGTCGGCGTCGGGCCCGGCGCCGATGCCAATGACCGGGATGGTGAGGCGGGGAGCCACCTCCGCGGTCAGGGCGGCGGGGACCGCCTCGAAGACCACGGCGAAGCACCCGGCGGCCTCGAGGGCCTGAGCCTCCCGCGCCACCTGGAGCGCGCGGGACGCGGTCCGGCCCTGGGCCTTGTAGCCGCCGAGCGCGGTCGCGGTCTGGGGCGTGAGGCCGACGTGACCCATCACGGGGATGCCAGCGGCGACGATCGCCCCGGCCCGCTGCACGGGGGAGGTGCCGCCGCCCTCGAGCTTGACCGCGGCGCACCCCGCCTCCTTGACGAAGCGCTGCGCGGTGGCCACCGCGATCTCGTCGGACGCCTCGTAGGAGCCGAACGGCAGGTCGCCCACGAGGAACGGCGTGCGCAGACCGCGCCGGACCGCGGCGGCGAGCATGAGCATCTCCTCCACCGTCACGGGGACCGTCGAGGGGTAGCCGAGCACGGTCATCGCCCCCGAGTCGCCCACGAGAACGAGGTCGACCCCGGCCGCTTCCGCGACCTGCGCGGAGGGGAAGTCGTAGGCCGTGACCATGACGAGCGGCTCGCCGAGGCGCTTGGCGTCGGCGAGGGCGCCGAGGGTGACGGGAAGCCGGTTCTTCTCGGGCTCGACGGTGACGAGCGGGACGTGGCTCATGCTCAGCAGACCTCCTGCAGCGCCCGGTTGCGCTCGTCGACGTGGACGACCACGGGCTCGTGGTCGGAGAGCTCCTCCTCGGTGTAGGCGGCGTAGGAGATGACGATGATCAGGTCGCCGGAGTGGACGAGCCGGGCCGCCGCGCCGTTGACCTTCATCTCGCCCGAGCCGGGCTCACCGGCGATCGTGTAGGTCTCGAAGCGGGCGCCGTTGTCCACGTCGACGACGTGGACCTGCTCGAACTCCAGGATGTCGGCGGCCTCGAGCAGGACCGGGTCGACGGTGATCGAGCCGACGTAGTCCTTGTGGCAGTCGGTCACCGTGGCCCGGTGGATCTTGGACTTGAGCATGGTGCGCGTCACGAGGGCCTCCCGTCGCGATGGATGAGTGCGTTGTCGATGAGCCGGACCGGCCCGACGCGGGCGGCCACGGCGACGAGTGCCTCCTCGCCGGGGTCGGCGAGCGGGGTCAGGGTGTCGGGATCCACGAAGGCGAGGTACTCGGGGATCACTTCGCGCGCAGCGAGGGCGGCGTGGGCGGCGCGCTCGGCCGCGGGCAGGTCGGGCGCGGCGACCGCGGCGCGGAGTGCCTCGGGCAGGGCGCGGGCGCGCTCGCGGTCGGCGGGGGAGAGCCGGGCGTTGCGCGAGGAGAGGGCGAGGCCGTCGGGCTCGCGGACTGTGGGGACCACCTCGACCTCCACGGGCACGTCGAGATCCGAGACCATCCGGCGGACCACGAGGACCTGCTGGGCGTCCTTCTGGCCGAAGAGCACCATGTCGGGGCGGGCGGCGTTGAGGAGCTTGAGCACGATGGTGGCGACACCGTCGAAGTGGGCCGGGCCCCGGTGTGCCCCCTCGAGGACCTCCGTGATCCCCGAGACGACGACGTGCGTCGCGAAGCCCGGCGGATAGACCTCCTCGGCCGGCGGGACGTAGAGCACGTCGACGCCCTCGGCCGCGAGCAGCGCGGCGTCGCGCTCGTGGTCACGGGGATATCTCGCGAGGTCGGACTGGTCCTCGAACTGGGTCGGGTTCACGAAGACCGAGACGACGACCTCCGCGGCGAGCTCGCGCGCCCGGCGTACGAGGGCGAGGTGACCGTCGTGGAGCGCTCCCATGGTGGGGACGAGGGCGACGGGGCGCCGGGCGGCCCGGGCGGGGGCGAGGGCGGCGCGGAGCTCGGCGACGGTGGTGACCGTCCTCATCTCGTGGCCACCTCCCGGGTCTGCCCGGCGAGGTCACGCCCCGCAGCGGGTGTCCGGGCGGCCGGGGCAGAGCCGAGGCGGCGGGGGCCGACCAGGACGACGCGAGGTCGCGCAGGGAGCGAGGCGATGGTCCGCATGGCGGCTGACGGTCAGTCCCCGTGAGGGTGACGGCCGTATCAGGAAGGTTAGCGCCGGAGGTGAGGTCCACCCGGCCGCCGAGGAGCGGCCCGTCCGCGTTGTCTGGGAGGCGGAATACCCTCAATGCGATGGAGGCCGCCGAGCGCCGGGAGATGCTCAAGGAGGTCTGGGAGCAGGCGCGGACCTGCACGCGCTGCCCGCACCTGGCGGCGGAGCGCACGCAGGTCGTCTTCGGGGCGGGCCACGCGGACGCCGACCTCCTCTTCGTGGGCGAGGCGCCGGGCCGGAACGAGGACGAGAAGGGGCTGCCCTTCGTCGGCCAGGCGGGCCGGCTGCTGGACACGCTGCTCGGCGAGATCGGCCTGGCGCGGGGGGACGTGTTCGTGTGCAACATCCTGAAGTGCCGTCCTCCCGGTAACCGCGATCCGCTGCCGGGGGAGATCGAGAACTGCCGGTCCTACCTACGCACGCAGCTCGAGCTCGTCGAGCCCCGGGTCGTGTGCACGTTGGGCAACTTCGCGACGAAGCTTCTGCGCGACGACCCGACGGGCATCACGCGGGTGCACGGGCAGGCGGAGGTGCGCGAGGTGCTGGGCGCCCGGGCGGTCCGCATCTTCCCCGTCCACCATCCCGCCGCCGCGCTCTACACCCCGGCGATGCGCGAGACGCTGCGCGCGGACTTCGCGCGGCTGCCCGAGCTGCTCGCGCTCCCCGTGCCCGAGCAGCGGGTGGCCGATCCCGACCCGCCGGCCGCGCCCGCGCCGGTTCCCGCCGAGCCGGTGGTCGAGGCCGAGGCTCCTCAGCTCGGGCTGTTCTAGCCGTCGAGTAGCGCTTGGAGGTAGGCGCGCTCCCGGGCGGTGGGGCGGAGGAGGATCCGCTTGAGGAGGGCGCGGTTCGCAAAGGTGAGCGCCTGGACCGCGAGGTCGGCACGGGCGGCGAAGGGACCGTGTCGGCGGGTGAGCACCCGGCGGCGCGCGGCGACGAGTCGCGCGACCGGCTCTCGTCCGAAGGCGCGCTGGGTGCTCGCGCCGCCGAGGTGGACCACGCGGGCCCCGGGCCAGAGCTCGGTTCCGACCCCCGCGCGGGCGGCGCGCAGGCCGAGGTCGAGGTCTTCGGCGTAGAGGAAGATCGACGGGTCGAACGGTCCGAGGCGGCGGAAGGTGCTCGTCCGCGCGGCGAGGCAGGCGCCAACCGCCCAGCCCACGCGGCGAGGACGGCGGGTGCGGAAGGGCTCGACCCGATCGCGCAGCGCTCGGGGGAGGAGGCGCGCCGGCCCGAGGGCGAGAGCGAGCGCGGCGGGGGAGAGGGGCGCCGGATGCGCCGAGGCCTCGCGGTGGCCGTCGGGGCGCAGGAGGACCGGGGCGAGGATCCGCTCCGGACCACTGCCGGCGGCGCGGGCGAGGGCGGCGAGGGAGGCGTCCACGAGCTCGACGTCGGGGTTGACGAGGAGACAGACGGGCTCGTGGACCTCGGCCAGCGCCGCGTTCGTGGCGCGACCGAAGCCGACGTTCTGTCCGAGCTCGAGGACCTGGGCGCCGGCGCCGCAGGCGACGGTGGCGGAGGCGTCGGTCGAGCCCGAGTCGGCGACCAGGACGCGGGCGCCCGGGAGGTGCCGGGCGGCCGAGGCGAGCAGTCGCCCGAGCTCGGGGGCGGAGTCGTGGGAGACCACGACGAGGGCGATGCCGTCGCCGGCGCGGGGGTCGGGCGCGCGCGCCGCGAGGGCGGAGCGGTAGCGGGCGCGGGTGGTGCGGACGTCGAGGGTCGCCTCGGCCCGGCGGCGGGCGCGGGGCCCGAGGCCGGGGTCGGCCAGCGCGGCGTGGAGCGCCCGGACGGCGTCGGCGGCGTCGGCGGGGGTGAACAGCGCGCCGGTGTCGCCCACGAGCTCCGGCAGCGCGCCGGCGCGCGCGGCGGCGACCGGGAGCCCGGCGGCCATCGCCTCCGCGACCGCGAGCCCGAAGGCCTCGCGCTCGGCGGGATGGAGCAGGGCGTCGGCCTCGGAGAGCACGGCGGCCGGGTCGGGGACGGCGCCCCGGAGCTCCACCCGTCCCGCGAGGTCCGGCCGCCGGGCCCGCGCGCGCAGCCGCGCCTCCAGCGCGGGCCCCTCCGGGTCGCCGGGCAGGGGTGCGCCCGCGAGCACGAGCCGCACGCCGGGGACCCTCGCGACGGTCTCCAGCGCGAGGTCGGGCCGCTTCCAGCCCACCAGCGCTCCGAGGAAGAGGACGGTCGGGCGCCGCTCCCCGCCCTCCCGCGGCCGGAACCGCTCGAGATCGACCCCGAGGGGCAGGACGCGGCCGCCCACGGCCGCGGCCACCACGCGCGACGGGGCGAGGACGAGGTCCACCCTCCCGCCCGCCACGCGGAGCAGTGCCGCGAGCGCACGGGAGGTGGGCAGGTCGTGGTGCTGGACGACCCGGTGCGGGCCGGGGGCCACGAGCGCCGTCGCGAGGGCGGAGCGTGCTCCCCAGCCGACCACGGTCGCCGCGTCTAGGTCGCGCGCGAGCCGGCGCGCCTCGCGGGCGTGGACGAGGACTCCGCACGCGGCGCGGAGCCTTCGCCTCGTCGATCCGCGCGCCGCCAGGGGGCGTTCGGGAAGCGCCAGCACGGGCACACCGGCCGCGCGCGCGGCGGCGGCCAGGGGACCCTCGGGACAGGCCAGCACACCGGGCGCGCCGAGATGGGTGAGCACGTCGAGCGCCACGCGCTCCGAGCCTCCGAGCGCACCCGAGAACGAGAGGACGAGCGAGGTCAGCGCCGGCCCCGGGGCACGCTTGAGCAGGATAGGCGCGTGCCCCCGGTGCTCATCGATGCGCGCGCCGCCGTGCGTCCCGAGTTGGGCGGCGTCGAGCGCTGGGCCCGCGAGCTGGCTGCGCGCCTCCCCCTCCACCGCCCCGACCGCTACGCCGTCGCGGCGCCCCCGCCGGCGCTCGCGCACCGCGCCGGTCACGCCTGGGAGCAGATCGTCCTTCCCGCCCGGGCGGCGCGCGCGCAGACCCGCCTGCTGCTGGCGCCGGCGAACCTCGCGCCGCTCGCGTGGCCGCGGACCGTACTCGTGCTCCACGACGCCGCCGCCCTGCGCCACCCGGGGTGGTACGCGCCGGGCTACGTGGCCTGGCAGCGCGCGCTGCTGCCCCGGCTCGCCCGCCGCGCGGTGGCGGTGATCGTGCCGTCGGCGTTCTCCCGTGACGAGGTCGTCGCGCTCCTCGGGGCCGACCCGACCCGCGTGCACGTGGTGCCCGGCGGGGTGGGAGAGGCCTTCCACCCCGGGATCGACGCGGGGCCGGTCCGCGCGGCGCTCGGCCTGACGCGACCCTACGTGCTCACCGTCGGCTCGCGGACCTCCCGGAAGAACCTCGCGGCGCTGGGTGTCGCGGCGACCCGGCTGGCGGGGGACGGGATCGAGCTCGTCGCCGTGGGCGGCGACCGCCCCCAGTTCCGCGCCGAGGCCGATGTCGACGGCGTCCGCGCTCTCGGCCGTGTCCCGGACGCCCTGCTGCCGGGGCTGTACGCGGGGGCGGAGGCGTTCGTGCTGCCCTCGCGCTACGAGGGCTTCGGCCTTCCGTGCCTCGAGGCGATGGCGGCGGGAACCCCCGTCGTCGCCGCCCGCGCGACGGCGCTGCCGGAGGTGTGCGGGGAGGCCGCGCTGCTCGCCGATCCCGACGACCCGGAGGAGATCGCCGCCGCCCTCGCCGCCGCGCTGGCCGACCCGGAGCCGCTCCGCCGCGCGGGGACGGAGCGCGCCCGGGGCTTCACGTGGGACGCCACGAGCACGGCGGTCGACCGCGTCGTGGGCGAGGCTCTTTGCGAGAAGCGCGGCTAGGGTGCGCGGAGCGTGAGGGTCGCTCTGGTGCACGACTTCCTCCTCGATCTGCGGGGAGCCGAGCGCGTCTTTCTGGCGATGTGCGACCTCTGGCCCGAGGCGGACGTCTACACCGCCGTGTACGACGACCGCGGGACGGAGGGCCGTTTCGCGCACCGCGACGTGGGGACCACGTTCCTCCAGCACACCCGTCCCACCGCCCGCTCGTTCCGTGGGCTGCTGCCGCTGTATCCCTACGCGATCGAGTCGCTCGACCTGCGGGGCTACGACCTCGTCCTGTCGTCCTCGTCGGCGTGGGCGCACGGGGTCATCGTCGACGAGGGCACGACGCACGTCTGCTACTGCCACAACCCCTTCCGCTACGCCTGGAACGCCCGCGAGTTGGCGCTGACGGGTCGGCGGCCGGCGGCGCGCGCGGCGCTCGCCTTCCTGTTCTCGCGCTGGCGCCAGTGGGACCGGCTCGCCGCCCAGCACGTCGATCGCTACGTGGCGAACTCACACACCACCCGACGGCGGATCGAGCGCTACTGGGGGCGGCAGGCGGAGGTCGTCTATCCCCCGGTGGAGACCGAGCGCTTCTCGCCGCTGCCCGCACCGGAGCGCGGGGACTTCTACCTCGTGCTCGCCGAGCTCATGCCGCACAAGCGGATCGACGTGGCGGTGCGGGCGTTCAACGCCCTGCGCCGCCCGCTCGTGGTGGTGGGGGACGGACCGGAGGGCCGCCGGCTCGCCCGGCTTGCGGGGCCGCACGTGCGCTTCGAGGGGCGCGTGGACGACGCCCGCGCGGCGCGCCTGCTCGAGCGCTGCCGTGCCCTGGTCGTGACCGCCACGGAGGAGTTCGGGATCGCCGCGGTGGAGGCTCAGGCCGCCGGCCGGCCGGTGGTGGCCCTGGCCGAGGGTGGTGTGCGCGAGACGGTCCGTGAGGGGGAGACGGGGACGTTCTACGATCGCCCGGAGCCCGAGGCGCTGGCGGAGGCGGTCGCGAGGTTCGACGACGCGGCGGTGGATCCCGTCCGATGCGTGGCCAACGCCGAGCAGTTCGGGGTGGAGCGCTTCCGGCGCGAGCTGCTCGAGGAGGTCGGCGCCGCCCGCGTGGGTGCGTCGACCCACGAGCACATGCCCCGCGTCGCCCGCCGGCCGCTGCGGCCCGCGATCCGTCCGGCGGTGCGGCGCTGACCCCGGTGGACTTCGGGGAGGGGCAGGTGACCGACCTCGAAGCCCTGCGCGCCGAGGCCCTCGCCGCCGTCCGGCGCTACGGGGAGGTGGCGTACCCGCCCGACCCGCCCGCGTGGGGGCCCGGCCGGGATCCCGTTCCCGTCGCGGGCCGCGTCATCGGGCCCTCGGAGCTCGAGGCGCTCACCGACGCCTCCCTCGACGGCTGGCTCACCGAGGGCCGCCACGCCGACGCGTTCCGCGCCGCGCTGGCCCGTGAGGTCGGCCGGCGCCGCGTGCACCTCGTCGGGTCGGGCTCCCAGGCGAACCTGCTTGCGGTCGCCGCGGCGCTCTCCCACCTCCACGCCCGACCCCTGAGGCCCGGCGACGAGGTCATCACCCCCGCGGTGGGCTTTGCCACCACGGTCAACCCGCTCTATCAGTACGGCCTCGTGCCGGTCTACGTCGACGTCGAGCCCGACACGCTCAACCCCACGCTCGACGCCTTCCTCGAGGCCATCGGACCCAAGACGCGGGGCGTCCTCGGCGCCCACTGCCTCGGCAACCCCTTCGACGCCGCCGGCCTCGCCGCGGCGTGCGCGGAGCGGGAGCTCGTCCTCGTCGAGGACACCTGCGACGCCCTGGGCTCGGAGCTCGGGGGACGGAAGGTGGGCACCTTCGGCCACGCCTCGACCTACTCCTTCTACCCCGCCCACCACATGACCACGGGGGAGGGGGGCGCGGTCGGCACCGACGACGACACCTGGGCGCGCGCCGTGGGCTCCCTGCGCGAGTGGGGTCGTGACTGCTGGTGCCCACCGGGGGTCAACGACGCCTGCGGTCGCCGCTTCGAGGGCCAGTTCGGCCGCCTGCCCGTGGGCTACGACCACAAGTACGTCTTCTCCCACGTCGGCTTCAACTTCAAGATCACCGACATGCAGGCGGCCCTCGGGCTCGCGCAGCTCGCGCGCGTCCCGGGCTTCCATGCCCGCCGGCGCGAGAACTTCGCCCGGCTGCGCGCCGCGCTCAAGCCCGACGAGGACCGCCTGCTGCTCCCCCGCGCCCTCCCCGGCGCTGACCCCTCCTGGTTCGGCTTCCCGCTCACCCTCCGCGACGGCGGCGCCGCCAAGCGCCGCGAGCTCCAGCTCTTCCTCGCCGGCCGGAAGATCGACTCGCGCCTCGTCCTGGGGGGAAACCTCACCCTCCAGCCCGCCTACCAGGGCCTCGAGCACCGGGTCGCGGGCGTGCTCGCAGGCGCCGACCGCGTCACGGTCTCCTCGCTCTGGGTCGGCTGCCACCCGGGGCTGACCGACCCCATGCTCGACTTCGTCGCCGAGTCGATCGCCGACTGGCTCAGCGGCGGCGGGTGAGCAGCTGCCACTCCCCGTGGCGCGCCACGGGCCGGTAGGACGCGCTCAGGAAGGAGTCGAGGATCCGGACCCCGCTCGAGCGCCCCGCCCGGTTGGGCTCGTGCGCCGCGGTGGACGCAGAGCGCCAGCGGACGACGAGCGGGGTCCGGGTACGCGAGAGGGCATCCACGATCTCCCGCTGCACCGGCGCCGAGGTGATCACCCCCGGCGCCGCGATGTCGTAACGCGACGGGTTGGCGCGCCCGGCCAGCACGTAGAACAGCGGCGCTCCCGCGGTCACGAGGTCGTTGCGCAGCCCGGTGACGTAGATGGGCCGGCCCGCCGGGACGCGCCGCCGGACGTCCGCCACCGCCGCCCCGAGGGCGCGGGCGTCGGCCGGGAACGTGCGGGCGCCGTCGGCCCCCGGGGCGTGCAGCGTGACGGTGCCGTCGCGCACGAGCATCAACTGGCGGTCGAGCCCGCCCAGGAGCACGACGGCGAGCGCCGCGGTCGCCACGACGGCCACCACGCGCGGCGCCCGCGCCCATGTCCACGCCCCGAGCGCCGCCACGAGCACGGCGAGGGGAGCGAGGTGGTAGGCGTCCGGCCGTACGAGCAGGTAGGTCAGCATCCCCACGGCGAACACCGCCGCGGCGATCAGCAGCGAATCCCGGGCCCGCAGCCGCCCGAAGCTCCCCGCCATCGACGCAGCCAGCCCGACCACCAGCGCGAGCGGCACGTAGAACAGCAGCAGGGGCTCGGCCGAGTCCGACAGGAACCCGCCCGGCGACCCGGTGTTCAGCGGCCCGTCGTAGCGAAAGGGGAAGGGCAGCGTCTGGTAGTCGCGAAAGTCCAGCAGCGGGTAGCGGACGAGCAGCCGCCACGTCGGGGCGATCCCCGCCACGAGCGCGACGGGCAGCAGGAGGACGAGCGCCGAGCCCACCGCCGCCACCCCGAACCGCAGCGCCGCGCGCTGCGACTCCGGCCGCAGCAACAGCGCGAGCACGATCCCCAGTCCCGCCCACGCCCCGAACTCGAGCCGCCACGCCGCCGCCACGCCCACGAGCAGCCCCGCGACCACCGGCCGCCGGACGAAGACGAGCAGCGCGCCCAGGCACAGCGCGAGCGCGATCGGGAACGGATGGGGGCCGTTCGGCGAGGCCATGGCCAGCGCGCTCACGCTCCACGCCAGCCCCGCCGGGCGCCGCCCCGCGCCGCCCCGGCGCGCGAGCGACCAGGCCAGGGCCGCGACCGCCCCGTCGGCGAGCACCCGCACGATCCGCCAGACCAGAAGCGACGGTCCGAAGATCCCCCAGAGCCCCGCGAGCAGGTAGGGCTGGCCGGGCGGGTAGAACCACCAGAAGTCGCGGTAGGGCACCTCGCCGTGGGCGATCCGCGCCGCGGCCTGGAGCATGAGCCCCTCGTCGTTGGGCTGCACGCCGTGGAGCATCGTCAGTGCCGCGAGCGCGACCGCCCCGAGGAACGGCAGGGCCGGCCGGAGCCGCTCCGCTTGGCCCAGCACTAGGCGTCGGGCGGGCCGACCCGGGCCTGACCGGGCCGCGGGGACAGCACGTACACCGTCGCGCAGCCGAAGCGCTGCACGCGCTCGACCAGCCCGGCGAGCTCACCCGACAGGTCGCGCACCCCCGGGCGGCAGTCCCCGAACAGGAACCGTGCGCCCGTCGAGAGCACGAAGCGCCGCGCCGGCTCCCCCGTCATCCGCCCCTCGAAGAGCGCGTCGGCGCGCCGGCCGCGCGTGCCCCAGTCCGGGCTCCAGGACAGCGCGCCCACGTAGACCTCCCGCCCCGTGCGCGACGGGATCATGTAGCCCGCGTAGGCCGAGGCGAGCACCCCGCCCGGCCGCGGGTCGGACTCGAGCCACTTCAGGGCGCGGACCTCGCCGGAGAAGACGAAGTAGGGGTCCGCCCCCGCGTGGACGTTGTGCGCGGCGGCCTGGACCCGGGAGGCCAGGCCGGGCACGATCATCACGAAGAGCGCCGCGACGACGAGCGCCCGGCGGGGCCGCCACCGGCCAGAGATCCCCTGCACCGCGAGGATCGCCAGGGGCAGGGTCAGCCCCTGGAAGGAGTGGTAGGGGAACGTCCCGGCGGGCTGCAGGTAGACCGCGAGCGCCGCGAAGGGCCAGAGCCGCAGCGCCATCTCCTGCCAGGACGCGGCCCGCCCGCGGTAGGCCAGGACGGCGGGCGCCGCGAGCGGGAGCACGACAAGGACCATCGCCCACCACGGCCAGGACCACTCGGCCTGGGCGCCCGCGGCGTTGACCTCGCCCGCGAGCTTCCAGCTCGGGTCCCAGGTCGCCAGGGCGAAGTAGTACGCCGAAGGGATCGCCGCCGCGAGCGGGACGACCGCGAGGGCGAGGGGCGGGCGCTCGCGTGTCCGCGCGAAGCGCCACGCCTCCACTCCGACGACGATGA
>JAABUK010002384.1_pt1 | contig 33779 bp, 28 predicted proteins | sample 5559141 | NCBI WGS metagenome assembly JAABUK01 (sample SAMN10711869, study PRJNA513367) | rock metagenome | isolation source: Antarctica rocks | place: Antarctica: Victoria Land, Pudding Butte nord | collected 2016-01-03 | reverse complement strand
CCGCTACCTGGCCCAGGTCGAGCTGAGCCTGCGGCCCAACACCGTCAAGCACATCGACCAGGCCCTGCGTGAGTTCGGCACCTGGCTCGGGCAGAACCGTCCAGAGGTGCTCAGCTGCGCCGACCTGCTCGGTCCACTACGGCACCGCCATCGAGATCCGCGCCCAACGCGCCGCCACCCTAGACGCCGCCTACGCCGCCAACCCCACCCGCTTCACCCGACGACCACACCCACCGAAGCTCCCCACCATCGCGTGGATCAACCAACCCATCGAGGAGGTCGCACAGAGCGCATGAACACGACGTGTCTCATCCGGCTTGACAGATTCCGACCGGCTCACCCGGTCGCCTCGTCTGGCTGTGGCATTAGACGCATGGTGGCCTATTACGCTTGGCGGCGCTTCTGTGTCCCGACGATGCCCACCAAGTGTGCTTATGCCGTATGCGACGATGCGATGCGCGTCCACCAGGTCATCACGCCACAAGCGCCGCGACCCGGGTTGCGAGGCGGCCACCAAGGTGTACGCCACTGACGGTGCCGGCGGCATCGCGTGCGAAGTATCCCTTCATTCCCTTGGCCGGCCCGTCGGTGATTACGAAACGATCGCCGTCGTGCGCAAGCAGGCCCAGCAGCATGTCGGGCTGCGGCTCTTCGGGGTCTCCTCCGGCGTCGCGGATCGTCTCCGCCATCTCCGGCTTGACCTTGAGCTTTACGACGAGCTGGCCTTCCTGCGCCGTGATCTGACAGATGACCACGATAGTCTCGTAGGTGCCGACATATCGGGCGAGCGCGTCGTCGTCGAGCTGCACGGGAACCGGTTCTTCTTCGGTGACGCCGAGGTACTGCTCGAGCGCCCAGGTCAGCAGCTGGTCGTTAAACTTGGGACCGTTCGGGCCACAGTTCGTCATGGAGATGAGAGTGAAGTTGTGCTCCGGCGACATGACGAATTCGGAGTGCTGGCCGTGGGTCGTGCCGCCATGTGTCACCAGCCGTGCGCCGCCGACGTCTCGCAAGAGCCAGCTGATCCCGACGTGGTCCCCGATCGCACTGCCGGGCATTGACACCGTGGGCTGTTGCATCCGCTTGAGTGATTCGGCGCTGAGCAGGCGCGTCCGATCCGGCGTCGTGCCGTCGCCCAGATGAAAGCGGGCCCACCGGAGTTGGTCCCGCGCGGTGGCTGACATGCCACCGGCCGGCGCGTTCGCTCGCGGTATGGCCCAAACGCGGGACGGCTTGATCGTGCCGTCGTCCTCCTGGGTGTGCCCCACCGCGAACCGGCGAGTCATGATCTCCGTCATGAAGAACAGCGTGTCGTTCATGGCCAGCGGAGCGAGCACCAGGTCGCGAATGGCCGCTTCGTACGCGGTGCCTGTGATCTTCTCGATGATGCGTCCTGCTACCGAAAGCGAGGCGTTGTTGTAGGACACTGTCGCCCCTAGCGGGGTGACCTGACGTATGTTCTTCATGAGTGCGACATAGCGTTCCAGCGCGTCGTCGCCGTCGCCGGTGTTGTCCGATAGATCCCCCTCCCAGCCGGCGGTGTGGTTGAGCAATTGAAGTACGGTGACGTTTTGCACGACGTCCTCGTCCTGCAGCATGAATTCGGGCAGGTAACGACGCACCGGCGCTTCCAAGTCGATCTCGCCGCGCTCCATGAGCAGCATGATCGCGGTAGCGGTGAAGGTCTTGCCGGTGGAGCCGAACTGAAAGAGCGTGTTCTCGTCGACCTCCAACGGATTTGTCGTACTGGTCACACCGTGGTATGCGTACTGCTCCGTGCCGCCGGCGAGCACGCCAACCGAGACGCCGGGGACCTGTAGCTCGGTTGCCAGCTCGCTAACGCGCTCGGCCAGAGTGGCGGCCTCGACGTGAGATGTCACATCCGCTCCCTGACATGTCGCCGCTCTGCAAGCGGGCGCCGCAGTGGTGAGCTCCTGATGAAGCCCGCGTCGCGGCGCGTGTTCAATCCTGGGGCCGGTTGGCGGCGCCGGATATGTGGTCCAGTGCGAATCATCTCGGCGGAGTTGGTCGTCGGCGACCAACCCGGCAGAGGGTGGACTGGCTCGAGCCCCGAGCGGTCGCGTCCGGCCCTGCAGCGAACCGGCGGGAACCACGGTTGGTGGTCCTGGCCCGGATGCGGGCGCGGGAGGGTCACAGGCAGCGGAGTTAACTCTTCGGCGAGACGACCTTGAGCTGCAGCATTGCCGCGAAACGTGCGTCAGCATCGTTGAGGTCGATGCCGCCGACCTCCGCAAGCCGTCGCAACCGGTAGCGGAAGGTGTTGGAGTGGACGTAAAGGGCTGCTGCGGCTTTGGCGACATCGCCGAACGCATCAAGCCACGCTCGCAAGGTCTCGACAAGGTTGGCGTCGTGTTGCGCATCGTATGCAAGTAGCCGCGCGACGGGGCCGGTCGCCTGATCTCCCCGCGCAGTGACCAGATCGCGAAGCTCCAGTATCAGTGCCTCGACGTGGACGTCCGCCAGGCGAGCGACCCGGTGCTTGGCGTGCCCTGCCCGCAACGCGCGGACCGTGCGATCCGCGCTGGCCCGAGCCAGGGGAAGCTCCGACGCATTCAATGCCACCGATCCGATTCCAATGACTGCCGCGACCCTGTCCCCCACCCGATCCAGGAAGTCGGTGGCGAGACGGAGCGCGACTTCTTCTCCATCGTCGCGGTGGCGATGGACGGGGATGATGGCATATGCAACGTCGCCGAGTAGTGCGGCGGCGCACCGCGGGTGCGCGGCACTCAAGTGCATCGCGAGAGCATCTGTCATACGTTGCCGGTCACTCGCCAGACTTGCTTCGCCGCCGACGGACGGTTGGTCGCCCTCGGCGTCGATGACCGCAAGAGCGAGAATCACGATCGGTTGATCAGCCAACCCGAGTCTGCTCAGCGCCTCACTGGCTCCGGCCCCACCTTCGAGCGCGGTGCTGAGGAGGTCCGCCTGCAATCTGCGCCCGACGTCGGCACCGGCCCGAATGCGCAGCATATGCAGGGCCACGAGGTTTGATGCCTCTCGAAGCGCCTGGCCTCTTTCTTCGCTCAGCGGCTCCTGCACGGCAGCCCAGATTGAGCCGAGCACCTCATCGGCGGCCCGAACTGCCACCGCCACGCGTGGGAGGATGAAATCACCGGAGTAAAGCTGTAGCGGTTCGATGTAGAGCGGCTCGTCCGTCCGGTATAAGTCGCGGAACACGCCGCGCTCGGTCAGCATCCGCGCGAACCGCTCGGGTACTTGTCGTCCGAGGACTGTCTCGATTCGGGACGGGTCTGCCTCGTCCTGCCGACCGGAGAAGGCCAGCACCCGGGAACTGCGGTCTTCGATCGTGACCGGGGCGTCGAGGAGCGCCGCGATCGCGTTCGCCAAGGCGAACAGGTCTCCGGAAGGGACACCGCCGAGGGTTTCCGATTCGTTCATCCCGACGTCGCCCTCGGCCAAGAGTGACCGCAGCATGGCGGCAAGTTGCGTCCAGGACGCTCCGCGGGTCAGCGAGAGTACGGCGACGCCAGAGCGTTGGGCGGCAGCACCCACCGCTTGATCGGGCGACACTGGCGCCCGCAGAATCAGAGCAGCGGTGTCATGCTTGGCCAGTTCGTCCAGCAGGCCCACTACTTCATCCGGATCCTGCAGTCCTACACCCAGCACCAGTGCGTTTCGAGGCAGGTCTGAGTCGTCCAAGCGGTCATGGATCACAATTCCCGCGATGTCCTGAGCCCGGTCCGATTGTCCATGCACCAGTTGCAGCAACGTCACGCCGAGGTCGTCGATGATCCGGCCGAGGCTCGCACGTGGTCGCAGGTTCACCGGGGCCAGCACCTCCTGAATCTAGGATTCGGGGGCCCACCCTAGTTCATGCAACCGGACAGGATCCAACGAGAGGTTCATCCATCCTGACGGACCGGGAGGGCGAAATGCCGATCAGAGCGGCAGCCACTCGGAAGTGGTGGTGACCGCGTCAAGTTCGGCTGGGAGGGGGTCTACCCCGATCCCAGGTGCGACGGGTACGTCGAGGTGGCCGCGCTGTACGACGAAAGGGACGGTGATGTCGGTTCGGTAGTAGCGGTCGGACCCAGACGTATCGCCGGGGAGGGTAAAGCCGGGCAGCGCCGCGAGTGCCAGATTCGCGGCCCGGCCTAACCCCGTTTCGAGCATTCCGCCGCACCACACCGGGACGCCATGGGCAAGGCACAGGTCGTGAATCCGCCGCGCCTCGAGATACCCGCCGACCCGCCCGGGTTTGATGTTGATGATCGAGCACGCGTTCAGCCGGATCGCGTCCGCGGCGGCTCGCGCGGAGGTGATCGACTCGTCCAGGCACACCGGAGTGCGAAGCTGGCTGGCCAACACGGCGTGACCGAGCAGGTCTTCCTCCGCCAAGGGCTGTTCGATCAGCAGCAGGTCGAACGGGTCGAGACGGGCCAGGTGTCGGGCGTCGGCGATCGTGTACGCGGTGTTGGCGTCGACCTGCAAGAGCACCTCATCACCAAAGCGTTCGCGCACCGCAGCGACGGGCGCGATGTCCCAGCCCGGCTCGATCTTCAGCTTGATGCGCAGGTACCCCGTTTCGAGGTATGCCTCAACGCGGTCGAGCAATTCGGGTATCGAATCCATAATTCCGACGGAAACTCCACAGGGAACGCGGGTGTGGACCGATCCGAGCTCGCGTGACAACGGCCGACCTTCCGCACGCAGCTCGGCATCGAGCACACCCATCTCCAGAGCGGCCTTGGCCATCTGATGGCCGCGGAATATGCCCAGCGCCGGCGCGACCTTGTTGGCGTCAAGCCGGTCAGTGGCGGCCAGCGCCGGGATAAGAAACCGCCGCAATACGTCCATGGCCCCATCGACATATTCCGAGGAATACAGCGGATCCGACATCGCTACGCATTCGCCCCAACCTTCGGAGTCGTCAGAGACGATGCGTAGCAGCAGCGCGTCCCGGCTCGTCATCGTGGCGAATGACGTCCGGAACGGCGCAACGAGCGGCATAGCAATTCGTTTCAGCTCCACGCCGGTCAGCTTCATTCGTCATCCCCACTATTCGTGTGGCCGCGGTCCAGGACGTACCAGCCGGAGCGGTCGAACCCAGTGACGCGGGCGCCATCGACCAGCAAGCCGCCGAGCACCTCACGTACCGCAGCGCGCCAGTCCTTGGCGCACCCCGGATCGCTGAGCCTGAGCCTTTCGATGTCCTTGGGTACGGCGACGAGCAGTCTCCCGGCATGGCCCTGTCCGGCCAGGGGGGCGCCGAGCGCAGAGACGTCCAGCGCCACACTGGCGCCCGACGCGCGTTCCGTCTGGGCGTCAGCCGGAGTGGTGGTGCCGACACAGGCTGCCACGACCGCAGCAGCGTTGAGACGCCAGTACATCAGCAGTCGATCGCTGTCATCGCCAGCATTGATCGCGTCGTGCATTCCGCCGTAAAAGTTTGCCAAGTACTCCGACGGCTTCGCGGCGAGCTTGACCACGTTGAAGTAGGCGTTACGCCGCACCAGGGGGTCGAATGTCCACGCCACAGCTGACACACCACGCAACATCGACCAGGCGCGCTGGTGCACCTTGAGCGCAAAGCCGACATCTCGACCCCGTGCTGCCGCCGACACCCCGGCGATGTGACTGTGCAGCGCGGCGTCTGCCGGCGCACTGAAGAAACCGACGCACGCCCCCACCAGCTCCTCACCGTCGAAGGCGCCCGTCACGTAGTTGCCCGCCTTGCTCAGGGCGCGGAGCAGATCGCTCGTCACTGGCGGGTTCATCGGATCAGGCCGCCAGATGTCGGCGTACAGGCGGTATACCGCGTCGAGCTCACCTAGCTCGCTTACCTCACGGACCTGCACACCGGCGGCGCGCGCCGCAGCATCTGCGGCCTGCACTGCGGCGTCCACATCGGACCCAGTGCCAGCACCGTCGTGATGCAAGTCGGTCACCGAAGCAACGCTGGCCGTCCCGCCCGGGTCCGTCATGGTCGGTTTCCGCCAGACCGATAGCCCAGGTTGGTGATCTGGGACTTGCCAGCGTCGGCGAGCAAGTCATGGAGCAGCACGGCCAGGAGGGCCGCCCGGCCTGGCAGCTCGCCCACGAGAACATGCTCATCCGCCCCGTGTGCACCGCCGCCGATGGCGCCGAGTCCATCCAGCGTTGGCGTTCCGACGCCCGCAGTGAAGTTGCCGTCCGACGCGCCTCCGACTGAGGCGCCGGTCAACGGTGGCAAGCCAAGGTCCGCGGCCAGCTCGCCGGCGCGGGCGAAGAGGATGGCCGAAGCAGCCCGTTCGAGAGGCGGACGGTTGGGTCCGCCGCATACCTCGACCCGTGCACCGGGCAGCACAGGTGGTAGCGCGAGCATGGCTGCGTGGACCCTCTGCTGCTCGGCTACCTCGCTCACGCGCACGTCGATACTCAGACTGCCGGCCGCGGGGACCGTATTCGACGTGGTGCCTGCTGACAGCACCGTCGGTGTCACCGTCGTGCCGCTGTCCGCGTCGGCCAGAGCCGACACGGCGAGGATCTGGTGCGCCAGCTCGATCGTGGCATTCACGCCGAGTTCGGGCTCGAGCCCAGCATGGGCCGCACGGCCGTGGACAGCCACCTGGTAAAGCGACACGCCCTTGCGCTCAATCTTGAGTGCGCCACCGTCGGCGGCTGCTTCCAACACCAGCACGGCGACACAGCCGGCCGCTTCCGACTCGATGAGCGTACGTGACGTCGGCGAGCCGACCTCTTCGTCGCCGGTGATGAGGATCGTGATGCCGGACCGCTCCGCAAGGGCGTCGACGGCGTGAAAAGCCATCACCAGTCCCGCCTTCATATCGAAGCAGCCAGGTCCGCGAAGGATTCCGTTGGTGATGGTGAATGGATGTGCCGCCAGAGTGCCGATAGGCCAGACGGTGTCGTGATGCCCTAGGACGAGCACCCGGGGCGGTCCGGTGCCGAGCCGCCATCGAAGATGTGTGCGGCCGTCGGCCACGATCAGTTCGGCTTCGGTTCCGAGTCGGGCCGCTCCGATCCGGGCAACAACGGAAGCGCTCGCGCTCACCGCCCGCAGGTCGGCGGACGGTGACTCGCAGGTGACCAGGGTCTCCACGTCAGCGATCATCAACGGCAGCGCCGCTTCTAGTTGCTCAACGATCGTGGTCATCGTCATCTCAGTCCACCTTGGGTGTGGCCCGGGCACCGTAGTGGAGGTACCGCTCGCCGGTGGGCAGGGCGTAGAAGGTCACAGGCGTCCAATTCTCCGCGCTCGGATGCCGGATCACGAACAGGTCACCCGTCGTGTCGACCGGTGTCAAGTCGTACTCCTCTACTGGGTCAGGGAGGAGTACGGCGAGCGGACCGGTGGAGGTGACGCGCATGACCGCGACGTTGTCGCGCTCCAGCACCTCGATGCGTGCGCTGGCCCGCTCGTAGGTACCGACGTGACGGGAAATGTCGACTGTCGGCGGCTCCACAGGTGGCGCGAGCGGTCGAGGCATTGCCACCGCCGCCAGTTCGGCAAAGATCTCGCGGTAGAGCTCCTCGTAGAGGTCGCGGGCATCTCCGCCGTTGGTCAGCAAGGTGACGGCGAGGCCCTGTTCGGGCAAGAGCCGCAGGAACGCGGACTGGCCTATGGTGTTTCCGTCGTGCCCGATCAGCCGGTGGCCGTCCCAGCCGTAACGGATCCAGCCCAGACCCCAGGAATCGCCGAGGGAATACTTGTCCGGCAGGTCGGCATGCTTCTCCGACATTGTTGCGGCCGCCGACTCGCTCAGCATGCGGGTGTCGTCGCTCGCGAGTCCGTTGCGTAGGTGCATCCGCGCAAAGGCCAGCACATCGGCAGCGGTGGCGCTGATCATGCCGGCCGGGCCGATCGCTCGAGGCATTCCCCACACCGGTGCCCTGGCCGGTTCGTCGGTACCTTCGGCGACGTGGCCGATGGCCGCGCTGTGCAGCAGCACTTCCTCGGGCAGGGTCACGGTGTGCGCAAGCCCGAGTGGGACGACGATGCGCTCGCGCATCGCCTCGTCCCAGGTGACGCCGGTCAGCTTCTCCACCACTCGCCCGATCAACGAAAACCCGGAGTTGCAATAGGACCAGGTGGCGGCCAAAGGATGATTCTGTGCCACCTCCTCCAGTTGCGCCACGTACTTTTCCAGGCAGTCGTCACCGCGCCCGGTGTCGGTGAAGACATCGCCGTCGATGCCGCTGGTGTGGGTGAGCAGGTGGCGCATCGTCACCTGCCTGGTGACGTCCGGGTCGGCCAGTCGCAGCTCGGGAAGGATCTCGCTGATCGGCGTGTCGAGGTCGAGCAGTCCCTCATCGACAAGCTGCATGACCAGAGTTGCCGTCCACACCTTGGTGATCGAGCCGATCTGGAACAGCGAGTCCGTTGTCGCGGTGACTCCGGTGTCCTTGTTGAGCGTGCCGTACGCCGAATCCACCAGCTCTTCCGTGCCGTCCCGATGTAGGCGAAGAATACCCAGCGCGGCGCCGGGAACCCGGTGGCGGGCAGCCAGCGCGCTGAGCCGGCGGTGCCAATGCGTTACGTCGATGCGAGACCGACGTACCGCGCCGGCGACACCGGCATACTGCTCCACCCATTCGACGGTCCGCCGATTGAAGTCGAGCCGATGCGACGGAGCGCCCTCAAGGATGAACAGATGCGAGGCTTCGGGGTAGAGCACCAACCGAGTCGCGACGCCCTGTTCGCGTAAGGCCGTATGCCATTGCTCGGCCTGACCGACGGGACAGCGTGCGTCGTCGGTGCCCTGCAGTATCAGCGTCGGTGTCTGCACATTGCTCACCTGCGCCAACGGCGACATCGATTCATAGCGCGCCCGATCTGCCCATGGCAAGCCACTAAGTTCGTACTCGCCGACGAAATGCCCGAGGTCGGAGGTGCCGATCATGCTCGTGAGATCGCTAACCACACCGCCGGCGACGGCGGCGGCGAACCGGTTGTCGCTGCTGGTCAGATAGCAGGTCATGTAGCCGCCGTAGCTGTAGCCGGCTACCGCAAGCCGACCCGGGTCTGCGGTGCCTTCGGCTACCAGCTCGTCCAACGGTTCGAGGAAGTCCTGCCCGTCCGCGAGACCCCAGTTGCCGAGCACGCCGTTGTAGAAGGCTTCGCCGTAGCCGTCGCTTCCCCGGGAGTTGAGCAGCAGCACCGTCCAGCCGCGCGCGGCGAGCTCCTGGTGGTAGAGATGAACGTCGTCCGCCGCCCCGTTCCATGCGTTGTGCGGACCGCCGTGAATGTCGACCAGCAGGGGCTGCGGCGACGGTGCCGCGGGGTCGCGGATCAGCCAGCCCTGCACGGTGTTGCCGTCGGAGATCGCAAATTCGCGGGAGAACCGTGGAAACAGCTCCACGTCGCTGAGGGGGTCGCCGTGGGCCGAACGCACCGCTTCCGCGCGCGAGGCAAGATCGATCGTGACGATCTCACCGAACGAAGTAGGCGTGCTCAACGCGACCGCAGCAATTGACCCCTGCGCGGACAGGCCCAGCACGTTTCGTCCCTCGCCGCCGAGCACCAGCCGCGGTTCGCCGCCGTCGACATCGACTGCGTAGGCGTGTGAGCATCCCCGATCACGCACGCAAAATATCGCGGTACGTCCGTCGTCAACCAGCTGCGGCAACGCTCCCGGGTAGCCCGGTCCACCGGCCATCACGTTGCGGTCGAGCGGCCCGGCAAGATCGGTGACTGAACCACCGTCAAGCGGAACGCGCAGCAGTCCGACGTGTCCGACCGGCGCTCCGCGGTGTCCCACGACGAGCAGATGGCTGCCGTCCGACCCCCACAGGATCGGGCCCGCTACGCCTTCGGCGAGGCCCACAAGTGTGGGCTTGGCTTTCCGGTCCCTAGCGTCGACGACATAGGCAGGGGAGCGCATGGACAGGTCGGCATCGCGCTCCATGGCGGCAGCGAAGGCCAGCTGGGCACCGTCGGGTGACCACGCTGGATCACCGGCGTGCCACTCGCCGTCGGTGACCTGTCGGCATTCTCCAGTGCCGAGCTCAACGATGTGAAGGTGCATGCGGACCTTACGGAGCAGGCCGGCGCCGTCCGCTCGGTAGTCCAGCCGGTCAGCGACGACCGGGGCCCGGGAGCGGCGGGCCCGGTCTTCGTCGTCTTCACCGCTTTCGGCCGCGAGGTCGACCGGTGCGCTGAAGGCGATCCGCGTGCCGTCGGGGCTCCATATGGGTGCGCCGGCTCCGAGTGGAAGGGTGGTGAGCTGTTCCGGTTCACCGCCGTCGAAGGTGAGGCGCCACAGCTGTCCCGCGCCGTCCTGCGCCCGAAGGAAGGCCACCTGCGCCCCGTCGGGTGACCACTTCGGCGAGGAGTCGGCATCGCCGCGGGTGAGCTGGGAGGGCGAGCTGCTGGTGGCCGGAACATGCCAGAGGTTGCGGGTCGGCCGGTCGGCCTCGGAGTCGACGGTGCGCAGCACGTAGACGATGCGTGCGCCGTCGGGCGACAACGTCGGCTGCTCGGGCAACGCGAGAGCGGTGAGGTCGTCAATGCTGATCCGTCGGGTCACAACGTGCTCCTGGTACTTGAGGGTGGGTAGGCCGCTGGGCGTGCTTCCGCTGCCGCCGCTACCTGGGGTACCCGCCCGGGTCGGCAGCGAAATGACACAGGGCCTTGTGTCGGTGTTCGGCGGACGGTTCAGCGCTACGGCAGATGTGCCGGTCCGGATGTACGAGCGGGCCGATCGGACAGCGAGGGTGGTAGCGGCAACCGGCCGGAGGGTGGTGAGGATCCGCAGGATCAGCGTCGGCGACCGCCTGCGCCGCCGGATCGAGGGCCGCGTCCTTGGCTTGCGCGTGTCCGGAGTCGGGCACCGCCGCGAGCAGGTCGCGAGTGTAGGGATGCTGCGGATTGCTCAACACCTGTGCAGCCGGGCCGTACTCGACGATGCGGCCGAGATACATGACCGCGATCGCGTCGGCGACGTATCGCACTACCGCGAGATTGTGCGATATGAACAGCACCGATACCCCGAGCTGGCGCTGCAGGTCGTGCACCAGATTAAGCACGGTGCCCTGCACCGAGACGTCCAACGCCGACGTGATCTCATCGGCAATAATCACCTCGGGACGGCCGGCCAGGGCTCGGGCCAGGGCAACGCGCTGACGCTGCCCGCCGGAGAGTTGCGCCGGGTAGTCGCGGGCACGCCCCGGCTCGAGCCCGACGAGTTCGAGCAGCCGGTCGACCTCGCGCCCCCGGTTGGATCGTGCGCTCGGAAGCCGATGGCTCCCCGGGATTGCCTCGGCAATCGTGTTGCCGATCGTCATGCGCGGGTCCAAGGACGAGTACGGGTCCTGAAAGACCATCTGAAGGGGGCGCGGGCCGCGTGGGCGGCGCGGTAACGGCTGATCGTCAAGCAAGATCTGACCACTGGTCAATGGGGTGAGCCCCACCGCTGCCCGGGCCAGGGTGGACTTACCCGACCCCGATTCGCCGACGAGCCCGACGACCTGCGCGTCGGCGACAGCCAGGCTCACCTGGTCTACCGCAGTCATGCCGCGCCGCCGGCTGCCGTAGCGCACGGTGACGTCCACGAAGCTCAACCTGCTCACTGGGTTCCCGCTGGGGTCACTGCATTGCCGGCTGGGTCCAGCGGGAGCCGCGCGGCCGACTCGTCGGCGTGCCAGCAGGCGACTCGCCGGCCGAGACCGTCCAGGACGAGGGCCGGGTCCTCGCGCCGGCAACGGTCGTCAGCCAGCGGACACCTTGGCGCGTACGCGCAGCCGGGCGGTACATGCGCCGGGTCCACCGGCCGGCCCGGGATCACCGCGAGTGGGCGGTCCAGCCTGGTGTGCATGTCCGGCACGGTCGCGACGAGCGCGCGCGTGTACGGGTGGCGGGCTGAGGTGGTCAGCTCAGAGGCTGGTAGGTCCTCGACTATCCGGCCTGCGTACATGACGAGGACGCGGTCGCACACTTGTCTGACGACGGCCACGTCGTGACTGATGAGTACTAGAGCGACCCCGTCCGCGACTCGGATCGAGTCGAGCAGGTCCAGCACCTGACGTTGCACCGTGACGTCCAGCGCAGTGGTCGGCTCGTCGGCGACGATCAGAGACGGGTTGCCCATCAGCCCCATCCCGATCATCGCCCGTTGGCGCATGCCGCCGGAGAACTCGTGCGGGTACTGGTGCGCGCGTCGTTCTGCGGCCGGTACGCGTACGGCGCGGAGCTGATTGACCGCGCGGGCCAGTGCTTGGCTCCGGTTCATTCCCTGGTGCTGCCGGGCAACCTCGGCGAGCTGTCCGCCGATACGCCGGGTCGGGTTGAACGAGGTCATAGGGTCCTGAAAAACCATCGCGAAAGACGTGCCGAGTAGGTGTCGATGAGTTCGCACGGTTCCGCGCAGCAGGTCCGTCCCCAGGAAGTTCAATCGGGCAGCCTCGACCTGGCCCGGCTCCTGGATCAGCTGGGCGATCGCCAGCGCTGTCAGTGACTTCCCGGAGCCCGATTCGCCGACGACGCCGACGGCTTCGCCACGACTGACGGTGAAGGTGACGCCGCGGACCGGACGCACGCGGTCATGCGCTCCTGGGAATGTCACCGACAGGTCACGTACGTCGAGAACTGTGCCCATACCGAGGTCCGGGTCCGTGCTTGCGGGCTCCGTCGTGCCCTCGGTCGCCGGCTGCGACGCGCTGCGTCCAAGCGGGGCTCGACCGATGGTGGTGGTCAGCCCGATGCCCTTCGCCGCCGCTTCGCCGAACAGGTTGAATGCCAACCCAGCCAAGACGACCGCGACACCCGGTGCCAACGCCGCGGCCGGGTCGACGTAGATGCTGGTCAGTCCCTCGCCGAGGAGGCGTCCCCAGTCGTAACTGGGCGCCTGCACGCCCAGGCCGAGGAAGGACAGTCCGGAGAATGCGAGCAGCGCTCCCCCGGCGCCGATGGTCGCGTTGACGATGAGCGGTTCGCCGATGTTCGGCAGGATGTGCCGTACCAAAAGCCGCCAACGACCTACTCCAGCAATGCGCGCAGCCGCGACATAGTCTCGCTCGGCAACCGTAGCGACGAGCGTCTGCGAGAGTCGCGCGAATGTCGGCGCGCCGGCGAAGCCGATCGCCAGCACGGCCCCCTTGGCACCGACACCGAAAATGACGGCGAAGAACAGAGCGAGCAGCAGCCCAGGGAAGGCGACGGCGATGTTTACCACGGCGCCGGTCAGCCGTCCGACTCGGCGCCCCACCAGCACCGGCAGGGTGCCGAGCAGCAGGCCGCCGACCAGCGCGATGGCGGTCGCGAGCAGCGCCAGCGCAATCGACAGCCGCGTACCGACCAGCACCCGAAAGAACAGGTCGCGGCCCAGGTTGTCGGTGCCGGCCCAATGGGCTGACGAGGCGCCCTGCAGGATGTGATCGGTGTTGACGGCGTTCGCGCGATCCGTCCAGAGCAGTGGGGCGATGACAGCGAGGCATAGGACCGCAGCGAGCAGCAGGCCTGCGCTAGCCCCGACCGGGGTACGCAGAACAGCCAGCCACCGGGCAGCCACGGCACCGCGGCGGGGTTGCGGAGGCGCCGGTAACGCTGTGGTGAGTGTTGCCGGTGATGTCATCGTCAGCTCTCCCGGATCGTCGAGCGCGGGTCGAGCAGCGCCAGCACGATGTCGACCGCCAAGTTCACCGCGAGCACGCCGATGCCATACACGAGCACGATCACCTGCACAACCGGATAGTCTTTGGCCAGGATCGACTGCACGATGGTGCTTCCTAGTCCCGGCCAGGCGAAGACGCTCTCGACCAGCACCGTCCCGGCCACCAGTGCGGACAGCAAGAGCCCGCCCAGGGTAATCGCGCTGGTCAGGGCGTTGGGCAGGGCATGTCGGAGGTAGATCACATGGGCGGGCAGTCGCTTGGCTCTCGCCGTACGAACATAATCGGCTTGCAGGACGGCGACCATCTCTACCCGGACGATCCGGGCCAGGACCGCGGCCGACCCCACGGCGAGGGCCAGCACCGGCAGCACATAGGAGTCCGCGCCGGAACGGCCCGCGACAGGGAGCAAGCGCAGCTGGACGCCGAACACGTACACCAGACCCACCCCGAGCAAGAAGTCCGGGATGGTGCCAAGCACCACGCTGGAGGAAGTGAAGGCGAGCTCGCCCCGCCTGCCTCGGCCATTGCGAGTGTGCACTCCCATCAGGACGCCGAGCGGGATGGCTAGCGCGATCGCCACGAGAAACGCCAGCACAGCCAGCTCCAGGGTGGCCGGCAGCCGCTGGGCGATTACGTCCGAGACCGGGAGCTGCGAGGTGAATGAGGTGCCGAGGTCGCCGGTGAACAAGCCGCGCAGGTAGTGCCAATACTGCACAAGCAGCGGATCGTTGAGGCCCAGCGCCGCCCGGCGCGCCCGGACCAGGCTTGCTGGTGCGGACAGCCCGAGCGAGGCACGAACCGGGTCACCTGGGATGAGGTGAATCATTAGGAACGATGCAGTGACCAGCACCCACAAAGAGATCAGGAACCGACTCAGGCGCCGTGCCGCAAACCGCGCCCAGGCGTTGTCGCTGAGTCCTCCGAGCAGTCGAGGTGCTAGCGCGAGGTTGGCCACGACCCGTCCTCTCCTCGATGCGGATCTCGTCCCCTGCGCCGGCGTTAGCTGGCCAGCATTCGGATGCTCGTCGGGACGAGGACACCGGCGAGGTCGAAACGTGCGTGATTGCCGAAGATTTTCGAGACCTGGTTCGCAAACGGAATCACGTCCGCTGCCTTCACCAGCTCCGACTCGGCCTGTAACCAGTCGCTGCAGCTATCGCTGCCGGTCAGAGCCGACGCCTTGGTCACCAGCCCGGTGTACTTGGCATTGTTGACGTGCGCGAAGTCGGTGCCGTTCGGCGGCACCGCCCCGGACACGAACGGGACGATCTGATCGGGGCTGTTCACGTTCAGCGCCTCCCAGATGACGTCCCAGTTGCCGGTGCTGAACAGCGTGGTATTGATCGCCGTCTCGTCCTGCGGCGTTGTCTTGACCTTGACTCCCAGCTGCTTCCACGTCGCGGTGGCGAGGTCGGCCGCGGCCGACCCGGACGCTCCCGACGCGGTGTTGTACACGAAGTTCACCGACAGATCCTTGCCGCCCTTTGCCCGGACCCCCCCGGAGCCGGCGCGCCAGCCGGCTCCGTCCAACAACTGCTTCGCCTTGGCGAGGTCGTGTGCGGGCAGCACCGCAGTGATGGAGTTTCCGGGGCACGGCGTTGGCGCGACCGTCGCGAACGTCGTGCCCGTCGTACCGCGCCCGGACGTCACAACCTTGGCCAGCGTGGTCAAGTCCAACGCACTGGTCAGAGCCTGTCGTACGGGCTCGTCCGCGGTCGGACGTCCGGGTGCCTGGTTGAACCACATCTCGCCGGATACCGCATTCGCACTCGCCGAAAAGAGGTGGGCCGCTTCGAGACGTGCGACGTCGGCACCGAGTATCCCGGCCGCGTTCAGGCCACCCGACAGCAGCAGGTTAGTCGCAGTGGTCTCGTTGGAGACGATCTTGACCACGATCTTGCTCGGCAGACCGGCGGTGGCAGTGCCGGCTCCGTCCGGGCCCCATGAGTATCCGGTGCGCTTCGTGTAGGTGTAGTGATCGCCAGATGCTGCTTCGCTGAGCTGGTACGGTCCCGTCCCGTCGGTCTTGCGGGCCAAGGCGCTGCGGTCCTTCAAACCCTTCGCGCATACAATCGGAAGGTTGGCCAACCCCCCCAGGACGAACGGGGCGGCCTTCGGGGTTGTCATCGTGACCGTCCCTGCCGCCGCGTCGGCGCTCGCCTTGGAGCCGGCCGGTAGAAACACCCCCAGGAACGGGCTCTTGTTCTTCGGGTCAGCGAGGTAGTTGATGTTCGCGGCAGCATCGGCGGCGGTGAAGGCCGCGCCGTCCGAACAGGTGACCCCCTTGTGAAGCGTAAATACGGTCGTCGCGCCTTCGACCTTCCAAGCGGACGCCAAGCCGGACTGAATCTTCCCCTTCGCGTCTTCGTTCACCAGGTGGTCGTAGGCAAACTGGCTGATCTGGAACACGTTGGTTCCCGCTGAGGCCTGCGGATCGAGATTTCCCGGATCGGAGCTCATTCCCAGGGTGAACGTGCCGCCGTTGACGACCTTCCCGCCCGGTTTGCCAGAGTTCGGCTGGGGCTTGCTTGCGCTACAACCCGAGGCCACGGTTGCTATCACACACACTCCGACGACAGTCCCGATCAACCTCATGTGTCTCCTGTTCGTGGTTCCGACAGACGAAGACTGCCGTGTCCAGCCCCCGCCGTATTCGTCGAGTGGCACAATCCGTGCTGGTGTTACCCGTCCTGGTGGACAAGTAGCCACCAGACTCCTGTGCTTGACTATCCGCGTGATCCTGTTGCGCGGTGGTCGGGTAGTTGACCCGGGATCCGGATCCGACGTTATCGCGGATGTTCTGATCGACGCAGGCACCGTCCGTGCTGTCGGTCCCGATCTCGCTGCGACCGATATCCCGACGGTCGTCGACGTGTCGGGCCTGGTCGTGGGCCCTGGCTTCATCGACTTGCACAGCCACGTCCACTCGATCGCCGGTCACCGCATCCAGGCCATGGACGGCGTGACCACAGCACTCGACCTCGAGGCGGGCCTGATGCCGATCGGCCGCGCTTACGCGGCGGCGGCGGCGGCTGGTCGTCCGCTCAACTACGGCTTCTCCGCATCCTGGGCGGCCGCGCGAGCGCAGGTGCTGCTGGGCCTGGAGCCTGACGCATCGTGGCAATCCGGGCTCGCCGTACTCAGCACCCCGGGCTGGCAGCGTTCCTCCTCGGCGCGCGAACTGGCCCGATGGTTGGAGCTGCTCGGCGCCGAACTGGCCGACGGCGCGCTCGGCATCGGCGTGCTCCTTGGCTACGCACCGCGCTCCCATCCGGCCGAGTTCCAGGCCGTAGCCCGGCTCGCTGCCGCCGCCGGCGCTCCCACCTACACCCACGTACGCGAGCTGGTCGAGGCCGATCGGACCACGCCGATCGACGGCTCAGAGGAGATCACGCGAGCGGCCGCGGAGACCGGCGCCGCCATGCACCACTGCCACGTGAACAGCACCTCCCGCCGGCACATCGACCGAGTGCTCAGGCTGGTGGACAGCTCGCGTGCACTGGGATCGCGGGTGACCCTAGAGGCCTACCCCTACGGCGCCGGCAGCACCGGCATCGGCGCGTATTTTCTGGAGCCGCACCGGCTGGTCGCGTGGGGCCTGCAACCGCGGAACATTGTCATGGTCGCTACTGGGGAGCGCATCGCCGACGCCGGCCGGCTCCGGGAACTGCGGCATCACGACCCCGGTGCCGAATGCATCGTCGAGTTCCTGGACGAGCAAGACCCCGACGACCTCGCCCTGCTGCAGCGCGCACTGTCCTTTCCCGATTCGATCGTGGCCAGCGACGCCATGCCCATTGTGTGGCCAGACGGAAGGCGCGAGAGCCTCGACTGGCCGTTGCCGTCAGGCGGAGCAACGCACCCACGGACTGCGGGGACGTTCGCCAAGACGTTGCGCCTGATGGTACGAGAAACCAGAGCATGGTCGTGGCTGGAAGCCTTCCGACGGGGTGCATACCTACCTGCCCGCGTGCTGGACGAGATAGCGCCGCGAGCGCGCGCGAAGGGGCACCTCGCCGCCGGCAGCGACGCCGACTTAGTCGTGCTCGATCCGAAGACCGTGACCGACCGCGCCACGTACCAAGATCCAGTGCGGCCATCCCATGGGGTCCGCCACCTGCTCGTGAACGGGAAATTCGTCATCCGCGACAGCACAATGCAAATCGATGAACTGCCCGGGCAGGCGCTTCGCGGACGGCCGTGACTGACAGCCTTGGTGAAACCGGTTGGCGTCCTGACCAGCCTCCTCCCCGGTGCCGTGTTGCCGCCCGCCGTGCGGTCCAGCAGCAGGTGCATTGAGAGGGCGCACTGGTGCTGCTCGACGGATCTGCGGCAGAATGACTGTCGCGCGGCACAAGTCGTGAGCGCCTTACCTTCCTAGGCTTTGAGACTCTGTAACGCCCCCGACGGATGCGACCAGGAGGACCGAGCCGCATGGTCAACCACCCGACCAACGGCACCACAGCGGCGCTCGTCGACGACGGCGACACCCGATTGCAGCAGCTCGGCTACACGCCCCAGCTCGAGCGCGGACTCACCACAATGGGCTCGGTCATCCTAACGCTCTCGGACATCACGCCCGCCGGCTCGCTGCTGATCGTCGGGATCGCGGTGGTTGCGCTGGCAGGAACCGGCTCGGTCATCGCCTATCTGGCCGGCGCCGGGTTGGCCGTCATGGTGGCGCTGTGCATGGCCGAGCTAGGCTCGCTGTACCCCGTCGCCGGAGGCATCTACAGCATCGTCGCCCGCGTGCTAGGCACCTGGGCCTCGTTCCTGACGCTGTTGAGCTACGTGGTGCAAGCGATCTTCCTGCCGGCCAGCATCGCGCTCGGCGTCGGCACTTACCTGAACTCGCTGAACTCCTCGATCCCGGTCAACCTGACGGCCGCGCTCGCGATGATCGTGGTCACCGGATTGGCCATGCTCAAGATCCACGTCAACGCGCTGATGACCGCGGCATTCCTCGCGTTGGAGATGGTGGTCATCGTGGTGATCGCAGTCGCCGGCTTCTCGCATCCCGCCCAGAGCCTAACGACGTTCCTGCACCCGCAGGGTCTCGTCAACGGCCAGCTGTCGTCGTTCACGACCGGCGCAGTCATTGCCGCGGTCGCCGTCGCGCTGCAGTCGGTGAACGGCTACGACGCGGCCATCTCGTTCTCCGAGGAGACCAAGGGCTCGACACGCAACGTCGGCAGGGCGGTGCTCTACTCCTGCCTGATCGGGGTCGTGCTCGAACTCGCCGCCTTCCTTGGCGCGGCGTTCGGCGCACCGAACCTGCGGAACTTCCTCGGCTCGAGTACCCCGCTGACCTACGTCGTTGAGCAGCGCTTCGGGCACACGGCCGGCACGATCCTGATCATCGGAGCCGTCATCGCGTTCTTCAACGCCTGTCTGGCGATAACCCTGCAGATGGCCCGCGTGCTGTGGGCGAGCGGGCGGGACGGAATCTGGCCGGGACCGGTGAGCGCCGCTCTGTACAAGCTGCTCAGGTCGACTGACGCGCCTTGGGTCGCCACCATCGTCGTCGGCTTCTTCGCCACCGTGCTGTGCTTCCTGTCCAACATCGTGGCCGTCGTTACCTTCGTGTCGGTGCTGACGATCGCGATCTACGTCTTCGTCGGTGTGACCGTGATCGTCAGCCGGCTGCGCGACAAGACCTCGCCGCGAACCTTCCGGATGCCGCTGTTTCCCGTGCCGCCCTTACTGGCGATCGTCGGCGCGGTGGTGGCACTAAGCCAGCAAGCCACCCGTGATCTTGTCATCGTGGTGATCATCTACGCCGCCGGCCTGGCCTACTACTTCCTTTACCTGCGGTCCAAGGCCGCCGTAATGGCGGCACTGCGGGCAACCGAGGCGGGCACGTGAGCGACCGGGAGACTGACATCGACCACTTGATTAGCCGACGGGACCTCACCGTTCCAGACGAGGACCGCGCACCGGTGGCGCAGTACTGGAGCAAGGTCCGCATGCTGCGCGGTGCCGTCGACGAACGCCTGCTCGCCGACACCGAGATCGCGGTGACATGGACGGCGGTGACCTCCGATGCCGACTGAACTCGCCGCACTGTCCATTACGGAGCTCTCGGCACGGATCGCGTCCAGGGATGTCTCACCCGTCGCGGTCACCGAATCGGCGCTTACCGCGATCGATGCCTACGACGACAAGCTCAAGGCGTTCATCGACGTCTACCGCGAGACTGCGCTCACCGAGGCGGCGGATGCGGAGGCCGAGCTCGCCAGTGGGCACTATCGCGGTCCATTGCACGGCATCCCCACGGCGGTGAAGGACAACATCTACATAGGCGGCAAGCGAACGACCATGGGCTCGAAGATCCACGGTGACTTCGTGCCCGACGCCGACGCCGGGGTTACTACACGGCTAGCCGAGGCGGGCGCGGTCATCGTTGGGAAGACCAACATGCACGAGTACGCCCTCGGCGGCACTACCGACAACCCGCATTGGGGAACATGCCGCAATCCCTGGGACACGACCAAGACCCCCGGTGGATCTAGCGGCGGATCGGCGGCCGCGCTCGCGACCGGCATGGCAGCGGCCGCGCTAGGTTCGGATACATCCGGATCCATCCGCATCCCCGCAGCGCTCTGCGGCATCGTCGGGCTAAAGCCAACCTACGGCCGGGTCAGCCGCTTCGGCGTCTTCCCAGAGGCCTGGACGCTCGACCACGTCGGCCCTATGACCAGAACCGTGCGTGATGCCGCGCTGGTACTCGATGCGATCAGCGGCCACGACCCCCGCGATCCGAGCTCGCTCAACCTGCCCTCCACCAGGACGGCCACCGCCATACGCGACAGCTGCGAGGGAATGGTCATCGGCATCGAAGAGGAGTTTTACTTCAGCGACATCGACGACGCGATCGCTCAGCTGGTGGGCGACGGCATCGAAACCCTGCGCCGGCTGGGTGCGACGGTGCAGACGGTGTCGATCCCCGGACTGACCCACACCGAGTTTGCGCTGACCGTCATCGACACCTCCGAGACCAGCACGGTGCATCATGCGAACCTGCGTGATCGCCCCGAGGACTTCGGTGACGACGTGCGGCTGCTGCTGGAGTGCGGTGAGCTGCCATCGGCGGTGGACTACCTCGAGGCGCAGCAGGTGCGCCGGTCGCTGCGACGCGAGGTGCACTCCACCTTCGAGAACGTCGACGTCCTTATCGGGCCGACCATCGCCAGCCGAACACCGACGATCGGCGAGGACACCGCGCTGGTCAACGGCGAGCCAGTCAACGCGATCGACAGCATGATCCGGCTTGTCGGCCCAGCCAGCCTACTCGGCCTTCCGTGCCTGGCGATGCCGTGCGGCATCGTCGACGGGATGCCCGTCGGCCTACAAATCGTCGGGCCGGCGCTAGGCGAGCAGGCCGTGCTCGACATGGGCCACGCCTTTGAGCAGACCGATCCGCTCGGAGGACGTCGTCCGAGCGCCTAAAGTTTTCCTGTTCGACCCCGGCGCCGATCTCGCCACCCTCCCGCCCCTCGCAACCACCCACCCGGCCATGGACGGTGGGTGAGATGGCTGGAGACCATCGATGACCAGGTGTACGGCCGGCCCTGCCGGCCCTCCGCTCCTCGTGCTCTCCGACGGCACCCTGCCGGCCGCTCAGCTGCACGTGTGCAAGACGGTGTGTCGCCGGGCGGGGCGCAGGGCCCTGGCCATGCCAACGTCAGGCCGCCACTCACCGTCTAGCATTGCCCGGGCTCTTGCGGCGGTCGCTTACCGGCGCGGACGGCCCGGCCTTCCACGACCTGCTGCAAGGCAGCAGGCTCACCTTTAGCGGTCCGGTAACCGACAGGGCGGCGGTCAGGAAAGACGTCGAGCATTGGGTCGCCGAGCCTCGGCCAGCGACCCCCGGCTGGACGTCGGGTATCTGCGAGGGAGGGGTGCTGGTCGGGCGAGTGGCGCTGAAGCCGGTGGCGCCACCCCGCTATGGCTGCGGCTACCTCCTTGCTGAGGAACGCTTGCGGCCGTGGCTTGGCCACGCTCGCGATCGCGGCGCTGGTCGGGCACGCACGCACGGCGCTTGCGTCGACCGATGTCTTCGCCGGCGCCACCCACGGCAACGTTGCTAGCGTGGCAGTCTTCCGAGGGGTCGGCCGCCGCGTCGCATCCTTCCAGGGGTACGACCGCTACCAGCTGACACCATGGACGGGCACGCGGAGGGTGCCCTTGCCCTCCGCGGTGCACTCGGGCGTCGGCAAGTCCGCGGCGGCCGGCGGGCTTCTGCGGTCGGCGGTGCGGGGTCAGTTCTCGTGCGGTAGGTCGAAGTGGGTGCGCTGTAGTTGGCGGCATGTCACCCACCGAGGTCGGCGACGAGGTCGAGCAGGCCGGTGCTCTTGGCGGGCCATCGCCACGGCAGGTGTTCCAGGACGAAGCCGGCGACGAGGAACGCGGTGGCCGCGCAGGAGACGGCGAGTGCTCCGGGGCCGGCTCCGGCTTCAGCGACCTCGCGGAGGCGGCGCAGCACCTGGCGGTCGGCGCCGTCCATGTAGCCCTCCCGCAACAGGCAGGCGTAGTCACTGACCCGGTGGCCCTTACCGAGGGCTTCTACGTCGACCACCGCGACGATCTTCTCGGCCCGCACCAGCAGGTTGGCCGTGCTGAGGTCCCCATGCACCAGGTCTTCGGGTCCGGTCACCGGGTCGGGGTGCTGCAGGCACAGCGCCTGGAATTGACCGACGATCTGTGCTCCCACCGGCCCGGCCGCCGTGACCCGGTCCGCGACCGCCCCGTCGCCGTCGAATACCACCCGACGGTTGTAGGCATGCCAGTCGACGCCGGTGCTCGGCGCCAGCCCGGCCTGACCCTCCACCAGCTCCACCACAGCGTCGAGGCCCACCTCCGTGACCGGCTCGCGGTGCTTCTGCGATCCAACGGCCTGACCCCTTGCCTTTTGCCAGGCCGCGGATCGGGGACCCGTCGACCCAGTCCTGCACGCAGTACGCCCAGCCCTGCGGAGTCACCCCCACCAGCAGCCAGGCCGGCGTCGGCCAGCCAGCCCGGCGCGCTCGCTCCACCAGTGGTGCGGCCGCCAGAACCCGGGGCGCCCACGCCGGGTCCATGGTCACCTTCAGCACTGTCCCGGCCGTCCGGCCGGGACAGCAGCTCGTAGGCGCCGCTCTGATAGCCGCCCGGCAGCCGCCGCCACCCGGAAGTCCAGGCCATGGACCTCGTTCACGTGCGCCGCGACCAGCCGCACCACCCCGGACTCTTCTCCCAAAGCACCCATGCTCCCGCCTGTCTTGGGCCACACCGCTCAACAGGGGGAGCCGGGGAAGTCGAGCTCCGGATGGACGTGTCCCATCCGCTGATCATCTCGCGGTTGTGACCATGCGACCTTGGCCGACTGCACGCGGTCGCTCAGGAACAGCGCGACGCTGAACGCCAGCCGGTTATCAGCCGTAGCCCCGGCCGGGCCCGGCAACGGCGACCGATGATCCGATGCACCGGCGGCGCCGACGATCACAGCTGCGCGGCGGGCCTGAGCGAGGAGGGCCCGCAGGCCGGTCCAGTCCGGGGTGTAGGCGGGATCGAGCTCACCGGTCAGCCGGTCATAGGCGGCAGCGGCGTCTTCGATCAGCGCCAGCCCGCCGGTGGTCGTCCACCGGTGCCGGCGCAGCTTGTCGAGCCGGGCCACCTCGCCGTCGCGGTCGCTGCCGTGGCGAAGGGTCGTGGTGCCCAGGTCACGGTCCCGCAGGCGCATCGCCTGGACCAGGCAGGGCCGCACCAGCTGCAGGCTGAGACTGGTGCCGATCAGCAGGTCCCCCCGGGCGTATTTCACGACGGCCAGCGCCGCACCGAACCTCACCGCCGACACACCGGGTGCTCGTCCCCGCGAGCCGGCGCCGCCGGCCCGGCAGGCTCACCGGCGGCGGGCCGCGGGCCTGTGGCGGTGGTGGCCCGGGTCAGGCTTTCCCCGGCGATGGTGGCGGCGGCGCGGGTGAGGTTGAACGCGATGCGGGCCAGGACCAGCCAGGCGGCGTTGGCGTTTGGCGTTGAACACCTTTGATGTTATCTGGAGTCACCCGGCCGGTTCGGGGCCAACAGCGCCTGGGCGATCTGCGCCGCGATCACACACAACCTGCCCCGCGCCGCCGGCACCCTCACTAGCCCCCGGCAAGGGCTCGTCCGCGGCGCGACCCTGCGCCGGCAGCTCATCGCCGTCCCCACCCGCCTGGCCCGACCGCAACGTCGGCGCGTCCTGCACCTGACCGCTCACTGGCCCTGGGCCCAACAGTGAACCGCCCTGTGGCAGCGCATGTTTCAGCCCGCGACCGGGCCGCCGGCTTCCGCTTGAACCCCTCCAGCCGCCCCCCCCAGGCCCGACCGAGGATCCTCATCCGGAGCGGCCTCTCTTCGACCGGCCGGCTGTGGTCATCGAGGTGCAGCGGGGTCCAGGATGGCGTCGTGGGTTACACGAACACGTTCATCGCCGTCGCCGAGACTGCCGCGCCGCCACCGGTGAGCTCCCGATGGAGCGGGGGGGCGGCCCGACTGTGGCCAGGACGCAATACGCCATGCTCGCTGCTGCTCCCGGTCAGTGGACTCAGAAGGACGTTCTGCTCGCGTCGTCCCTACAGGTTCGCTGCCGGGACATTGACGAGGCCGAGCTCCGTGGACTTCGCCAGGAGTACTTCAGCCAGCCGCGCGCATGCCTTCGCGCCTCCCCGCTGCCGAAATCCTTCGGTTGGGGACTGCGCTACGACGCGCACGGCCGGATCACGCTGCACGCTGTGGACTCCCCGGAGTACGCCCAGCTCAGCAGCGACGCGTCGCTGACCCAGCTCCGGGCGATGCGCTCCAGCCGTGCAAGGTAGACCTCGGCTCTCGGTGAACAGGTCTCGACGTGCCAGGCCGGCCGAGGGGCAGCGCACCTCTTGACATGTTGTCACAGCTACATCTACTGTAGTCACGACGACAACAAGGAGGAGCGGGATGTACGAGATCAAGGAACGGGCGACCATCACCGGGGACCTGGCGACGGTGTGGGCCGTGGCCACCGACGTGGCCAACTGGCCGGCATGGGACCCGCACGAGGAGGACGCCCGCCTGGACGGGCCGTTCACGGTCGGGACATGCGGGTGGTCCAAGCCGCGCGGTGCCCCGGGCGCGGCCTGGACGCTTACCGAGGTCGACGCGCGGCGCCGGTGGGCGTCGGACTGCCGCTTGCCGGGCGGGAAGTTGACCGGTGAGAACGTCTTCGAACCCGTAGGGGACGGCGAGGTCCGGTGCACCAAGGCGATGCGTGTCAGTGGTCCCCTGGTGCCGCTGTTCCGGCTCTACTTCGGGCCGCGGATCCGCCGCGACATGCGCAAAACCTGGGTGGCACTGGAGCGTGAGGTCGCCCGACGCGGCGAGAACCGGGCGTGACCCGGGCGGAATCGGGACCGCTGCTGTCGCCCGGGTTCTGGCTACAGCAGGCGGCGCTGAGCTGGCGAGCCGAGCTTGACACACGGCTGCGCCCGCTCGGCCTGACCCCGACCCAGTTCATCGTGCTCGCCTCCGTGGGCTGGCTGGAGCACCTCAGCGGTCCACCTACCCAGCAGCAGGTCGCCGAGCAAGCGGGCGCGGATCGGATGATGACTTCCAAAGTGGCGCACACCCTGGAGCAGCACGGCCTGCTGAGCCGGCAAGCCCACGAAGCCGACGCCCGAGCGCTACGGCTGACACTGACACCAGCCGGTCGCACCACCGTCAACCACGCCACTCAGGCAGCCCGCGACGTCGACGCCCTCTTCTTCGGATCCGACCCAACCGAGTTGCGCGCCACCCTGCGGAACATCGCCGAACGCCGCCCGGCAGATCACCAAGGCAGCCACGCCATCGGGCTCTGATGGGTAGGTGTCGTCCCGCTGCACGATCGGTCCGCGGGACAGGCTGGGTGCCGTCCTCACGGTCGGTCGGTGGTTCGCCCTGGGGGTAAGGCCCGGACCAGTTCGCCGAGTCGATGTCTGTCAGGCTCGGACCGTCTTGAGCATCTGTGTCCCGACCAAGACGGACGTCGACGACGCTCCTTGCCCTTGGTCCTGCTGAGCCCTCACCGCCGACCGCTGTCAGCCTGGGCACATGAACGACGACGCCGAGCTCGTCGAGGCCAAGGCTGCACTTGCGGAGGCCATCGCCCAGATGCCCGCTGACTTTCGCGCCTTGCTGCTGGCCCTGTCAGCCTGAACTGGCCCCACCGTGACGGGGCGGATTTGGCCCGCTGACTTCGACCCCTCCGTTTCGCATCCGGATCGGGGACGCGCCGTCGGCGCCGCGCCGTGGGCAGCGCCGCGAGCTGTCGCGGATCGGTGCTCACGTTGACGTCAGGGGTGGTGTCGGCTCGATCATAAAGCGCGGCGCGGATCGGCGGCAAGCGTTTTGGGAGCGGAGGAGAGAGGGGCGCTGGTGATGGCCGCACGCCCACACAAGGCGTTGGTGCTGACGGCGGTCTGTCTGGGCCAATTCATGATCCAGTTGGACCTGACCATCGTCAATGTCGCTCTGCCGAGCATCGGCCAGGACTTGGGCGCGTCAGCATACGGGCTGCAGTGGGTGATCGACGGCTGCAGCCTGGCGTTGGCCAGCCTGCTGCTGCTCGGCGGGCGCATCGGCGACCGATCCGGGCACAAACGCGTCTACCTGTCCGGCCTGGTGATCTTCGGGGTGGGCTCCGGGCTGTGCGCGCTGGCCCCGTCGCTGGGTTGGCTCATCGGCGCGCGGGTCCTGCAGGGCATCGGCGGGGCGATCGAGCTACCGGCCACGCTGGCGATCCTGACCCAGACCTTCACCGACGAGCGCGAGCGGGCTCAGGCGGTCGGTATCTGGGCGGGGGCGGCCGGCAGCTCGCTGGTGGTGGGACCGGTGCTCGGCGGCGGGTTGATCGCCGGGGTCGGCTGGCCGGCAGTGTTCGTCGTCAATCTGCCGATCGCGGTGGTGATCGGTCTGCTCATCCTGGCGACCGTGACCGAGGCGGTCGAACCCGACACCGGCGGGCTGGACGTGCCCGGCCAGGTGCTCGGTGCCGCGGCGCTGGGATTGCTGGCCGGCGGCGCCATCGAGGGCGGCCGGCAGAGGTTCGCCAGCGGGCTCGCGCTGGGCCTGTTCGCCGCCGGCGCGGCCAGCCTGGCCGCCGCCTTCATTGCGGTCGAACACCGCCGAGCAGACCCGATGCTGCCGCTGGCCTTCTTCGGCCGGGCGGCCTATTCGGCCGCCAACGCGGTCGGGCTGGTGATGGGGTTCGTGACCTTCGGGATCTTGTTCGTGTTCTCGCTGTTCTTCCAGCAGGTTCAGGGCGATTCCGCGATCGCTGCGGGGCTGCGGTTCCTGCCCCTTACCATCGCCTTCGTCATCGCCGGTCCACTCGTGGGACGGGTCATCGACCGGGTCGGGCACGGGACACCGATGGCCGTCGGCTGCGTGCTAATGGGCGTGGGCACGCTGCTGCTGTTGCTCGTCAACCCCGGCAGCGGCTACGGCCCGGTCTGGTGGCCATTCGTGATCATCGGGCTCGGCTACGGCCTGACCTCCACCCCGATGGCCGCCGCCGTCCTGGGCGCCGTACCCAGTGAACGAGCGGGCATGGCCTCCTCCACCAACCTCGCCGCGCGAGTCGCCGGCGGAGTCTTCGGCATCGCCGTGCTCGGCGCCCTGCTTCCCACCACCAGCCCAGCTCACGCCGGAGGGCGGCCCTTCGCTGTGACCTTCACCGCCGGTCTGCACAGCGCACTCACCCTCGGCGGCGTCGTAGCCCTGGCCGGCGCCGCGCTGGCGGCGGCATTCATCCGGACACGCCCCGACCAGGCATCCGATGGTGCCGACCGGGACTCCGGGCGAGACATCGCTACCGACGGCGCAGCCGGCAGGGCAGGCTGGTCTGATGGGTAGCAGTGCACCAGGGAAGTTGACCGACGTCGACCGAGCCCGGATTGAGGACGCCCACGGCCAGTTCGATGCCGACGTCACCTACCTCAACACCGCGACCCTGGGGTTGCCTCCCCGCGCCAGCGTGACCACTCTGCACGCCGCACTACAGCAGTGGCAGGCCGGACGAGCCGACCCGATCGCCTACGACGCGTTCTTGGCCGCGGCACGGGAGGCGTACGCCGGGCTGGTCAACGTCGAGGCGACGTCGGTGGCGGTGGGCAGCCAGGTGTCGGTGTTCGCCGGCCTGGTGGCAGCTTCACTGCCATCCGGTAGCGAGGTGCTCACCGCGACCGGCGACTTCACCAGCATCCTGTTCCCCTTCCATGCCCAGGCCGCCCGCGGCGTCACGGTCTGGGAGGTTCCGTTGGAGCAGCTCGCCGATGCGGTGACCGCCCGCACCGCGTTGGTGTCGGTCTCGGCGGTGCAGTCCGCCGATGGACGCCTGGTCGACCTCGACGCCGTGGAACGGGCCTGTGCGGCGACCGGGACGCGGGTGCTGCTGGACACCACCCAGGCCGCGGGCTGGCTGCCGATCGAGGCCGGGCGCTTCGCCTACACCGTCTGCGGGGGCTACAAGTGGCTGCTCGCCCCGCGGGGCACCGCCTACCTGACTGTCCAGGCCGACCTGCTCGACGACCTGGTTCCGCACACCGCCGGCTGGTACGCCGGCCGCTACCCATGGGACAGCATCTACGGGACGCCGCTGCGCCTGGCCGGTGACGCCCGCCGCTTCGACGTCTCACCCGCCTGGCACGCCTGGGTCGGCGCCGCCCCCGCCTTGGAGCTGCTCACCGGAGTCGGTGCCCACGCGCTGCACGCCCACGCTCTCGCCCTGGCCAACCAGTTCCGGGCCGGAGTGAATCTGCCCGCCGGCGACTCGGCCATCGTCTCGGCCGTCGCGGACCCCCAGGTGACCAAGCTGATGGCCGAGGCCGGGATCATCGGATCGGTCCGGGCCAACCGACTGCGATTGTCGTTCCACATCTCCACCAGCACCCACGACGTAGCCCGAGCCGTCAACGTCCTCTCCGAGCACGTCCACCCCTGACAACCGTCACTGGCTCAGCAGATACGTGGAGCCGTTCCGCAAGCCCATCCCCGATCGGTGACCACAACCGCGTTCCACCTCGACCGCGACGCAGCCCGCGGTGGGCCGGCGGTCAGTCTATCGACGCTGGCCGAGCCCGGGACGCTGGTCGACCTACTGACGGTGGCCGGGTACTTCGTTGAGACGTTCGGATCGCCGGCAAGCCCCCGGTGGAGGAATCGGTGCCGAGGTGGGCGAAGGTACCCCTCGTAGCTCATGCGCCACTCGCAGAGCCCATCGTGCGCGTGGGACTGCCGGGCGGTCGGTTGCACATGCCGCGTCCGGCGTCCGTTGCCTCCGGCGCTCGTGAAACTCAGGAAGACTCAACGATCCGCTTGATCGCCTCGAGCGTCCGGGGGATCCCGTCGTGAGCCTGCCGGGTGCGCTCGTCGATCTCTGCCGCCGCCCGGCCGCCATACTTCTCCTGGAACATTGCGATCCCGCTTGGCAGGAACTCCCAGCTCTCGGTCAGCTTCGTCGCCGCGCCGTCGGGGTCGAAGGTGAAGCCCCACCGCGCGAAGCTGCCGCCCACGATCCAGGCGAACTCCCGGCCCCGGTCGGCCGCAGCGATTTGGGACCGGGTCTCCCAGGAGCGCTCGGGCAGCTCGTTATGGCCGGTGAACCAGACGCCGACCTGGCCTGCCTCGCCCGCGTCGTCCCACCAGCACGCCGTACAGACCGGGCTCCACTCACCGGTGCGGGTGATGTCACTGACCAGATCGTAGAGCGCCTCCGGCGTGACCTCGATGATGATCGACTGCTCATGGGTGCGTACCGGCGTCTCGGTCATCGGGAGATCATTTCTTCTGTCGGCGACTGCCACCGTGCCAGTCCTCTTGCTGGCCGGTGGTTCCCGTCGGCACGCCGAACCCCACCAGCTGCGGCTGCTCTCGCAGGCTGCGCTTCAGCTCGGCGAACCCGGGGAACCGAGCCAAGCCCACCACGTGGTCCCACAGCTCGCCGGCCGTCTCCTTCTCGGGGAGCCGACTGATCACCGGGCCGAAGAACGCGACCCCGTCCGGGGGCTCGAAGTGGATGATCGGAGTGCCGACGTCCTTGCCGGTCAGCATGAGCGCCTTTTCGCCGTCCGCGCGGATCTCGCCGTCCCAGGACTCCTCGTCTAGGGCGTCGGCCAGGTCGGTGGGCAGACCGGCCTCGCGCAGAATCGGCTCGACGAACTCCCGAGTGCCGCGCCGCTCACGGTGCTCCGCCTCGTCGGCGACGCCGGTGGGTGGGGGCGTGTCGAAAATGTGCGCCCCGAAGATGGCCTGCAGCGGGTCCAGCGCCTGCGGACCGTGCTCGGCGCGCACTCGAGCGGCCACCCGCAGGAGCCGCAGGCCGGCCGTGTGCCCGGCTTCGTACTCCGGCGGAAAGTGCGCGTCGTAGTCGATGTGGGAGTTAATGAGCCGCAGCGAGATGAACCGCCAGTCCACGGTGAAATCCCGCTCGGCCTGCACCATCCGGATCCATTTGCTCGTCAGCCAGCAGAACGGGCACACCGGGTCGAAGTAGAAGCGGAGGTCAGCGGAACTCACCGTCCAACCCTAGACCGCGTGGCTGTCGGCGCTTACCCGTTCGCCGGGCAGTCCTCAAGCGGATCCCATCCGCGCATGCGCCCGGGTGATGGGCGTCCTACGGGACGTCCTTACCCCGGATCCACCGTCCTGTGGTCGCTGAGGCTCCGGGGGGCGACGGTGGAATCGTCGCTGGGTTGAGGGCGTGTTTGTCCGGCAGGTCTGGCCGGGGTCTCCACGTGGTGTTCCGGTTGGTCCTTGGATGGACGGGGTTGACAGGTCAAGCGGCGGCGGGTGGTCCGTGCCGGGCGGCCTCGGCTATCTGGTTCCAGGCGGTCTCCCAGGGCCAGTCGGTTGGCAGGTGCAGCACGAGCCGACGGGCGGAACGGGCGAGCCTGCCGGGGACGTTGATTAGTCGTCGCAGGGCAAGGTGGCGGTGTGACAACGCGCTTGGTTGATCCGGTCTGGTGGGAGCTCGCCGTCCGCGGGGTGACGCTGCGCGGCACGGTGCACGGCCGTGCCGCGAACCGGGCGCCGGACGCGCCCGCCGTCGTGGCGGTGCACGGCGGCCCGGGCCTCGACGGCGCTGGCCTGCGGCACGTGCTTGCCTCGCTGGCGGAGCACGTGGAGCTGGTTGTGCCTGATCTGCGCGGCCACGGCCGCAGTGACCTCGCCGGGCCCGCGACGTGGACCCTGGACGACTGGGCTGATGACCTGGCCGTGGTGATCGATGCGTTGCAGCTGCGTCGCCCGGTGGTTGTCGGGGTGTCGTTCGGAGGCTGGGTCGTGCTGCGCTACGCCGCGCGCCACCCCGAGCAGCCCGGCAGTCTCGTCGTCGCGGCTACCAGCGCACGGTTGCCGAGCGTCGAGGAAGGCGCCGAGCGGATGGCCAGCCTGGGAGGTCCGGCCAGTGCCGCGGCGTGGCGAGCGGCGCACGCCGACCCGAGCGCCGAGAACAGCCCCGCATTCGCGCGGCACGTACTGGCCCTGATGGCCGTACTGCAGCCGACTCCGGCATTGCGCGCGGTTCGCGCCGGGCAGATCAAGACTCAGCAGGTCAATGCGCACTTCACCCCGCAGTTCAGCCGGCTCGACCTGACCGGCGACGCGCGCAAGGTCCGCTGCCCCGTCGCTGTCGTCGTCGGTGCACGCGACCCGCTGACCACACCGCAGTTGGTCGCGGCGACCGTGGACGCTGTTCCTGGCCTGGCCCGGCTGCGTCTGATTCCCAACGCCGCTCACGATCTGCTCACCGACGCTCCCGAGGTCCTGATCGAGGAGATCAACTCGGCGCTGGCTACCCGTAGCCAACGCGGGCCGCAGAACACGACGGCCAGCCCGTAGGGGATCCGCTTGCGGCACGGCGGTGGAACATCCGGGCAGGTCAACGGCCCTACCAGCGTTTATGATCACACTGCCGCTGGTCCTTCCGCTAGCGGGACTCGGCCCAGTGCTGAAGCAGTACGTCGTGAGCGGCGGCCTCGGCCGAACATGCCGGCCGCCCTAGCCAGTAAACGATCTCGAACCGGAAGCGGTCATCACACTTGGTCGCGGCGAGCCGCTCGTCGAGCGTGCATCCCATGCAACGCGTTCTCGCCGGCCTCGTTGAGCGTTGCATCGTTCGCGTCCAGACCCAGCAGCCAGGTCAGGCCCCGTCCTGACTTGACGGGATCGTTGCCGCCGCTCGACTGGACGACCAGCGCCACCGCGAACAGGCGTTCCGTACCGGCCCGGTCCCACGCCCACTGCACGACCTCAAGCACGTCGGCCTGCTGAACGTCGTAGGTTCGACCGCCCAGGAGCGCGCTGTCTCGTCTCCGCCCGAGAAGAAGTAGACCCGAAAGCGCGCGTCGTGGTCTTCCCACGAGCTGTCGCGCTCGTCGACCTCATCGATGAGCACATGCTCAAGATACGGCTCGGGCCCCCCACAATCGTGACCGCTGACGGACCCTCAGCGGGGCAGCAGCATCGTGAGAGAGCCGTCGACCGTGCCGACCACCTGGAAGCCGTGACGCTCGTACAGGCGCCGTGCGGGGTTGTCCGGCTCGACGCTCAAGCTCAGTGCCTGGTAGCGCTGCTCGCGCGCAGCCCCGATCAGCGCCTCGAGCAGGAGCGACCCGACGCCTCGCCCTCGGTGCGTCGGCACCACGCCGATCGACAGTTCCGGCGTCTCTGCGTCTATGAAGCCGTAACCAGGATCTTGCTCAGGTAGGAGGCGCAGCCATGCCGCGCCGACCGGTGGCCCGGCCTCGGCGACCACCCCCATGTCGCCTGGCCGGGGCCAGCCTGTGACGTAGTGCGCCGACTCTGGTCGTGCCAGGACCGAGGGGACGTCTCCGCTAGGCGCGTCGGGTCGCCAGAAGGCCGCGGCGACGAGCATCTCGGCAAGGAACTCGCCGTCAGTCGGACCAGCGGGACGGACGCGGACAGCCACACCGGCAGAGTGCCTCAACCCCGACCGATTGACGATCGGGCTACCGGCCGGCCGGCAGCGCTACTTCTGCTCGGCAGCCAGATGCGCTTCGACGATGACTACACGATCGTCCAAGCTGCCCGCCGGCACATCGACGAGTGCGAACCCGTGCTCTCGGTAGATGACTTCATGCACCCGTTCGAAGGCCAACGAGTCGGCGTACCCGATCCGCCTGGCGGCTGTCGGCTCGATGAAGCCGAGCGGACGGACGAAAAAGACGGCCCGCTCGTACACCTGTTCGCGCAGCACCCTGCCCACCTCCCGAGCCAGCACCGGTGTGACGGGCCGGCCGAGATAGCGGGCGAGCGCCATCGTGCACAACGGTGATCGGTCGTAAAGCTGCACTGCGACAGTGTCCGGAACCGGAGCAGTCTGTCGCCGCCGCTGGAGCCGAACGATCAAGTCGACGAAGTCGTCGCGCAGCCACGGCTCATCGCTGCCATCGGCCTGCTGCCGGGCGATGACATCAGTCGCCGCCTCCTCGACGATTACATGACCGCGCTGGCGCAGGGCGCCAATCAGCGCCGTCTTGCCGCTTCCCGGCGCACCGGTCAATACGTACCGCCTCGGCACGCAGCCGCTCCCTTCTACATCGCCAGATTCACCGGCACGTTGTCCGGTAGCCGATCGTCAGTGGGACGGTGTCAGCTGATCCTTCCGCTTGCGAGACGACGGGCGTACCGGGACCGAGGGCTCACACGGCTATGGTCCCGCGCCCCGGCCCTTTCGCTCGCCGTTCGCTTTGCGGGACGCCTGCTCGTGCCGAGATATGTACGTCTGCCCTCGAGGCGGTGAAGGCGCGGCCGGCTCCCGCGTCAGAGACGTTCGTGGCGTTATCGTCGCCGTGTGCCGGAGTTGGTAGCGCCTACTACCGGCCTGCACACCGCCTGGCTCGAGGCGCATCATGAGTGGGGTCCCGGCTTCCACGAGGACGGTTTTGGGTTACATCAGTCAGATGACGTGGACTCGCCGGTCGGATTCGGGGTCTAGGTGTCGCGGCTTGTCGACCAGTCGGATCCGGCGAAGCCGCAGGGGGCTGGCCGGGTGCATTGCACATACCGATGGATCGTTGAGGACGATCGCGTGCTCGGCGGCGTCGCGCTGCGACACGCTAGCAGCGACTACGTGCTGTGGGCCGGCCACATCGGTTACGGCATCCGGCCGTCCGCCCGCCGGCGCGGGC
>JAABUK010002383.1_pt1 | contig 33780 bp, 39 predicted proteins | sample 5559141 | NCBI WGS metagenome assembly JAABUK01 (sample SAMN10711869, study PRJNA513367) | rock metagenome | isolation source: Antarctica rocks | place: Antarctica: Victoria Land, Pudding Butte nord | collected 2016-01-03 | reverse complement strand
CCCATCCACCATCCAAACCCAGCCATACCCACCCTCAAACCACTCCAACCACCCCAACATTATCTACAGCATATCCCCCATTCCCTCATTCCCCAATTCCCCTCCCAGACCACCTCTCCTCCTCACGTATCCTCTACACCAACAACCTCCATACCTCCCCCTCAAATTACACCTCCACCATTTGGCATCTCCCCATACCCTCCATTCTCCACCTCTCCACGCCCCCTTCCTCCCTCTCCCCTCCCCTCCCTCTAAAAATCTCCCCAAGACCCACTTCCAGTCTCCTACCATCAGTACCTTCCCAATCCCCAAACTCCAGCCCCCAACGCCCATCCCAAACCTATTCCACACCCATAGCGCACACTGAAACAGAGCAGTATGTTGTAGACGCAGCACATCCAACAAAGCTACAACACCTAAGCGATACCACTCTCCTACGGAGGATTTTCATGGAGAGGCTCGGAAACAGAAGGAGAAATGCCTGCAACAATCAGGCCGAGAGATGTGGCGGTGGAAGGAGGATTTGGTGATCAGAACCAGACGTCGGGGCTATAGCTCGTTCAAGGGAGTCTAAGTTGGAAAACTGGCAATCCGTATTGGCTCAGGGGTGGCAGGCACAGGACATGGCACACAGCTCCAGCGAAAAGATACAGCACATTCGCGTTGATATTGGCAAGCTACATAAATACATAAAACGTCATCCATGGATTTTTTACCACACAAACCTCTCACTCCACTCAACCAAACAGCGCATCACCAAGACGAATCGACACCGTCTTCGTCTGGCTATAATTCCCCAACGCAGCCTCGCCCAACTCGCGCCCGATGCCACTCTCCTTGTAACCTCCAAACGGCAACTGATGATGCAGCATGTTATACTGATTGACCCAGACCGTACCAGCGCGCAGCGCATTGCTAACGCGGATAGCGGTGTTCAAGTTGGAAGTGTGGACGGCAGAGGCGAGACCGTAGGTGGTCGAGTTGCCGACGCGGATGGCGTCCTCTTCGGTTTTGAATTTGGCAATCGAGCAGACGGGGCCGAAGATTTCTTCTTGCATGATCTTCATGTCTTCGCTGACGCCGGAGAAGATGGTGGGTTGGATGAAGTAGCCCTCCTTTCCGTGACGCTCGCCGCCGATTTCGACCTTGGCGCCTTCTTTCTTGCCGGCGTCGATGTATCTGCATGGATGTTAGTATGATGGTTCCTAAGCAGTGGAAGGAACGTGCTCACCCCATGATACGGTCATATTGCAGTTGAGAAACTTGTGGGCCTTGGAATGTGTCCTTGGCAAATGGATCTCCGACTTTGTTCGCCTGCGCCCTCTCCTTGAATTTCTCAACAAACTTGTCATAGATACCCTCTTGCACGTAGACCCTCGAACCAGCACAGCAGCACTGGCCATGGTTGAAGAAGATACCAAAGTTGACCCACGAGATGGCGTTGTCAATATTAGCATCATCGAAGACGATATTGGGACTCTTGCCACCCAGCTCGAGCGTGACCTTCTTCAGGTTCGACCCAGCGGCAGCCTTCATGATCTGGCGGCCGACAACAGTGCTACCGGTGAAAGCAACCTTGTCGACGTCCATGTGCGCGGAGAGCGCGGCGCCGGCGATCTTGCCGAAGCCGGAGAGGACGTTGATGACGCCTGGTGGGAAACCGGCCTCCTTGACGAGCTTGGCGGCGTAGAGCGCACCGAGCGGGGTTTGTTCGGCGGACTTGATGACGACGGTATTGCCGCAGGCGACGGCTGGGCCGACCTTCCATGCCCACATAAGAAGGGGGAAGTTCCATGGGATGATTTGCGCAACGACACCAATCTATGAATCCCACTGTCAGCCTCACATATATGCACCCCCGCTGTATTTGAAGGTACTCACAGGCTCCTGTTTGGTATAATTGAATGTATCCGAATTGGTCTCGATGACCTTGCCCTCAATCTTGTCTGCCCATCCACCGTAGTATCTCAGGGTACCAGCGCACATGCCGATATCAACCTTTGCCATGCTGAACGCCTTGCCATTGTCCATCGCTTCGATCGCTGAGAGCAGCTCGAGGTTTTCCTCGAAGAGATCGGCGAGCTTCATGAGGTACCTGCCTCGCTGCTCTGGGGTGACGGCTCGCCATGTCGTTTCAAAGGTCTTGCGGGCGACGGACACGGCGTGGTCGACGTCTTTCTCTGTAGCTTCGTGGACGGCTGCGATGGGCTTTTCATTGGTGGGATTGATGCTCTCGAAGGTCTTGCCATCTTGGCCTTTGACGAATTCATTGTTGATGAAGCTGTAGCGATAATTGTAAGCGTAGAATTCTTGGTGGGGTTTGATTTCTTAATGCGGGGTAGTAGCATGACGACGGCTGCGCGGCGAACAACAGTGGCAGCTTTGAGTAGGCTCGGCCTGATGAGAACGGAGAGACTCACAGTCCAGTAGGCTGTTGATATTTGCCTGTCTGAGGCGTTTCTAGTGTGAATTCAAGAGACATGATGGAGTAGCTGTATGTAACTGAAATATTCGACGTCGATGTGGATGCTCGACTGGACCGGGAATGTTGTTTTTTGGAGAGGATGCAGTCAGACTCGATGTTAATATTTACAGTGAATAGCACGAGAAGAGAAGCCTCGTCCGTCGATTATATCGCTTTGCCGGCATCTCTTCACAGGCCAAACAACATCTACTCCACACTTTGTCAGATCACGCTAAAGCATTCGCTGCGTCATTCTCCACCTCGACGGCAAAAGCTGGTGGAGCTCTCGCCGTTTAAAGGGTTTGGTGTAAGGCGATGAGGGGTATCACCCCTCCTCCGAGAAGCCAAAAGCAGGCATAGATGAACACTGGCGGGTTGTTCGTCCGCGGAAGGCAGGCCTTCCGTGGTCTAGATCTTTCTTAACGTACCTTCCTTCCCAATGTGGATCCATGCAGGCTGTTGCGACAGACTGTCAAAGCAGTAGGTTGAAAGACAGTGTTCAATCGCCGAATGAAGACATTGGCACACAGAAGGGGTCTGACGCCTCTCGAATTAAGGTCATCTTCCATCATTCCACCAGGTCTCTTGAGTAGCAGAGTGAGCGCGAAGAGGCTCGTGCTTGTACGCAGCCACGAGAGTTAAGCAGTAGACAAGGAAACCTTCACATAGACGGTCCGCACAAACGGAAGAGGATGGTACCCCGGATTCCGCTAAGTGCGCAGTGTACCCATGGCGGCCTCAGCTCCATTGGCTGGAGAAGGGACAGGGACCACCGGAAAGGCTTCTATCGGTTCCTCAGGAAGCCTGTGGAATCCATTCTCTGGAGACGAATAGTCTGGGTGCGACCTCTGATCTCGAGTAGTCGAGAGGAAACAAGCCGGCAACAACAGCCGACTAGTCTCTCCAGTAATGCAACCTGGCAGAGAACTCAAAGGGTTATAGTAAACATATTGTGAAGATGTAGAAATGAATAAGATGTTACAAAGCTCGCTCATGCCATGCCTTGACGCCACGCTCAGACATCATGCTATGCAATTGGTGGTCCATGACATGCAAAACATCACGCTAACATTGATAGAAAGATTCATTCCACACTTACCTCCTGCTCCTCGTAGGTCGTGCAGATGGTGCAGGCTCGAAAGCATCGTCATCTTCGGAGATTTCATCCTCAACCTCTACTTGCGTTGTCCTTCCTCGACCTTGTATGGTAGGCTGAGAGAAGCTTAGCTGTGACTGCTTGGTTGCCTGGCTTGCAGCACCTCGGGCAGGTGCTTTCGTCCTGGTCTCCTTGGCGGGTCCTGCTTTCGGAGCTCGCGTGGGTGGCGCCGGTTTGACAAAGAGCTGCTGGCTATCGTCCTCGTCCGAATCGATCATGACCACGTCTTCATCTGCCTCCTCACTCTCAGACTCGACAACCTTCTTCTTGCTCCTAGACGCTTTCGCGGGTGCTGCTTTCTTTGCTGGAGCAGCAGCCTTCTTTGGGGCTGCAGCTTTGCCTCGACCCTTCGCAGGAGCTTTGGCAGCTGGTCGAGCTACGGCTTCGTCGGAGTCCTCCTCATCTTCGTCCCCAGAGAAATACCTGGCCATCGGTTGCGCAGCCCACTCCCCCTCCAATTCCGAGTCCCAACCGTCCGGTTTGGGCTTTATTTTGGCATTCGTTAGTCTCTTGATACGGCCCGACGCAAAGAGCTCCTCGAGGTGTGATTTGCCTTCTTCCATAGCCTTACTAATACTGTCCTCGTCCACATGATCCATCTTCATCAGTAATTCGACTTGTTTAGTCAAGTTCTCCGTAACGAATAACTCCATAGCGTGCTTGTCATCTTTGTCGACGAATTGGCCGACTGCGTCTCCAAAAGAATTCTGTGGTAAGATCGTAAGAGACTGCGCCGAGAGGAATTCCTTTACTAGTTGATCAACCTTGACCGAATCGAGGGCGAGAGATGCTAGCGTAGACTCCTCGGGCATTTCTGCATCTCCTTTCGATCTCTTTGTCGCCCCTGCCTTCTTTCGATAGAACTGCACTACATCGTTCTTGTTGGCAACCTTGTCAACGAACCGGTTTGAAAAGCGCTGTGGGTTCTCGCAATCAAAACTACCACCTTCAGGTGCCGTATATTCCACCCTAAGTCTGATCAATGGCTTAGGTGGCTTCTCGTCCTCATCCCGGTCTTCCTGTCCCTGTGCTTCCTCCCACTCCTGGTTCGCTTGTTTGATCATCTCATTAACGATGCCTGTGAGGAATTGCGTCAATTCCGTCCGGTTGCTGGCCTTCTTCGCAAGCCGCATTGCCACCTTTTCTTCCCCTAGCACAATCTCTCTCATGACGAAAGGCCGTACAGTCTTTAGCGGAACGGTGTCTACCTTAAAATCTCGTCCAGTGATACTTAGAACGGCGACATGCTTTGGTACTGCTTCGCCGGGCATGAGAGACGTAGCGATTGATGATCCTGGTTGCATGACATGGAAGTTCTTGCCCGGATTGTACTTTGGATCAATAAGACACTCGTGCTCATGGCCCCATATGACCATATCGAGAAAGTCTGGGAGGAAGTCCTCTGGAAGCCAATCAGTCCCGGTGTGTTCGTAGCTAGTCATGATCAGTACGAATCTCTTACTTGAAACGATGAAGCTCACTGATTTTGATGAACGCTCATAAGGTTGAACCAGTCCTGCTTTTGAGTGCCTGGCCGGAAAAACTTTACTTTCCCATCTCTGAAGGTTCTATACAGCCGCTCGTCCCTCACGTTGCTCATGCCATACAGTGCAAGCTTAGTGTTTCCCTTTTGCAGCAGCACAGGCTTGATCTGAATGTTATCTGCTTCGGGAGTACGTCCGTAGTAGTTGACAAGCCCAGCTGCCTGAAGCAAGTCCAGAGCTGCTAGATGGCCTTCCTAAAATGTGTCAGCCAAGCTTCAAGTTTTGTATTTCAGCTCCAATCAACGCACCCCTGAGGGATCATCATGGTTGCCGTGTATAGAGAAGACTGGGATGGCAACGTTGATGTCTGGATCCTCGTAATTGACATGGTCGAACGCTCTATCAGAGCATGAGCCACGGTCCACTCAGTGATCGGTATGTAGTGATATTACCCTGAAAACACCTCGCTGCTGTCACTTAGCATCTCCAGCTCGCAAGGTTTCTCTCCGTAGCAATTCATTCGTAGAGACCGCATGACGTTGAATATCGCCTTCCTGGAGGGTTTATTCTCGTGGAATAGATCGCCAGCCAGCGATACCATGTCAACATCCTGCTCTTTTGCAACACACATGACCTCGTGAAAGCTCCTCCAGCTATCATCGCCGCGAATTGCGTCTCGCTCTGCGTAGCCGACATGATTATCTGTGGCAACGAGTATGCGGATGGTGTCTGCGGCTTGGATTATCCGTTAGCTAGATCCTCTGAAGCCATAGTAGAAGCAGAGGATGGTAGATTTTCGAGTATAGACATTGCACTTACCTGGGAGGCCGGGCATGATGGGCTAGTTGGCGACCGTGTTTGCACTTGGTGACGATCAAGTTTGGGAAGATTGAAAATCACTTGTTTTACAGTCAATCATGTTAGTGAAACCCTGTTAAGAGTCTTCTATACATTATACACAGTTCATGTCAATAGCCTTAGGGAAGCGCATTGGGAAACGCGTGAACAACACTTTGTACGCGAGACGCTAGAACTTTTATGCATTTTATGCACCAATCAATGTCAACGGTCTTGGCCGAGCACTCATGATTGGCTTTGGGTTGTAAGTATGGCAAGCACTTGAGTATTGCTATTACAGAGTCAGACAGGAATGGCAAGGCAAAAGTCGAATGCATCTGATTTCAAATTGGCGACGAGAGTATAGACATGGTCTAGGCAGCCTTTCACAATGTGCCCGGTGGACGCGGCAGCAGGTAAGACAGAATGGCGGAGAACACCTGGCTGGAACTTGGACGTTGGGTACAGCTGTTGCTCAATTCGCTCGTACGAGTAGTCGTAAATTATCTTCGCCGGCAGCAAATGCAGCATCCGTAGATGACCTAGCACCTGTCCTTGACCGCGCTGACTATCAAATTGCCATCATACCTCCGCGATCTCCCTCAGTCGACGAATGGTTGATCTCGTTGCCGCGGCAGCTGGCGTTCTGTATATTTACCATGTAAGCAGTCATTCCCTTCAAATTTTCCATTTTATCCCCCAGGAGCACATACGATACAGTCCAAGCTCCTCCCGCGACAGTCTTTTTACACGCCTTGCAGCTCCATATTCCAACCGAGTGTCGCTTCACAGTGTTCTTGCCGCAAAATGTGCAGGTGTATCGGGCGTGCTGTGATATCTCCATCTTCTTGACTCTGGGAATGAACGCATGAGAATCCTTCGGACATTTCCTTTAGATCTGGGTTGCATACTGTTTTCGGAGTGAAGCTCCATATCTAAGGGAGATAATCAGTGACAGGACAGACGTAATATGCGCTGGGTGACTGACCTTGTTCCATCTATTGACAAGCAATTGTCAGCCAGGCTTCTGTAAAGATTTGAGAAACAAAATGAAATGGGAATGTATACATTTTCCTGTTACGCCTACTTTCTTCGTACGTTTCGTCATGTTTGCGACGAAGATACTTTGAGGGTATTTGTGAGAGATCCGCTGTCGTTGCGGTACGAAAGATTGAGTCGTGACTATGTGCGACTAGCGCCTTGGCGCCCTCGGCACCCTTTCACGCTCGAGAAGCCGACGTTACTTGACAGCAACAAGCACATAGCCATGAAGCCCACAAGTGCGCTATGGGCGCGATCGGTGTGGAAAGGTGAGCTTGGGATAATGCTATATCTAAGAGTCGTAGGCTGATACTCGTCCAGGTCCTAATATCGTGCCGTAAGTGTTCACCACCGTACTCGGCGAACCTCCGCCAGTGCATCTTCAACCGCACATGGGCGACTACTGATGACTCTGCCTTGCCAATAGACTTCCAATCGTTCGTCCTGCACCAGGCCAACGGACTCCACCCATCAAGACGCAAGCTCGCAGCGCCACCATCTTGCCGAACTTTGTCGGGCTCAAATTCCAGGTTCATAATGGGAAGATCTACAACGATGTGACGATCACTGAAGCGATGGTTGGGCATAAGCTTGGGGAGTTCTCGGCGTTTGTCTACCCTTTCGTGGTCGTCGAAACGTGCAACATGAGGGCTGATATGACGCTATCCTATAGTACCAGAAAGCAATTCAAGTACTCGCAATCGAAGAACCGATAGGCAGTCATTGTCTTGCCCAGATCATGACATAGCGCTAGAGAGGATCATGGGCTGTGCGTACGACAAGGAAATGGACCGGATACACCGAATCGTTTGGTACCTCTTACCCTTCAATATCATCGCAGCCTGCAGGAGAGTACAGCCGTGCCACTGACCGAAAAGCCGTCCTCGCGGACAGACGAATCATTACACTACTTTCGCCGCGATCGGATTGTTTGCAGTTGAAAACTTATTGCCTCGTGCTGGTTCTTGGAGTGGTCTGATATCTCTACGAAAGATTCGAACACATTGTGGAGAAACGCTGAAGAGATCGCAGATGGAGGTGCGAATACCATGACATTCTCGGTACCGACAAGTCGCTCGCGAAATTCTTGGTGTGGTCTTCAGATAGCTACAAACGGTTTGCATGATTCTATATGCGAAGTACATTTTTGGTCATATCTCTATTCCACATCCGAAGTCACTTGAATGCATTTCTACAAGATGTCTCGAATCTTCTGGACTGTCAATCAAATTTCCCAATGGAAGATAATTAAGTCCCATGGTTAGATCTTGATTGTGCACCAGCTCTTGTCATTGTCACCGCATCCTAATGAACGCTCGCTTGCTGCCAAATCAGGAGGAGCGATTACAAAATAAACCATTTACGTTTATTGAGAAAGGCTGAAGCTGCGTTATTACTCTTGACTTCTCACCATGTCTTCATCGTAAAAGGTTGTAACAACCGTCAGAGAGATCCTTTCTTTGCTCAAAAGCAAGCATACAAGGCGTTGTACTCGAGCGTTGAGATCTCCTTGTGTCTCTGAGAGACGGTAGTCCTCGCAAGGCACGATGTCATAGCTCTCATTGAACGGGGACCTACATTTTGTGTTCCAGCCCTGCCGGATTCAGCAGTATTAAAAGTCACGTAAGGAGAAGCAAAATAGCCTTCTCAATGTCCTGATCATGGATTCAAGCTGCGACCGTAATGCTCTTTTACTCTCTCTTTCACGAAAGATCCCTCTAGCAGGTTCTATCCTAATCTCAGAGAGCCCAGCAACATAACAGCCTTGCTTCAGCTCGAGCTATTCTCGGCTTGCTGATGCCTCTCGTTCTCTTTGATCGCAAATTAGCCATCACTCTCAGTATGCCTACCAGGTCTTCCTATCGTATAACCACGTCCCAGTACCGATGCCAGCGCTTTCAGAATCTATCGTTCGCAACAGCATCCTTGGCTCCCTCAAAAAAGCGACGCTAAATCTATACTGGTCCAACTCCGCCGTTGACGCGCACCGAGTTCAAATGGCAACATTGCACACCAATAGCGTCAGGGGTTCGTTGAGCCGCGAATTCCACAGTCCAAGATGCGAAAAGTCGACGCTTCTAAGCCGCGCGCCTTCATGAAACGACAACCTCGAAGATATTGGCATGAGATACTTTGCTGCCTCCCAGGTTCCTACCTGCGAACATGAGCAACAGTCACAGGACCCATCGCTTTCTTGCCGCCCGTTTTGCTCAAGGTGATATGTTGTATGCCATGAAACACCAATACCCACAGCATTATCTACTCGGCGGAGGCTTTACCCCATCTATCCATAAAAGGACAATCCTTCGCAGTGGCTACGCCCCCACATTGATTGGTGGCATCGGCGAGTTGACTTCTGTTTTTTGGAAGAGAGGATTCACAAGCCCAGCGCCTAGAAGCAAGACATAACTCTGTAACGTGCTGCTCGGTATTGCTTGAAACACTGCAAGAGTATCAGTAAAATCCGCGCCTCCAGACTAGTAAATCCCACTCCTTCAGATATCAGCTATCCGTATACAACCTCAGCCTTAGCCTCAGCGCCTTCCAGCCGCGCGCAGCATTGAAACAACACGAACCAAATCCTCGAAGCCATCCGGATAGAGACCTTCTAGCTTCTCTTCCTTGCATGGTACCTGAACATCAGCTACCTTACACACAGCCCCAAAATCCCCCCTCCCGAGCCGCGCGCAGCCTGCAACATAAGACATGAAACAAATCATCAGAAACACGACCCAGGCAGAGAGGATCACGCTCTTGTTCCTCCCGCAGGCGATCGCTAGGTACCTACCTCAGCATACCACCTATCGACAGCCTCATACAACCCTACGCATCACGAGGCTATGCTCACAAACTTCCGGCGCATGCACCAGCCCACCCGCACGCTGCACGCCCTCCCCATCCCCCGAAACAATCTCAATCCTCATATCGAAACATGTAAGCATCAGACGGTAGGTAGCCTAATGAAATACCAACCCCTTCCCAGCCGCTGGGCTGAGTCCGCATGCATCGGGAATCCTTCTGCTTACTCTACGTGCTTACGTGCATGGGTATGTAAGAGGTGGAGCGCTGCCGCTAGAACTACTGTGTAGCGAGAGAATACTTAGGGAAGGAGGCTAAATCCTGGCCCCTCTGCATCTGGTGTGGTGTGGAGCTATTGCAACCTTCCAGAAGCTCTAGACGAAGGCGGGCACGTTTTAGATTGTGATAGTGATGTAAGGTAGTAAGCCGCTAATGGTGTGCATTCCCTAAGGTACCTTATCCAACAACAATTGAGAGCGCACCCCCCTCCAGAGGCATTCAACGCCATAAACGCCGCACTCTGACTCCTGCAATAGTAGCACCGCACCTCCAATCTTCTACGAATAAACTGTGCATTCCAATGTCCCTTTCACAGCCCGCCCCCCATGCCCCTCTCCCATTGGCTTCCCACCCCCCACTAATCCCAATCCCACCACTTTCTACCATCCTACACCATCCCCTTCCTAGAGTACCTTAAGCATGCCAAGTCCCCGGCAAACTTCGCATAAAAATCCCCCAAGGATGATGTGCATAACGCATGAACCCCTCTCGCCCCTCTCTATCGCGTGGCGGCGCTATGATTGGTTGGTTCGGGAAGTGCACGTTTCCGATCTCACCTATGGTGCTCTGCCAGTAGTGGATTGAGGGCGGGTAGACGCATGCTTTGAGGGTTGTTGTTGTGTGTGATTGGATGGGTGCCGCTGGAGTTTGGGAGGGAGGGGGAGGGCTGAAGGGGTGTGATGGATGGGTGCGAGGGCTGGAGGGAGTGGAGGGTGGTCAGATGAGAGGGTTTGTGATTGGAATTGGAATGGGAAGGGGTGGTGTTGGTATTGTAGGTATCATTTGTGGTAGGGTTGGTGTATGTATTGTATTGTTTGCACTCGATTAGATGAAGGGGGATGGTGTTGGGGGAAAGAATATATGTTTGAGTATATAGATTATGTAGGTACAGCGGTCGTATGTCTTCTCTCGACCAATATCCAACGGCAAAACAACAGAGCGAAATGTATAGCGAGTGTGACTCAAGCCCATCTAATGTTCCCCAACGCCTTGTCCAAAAATGACTCACAGCGAAGAGTCCAAGCATTCGACGAGCCCAGCGCGCCCGATTATGCTGGAGAGCAAAAGAGTCATTCCCAATGTTGTTACAGTAATGCACCGTAGCAATGCTTCGCTGGCAGATAGGCAATCCTCCCAAACGAAACTAGGGTATCTTCGCAGAATGCAAAAGCGTCGTAGAAATGAACGAGAGCAGCCTTCCCAAAGAAAACTCGAAAGCGTAGCGATGAGTCACTCAAACACTGTCGACGCACGTGCTAAACGGCAGATGGCCGTCTCAATATATCTTCGCAATTCGCGTCGAATCGCATGTTCCATAGCCTGATGCTTTGCATCAGACTTTCCGTCTCTTCCAATTTCCTGTCTCGTCCGAAGATGGAGTCAACGAATTCAGTGCCACTGTTTCTCCCCATCCTCACGGTTCCCTTAGCACCCTCTTTCTTTGCCACCTTCCACATATACTCTTCGCAGACTTTTAGGAGCGCCTTGAATCGTGTCCATAGTCTGTCACCACTGACAAGGAAATCCTCGAGCAACTCTGCATTATCCTCGGATTTGACTCGTGGCAGGCACTCGTCGGCTCGCTTTATCTTATGGGCTAGCTTGATAAGCAGAAGCCAGAGTTCGCCTGCGACCTCTGACAAGGGTGTTTCTGCGCCATGGTGGAAGACGGTCCAATCATAGATCCATTTGCCGAGCGAATTAGCGTCAAAGACGCTGCCTAAAAGCAAGACAGGTGACTCAGTGGGATCCCAGTTTTTCAGCGAATAGCCTGCGGGAATGTGATATGCGGCCGCATCAGCGGCTGTTGCCTCACGTGGTGGCGGCGCCGCTTTTGCTGGTTTCGCTGATGTTGGCTTGGTCTGAGACGGACGGCGAGGCCGGGTTGGCTGTGAGTCAGAGGGCTTTGCATAAGCAGGGGACTGTTTTGAAGAAGAGTACTGATTAGCTCTGAGTTTCGCGTACTTTGCTTCTTTTTCCCCTCTGCGCGGCTTGATGAATGAGTATGTAGGCGAATCATCTGCTTCGTCAGACGTATCAACGATGATAGGCTGTTTCTGCGATTGCTCGGACGCGTGGCGCCTTGGACCATAGGTGTTGCCACCGCCACGGGCGTCGGACGAAGAAAAGCGTCGTGGCTTTTGTTTGACGTGGCCAAAATTACTCACATAGTCCTGGTAGACGGCTGGCGACGCGTAGTCTGGCCGAGTTGTGTAGAATTTTGGTGATGGATATCCAGCTGGAGAGTGCCATGCCCCGGGAGCCTGTGGAGAATTGTAGCTGGCTTTGCGAGCATGCCGTTTGGCCTGCTGCGGTGATGAAGTTGGTGATTTGTAAGGTTGTGGTATGTAGTAGACGTAGCCCGGGTAAGGAGGAGGGGAGCTCGTAGGTGAGGTAGATGCCGAGGTTGTGTAGCCGTTATATCTGACATATCCCTGCGGAGGGACTGAATGGTGGTGATACATATTGTGTTGGTGTCGCGTGCATTGAAATCGATATGCTGCTATGTGCAAGGTGGATCTCGTCCTCGGCCCGGACTGAGGGTATGCACAGCGGTGTTTGCAGTCGGTCTTGATCGTTGACCGTTGTTGTGTTGGAGGAGAGGAGAGGGAGGAGGTACTTGGCTCTGGCTCTCTCTAGACATATGGTCGGTCGGAGGGAATCTGACGGACTTGAGTGATTGTCGTAGTTGGATCTATGCTGGACAAGATCCAAATGAAGCTGTAAATGAGTGAATGCGTTTGCGCGACGCGATTGCTGCTGTCAATTGTGGATTTGGAGCTTTGGAGGAGAGAAAAGGGGGAGGACTAGAGCAATAAAAGAAGGCGGGAGTCCCAAACTCTGACCCCTGCCGTATTGAAAAGTCTAGATGCTGGTAATTACAGCTAGCGTCCTTGACTCAGGCACAACAACTCTAGAAGCAAGGGGATCCCAACGCACACTTCCCGAGCGGCAATGATGGTTGTCTCCCTCCTGAGAAGGTCGCTGTGTGGTCACAGGTCTTCTTTTGCTCCGAGCTGAGTCGCACACAGCTCTTTCTTTGAAGCTGAGATTATCGCGAGTGGGATTGTGGGAAATGGGAAATGTCAAGGTTGCATCTTCGAGAAGTTGATTTGTTGGTAGCATTTGTGGAAATTGGCTAGTTGAGGCTCTCCATTCAAGGCTAAGCGGACCAAAGATCTGTATGGATGCCCTACCTACCACTCACTCCCTTCTTCACTACCACCTAAGATGCAGCACTACAAGAAGGCTCTGCGATGACTCCTCTGATCTTTTGCCTCTGCTGCAGAAACACAGTCTGATCTTGCGCTTGTTTTATATTCGTCTGACTGGTTTTCCAGAACCACCCAGCCGGTTCTTCCATTCCTGATTACATGAGCGCTATTCTTGTCATCTTTGCGCAGCGACATTATCGTCATCCTTCTCGACTTTTTACAAGCAACAATCAAGATGACCTCTCAAACCTGACTCCTTGGTTCTTGCAGATTTCCTACGACGCATGATCAAGATGCTGCATCATCCCTTGTCACTGCAGGCCACATATATCTCCGTCTCACACCTCTTCTCGGAAAAGGTCGTCGTATTGCTTTGCGCATCTTCGTCATATTTGACTCCAATCCGACGGGACCTGCTCTTTACCGTCAAGTTCCACATCCTTGGGACGGGTATGTTCGGTCTCATGGACAACTCTAGATGGTCAAGTAACGCTCTTTGGCGATATGGGAGCAATGATAGGCTGCCAACATTGAAGACATCTGCGGACAATTCTGCGTGTACCCGTATCTTTCGCTGTGCACTTTTGCAAGACATTGCGCGCAGAGCTCATCCCTTGTCGCTCAGCAAGCCATGGCTTTCTTGCGCATTGACTTGCAAGTGTGTGGATGGATGTTTGTCGAATTTCAAGGGTGAGGATCAGACGCATCAGAAGATGACGGCAGCTCGGTGTCTCACGCAACACTGCCCACCTGTGTTACTATTTTCGCCCGCATTCTCTTCACCGCATTCTTGCAATTGTATTCTTACATCGTTAAGCTTCTGTTTGTTTGCTTGAGTGCTACGAAGCGCCAGCGCACACGACTGAAGCCCAAGTCAATTGTGACAACAGGCGAGAACGCCGCTATGTGCCCGTTCCAGAGTGCAGCGAAAGATCTGCAAGGGTACCGTGCATTAGCTCAAACATCCCGGCTCCTCGGAAGACTCGCGATTGGAGACGCTTTGAGGTCGTCGATGCGGTCCATGCAAGCCGATTGCTAGCGATAACGCCTGCATGATCGTTGATGAAGCCTATTGACCTTCTTCAGCCGGTCTATGCGGCACGGCTCCCCATCACAGTTGATTGGCACGTTGGGATACCTTCGATTTAGCATCGTGATGCACATGGCGGTCAAGCAGTAGAGAACTGCGATTAGTCGTCTGGGCTCTGTCTTGCGAAGAAAGGTGAAAGTGACTTAAAATGACCTAATTTGGCGCTGTATTGTAGGTACTATTGGGTACCTATGCCTTGAAGTTGGGTTTGAAGATGAACAGAGTCCATGAACCGAGAATGCAAGCGGTGTTGAATATCCACGATAATTGGGAGCGGTTTCAGGTTCGGTGGGTTTGTTCCCGCGAAGATAATATTGGATGGTGGGTGATCGTGCATTCCAGTGGCGCTAGTCTTTCGCTTAGATAAGATGTTGGACTAACAGACTGGTCGTTACGCTTCGGATGAAGGTCCGCAGTGCAGTCAGCTATGTACAGACCCATCTTATATCGGCACGGCAATCGAAAATGCCAAGCAACACCCGGTCGTTGACGAACATGATCAACAAGACGTAAAATGTCTTGCAGATATTCTGGTGGGTACGGCATGGAAGGCTCTAGACCACCAGCATATGTTGCCATTATCGGTCGAATACCCTCTCGCTATGGGATGAGTCTGTAAAAAGTCAGGATAGGTCTTTCAACTCACAAAGTATGGGTCAGTGTGGCTGCTTCTGGTAGAGTTCCAAACGAACAAGGCCACGATGTCAAGGCACGGAAAGTTGACTGCTACGTGACGTACTCACTGGCAAGACTTGTACCCAATTTTGGGCCTCTGCGTGTTTTTGGTCACATCATCGACCGCAGATGCTTGTACTCCGATCCTCCTCTTATCAAGAAGACTGATGTAGTATGCGTATGAGTTTGTTACATGGTTCGAGAGTCAAGACTCTTATCTCCAGATGATACTGTTGGTCTCGAAGGCAAACCGGTACTATAGGGATCCATTCTCACAAACGCTTCGGCGAACGGGACTGCTATGCCTCAGAGAGCAATAAGGACAATCAAGATATCATTGACAAGTTAAAACATTCACGTCTCGAAGATCGGATGGTAAAGAGGCAATGCAATCATCTAATCATCAATGCCAATGGACGTCGGTTCCACGCGGAGACGTACATAGAAAGGTAGGCAGAAAGCAAGGACTTTGGACAGTAAGAATAGGACGGCCGTGGATATGAGACGGATGCCACCATACACCTTGATGGATCTTCCAGAGAGGGTGTGATGTTTAGTAACCTTCCAGCTCAAGAATCATCCTCGAAACAGCAGCACTCAGCGAAATAACCACATTATTCCACAATGAAGAATATCCTTTCTCCCAAAGCACGAAGCTAGTGGTGAAGGAGTTGAGCACTGAGCTATCAAAGGAAACGAATAGCCAGCTCATATGACGCTCTGTATCCTTAGATTCTGGGATAATTAATTGCTATTGTATTCGACGACCAATAAATTGGTCGCTGATGATGATGGCAGAGGCTTGCTTCTATGGCTCGCATAGTAGCAGTCATACCCGTGATCTCTGCCGTAATCGATTTGGTAAGGTGGCATCCATAAGTGACTATTTCCCAATGCAATAAAACCCTCAAAAATTGATAGGGATGGATGTAACAAACAGGTTGAAATTCTCCGTCCCCTCGGACTGAAATAGGCACCGTTTGGACTGAGTGGCGATCCACTCGCTGTGTGGCGCCACCCATGGAAAAAAAAAAAAGGGGCAAAAAGTTGGCCAACCACCCACAACACAAATCCCAAATCAAGAACAGATGCAATCCAACACCGCCACAAGATGGTGGAAATATCTCTGCAGAGTTGCCTCTCTCGAGGATTATTTCCATTATTTACGAAAGACAATCTTCAACCGTTTCCGAGTTGAGTTGTCAATCACCACCGAGTTCGAACTGGACACCTTTTCCTCGAGTGATGTTTGTGGGACGCGCGAAGTGGGATATGGAAGTCTTCTTCGGGTTTAGCCGTGACAGCTAGTCAACTGATTCCTATTATGGTGTATAATAATGTTGCAAATCTACTTAAGTATTTCCGCCAATGCGATGTTTGCATTCGCAAAACCTGGTAGTATGATGCGTCTGTGAATATCACAGTCCAAGGAAGCTTACAACCTGACCGTGAAGTATCCCCAATCTGACAACATCAAGGGCAACCAAAGCGACTGCATAACAACTCTCCCATCCCACCAACAGCACCTTCCTCTCCGCAAATACTCTGGAACTATCACCACGATCTCCAAAGGCACTCCACAGTCCCAAAACCCCATCCAAACTCCTAGAATAATTGTGAGCACGCCCCAGCAGCGAATTTATCTCAACAACAAGCTGGAACCGACCACTACACTGCGGAAACAGGCTTCCACATCCACAACTCATATACACCCCTCTCACGCCTCAGCCAAATCTCAGCCTTCCTGCCACCATCCCCTTTCCCCGACCATTTGAACCACAAGCTCATCCCCTCCATAATCCTCCCCTTTTACAAGAAATTCTCACTAGCCATGGACTCGGTGTAAATGTACAGAAGACGATCATAGCCATTCCTGTCTCATAGACGTGGGCAATGGCTTTGTTGCCAGAGCTCGTGACGTCGACGTAGGTGGCGATGATGAGGGCGAAGATAGGGGATGTGTGTGAAGGGATATGCTAAATGTGTCCTGACCAGCGGGCCTGAGGCTCTGAAGAAGAGTTGTTGGGCGAAGGCCTGAGAGTTTGGTGGTAGGTGTAGGGATAGAGGGGGGCTTGCAAATGTGGTCTTGTGGATTGGAAGGGATTGAGTCGTAGACTAAGTAGAGCTATGTTTATACTCAGCAAATTGCACATATATATGAGGTAGCCGACGATGGAAAGGCAAAGAGACCGGGAATATTTCATCAAATCAAAAGATCAAGCGAACTTGTTGTCTGACACAAACTTGGAGTCACAGCGCCTCTCAAAGGTGCCGCCCCATGTCAGGCGGATTGCAGAGCGTGGACATATTGCTGTTTTAGTTCAAGAATCCGACTCCTTGAAAGCCTCCAACGGAGCACACTCATCTCGTATGAACAGTCTCTCATTCAATATCTCATCTCTCATGCTATAATACATTTCCAACCCTTCCTGAATACACTCTGATGCTTCGAACATTGAAAATGCCAACGCCTAATGTACGAATTCGATGCGCCGGCTATGCTGGGGTATCATCTGATGACCACGCTTAAAGAAAATATTCGGTCCGACGGTTGGTATTTGGTGGGACGTGACGGTCTCTTTCGGACACGGCGGAGAAGATGGTGAATTTAGGGTCCAGATCCTCGCCTAGATTCATGATCGAGGCAACATTGCCACAGCGGTAGCAATAGTTTGGAGCGCTCCAGACGGTGACGACGGATTTGTCCTCAAAGTGCCACTGCATACACGATTAGCCGGCGAATATATATGGAACAAGTTTCATCATACCTTGTAACCCTCGTTGACAAGCTGATGGGCACGCGCAATGAGCTGAAAGCCATTGACGTGGTTGAACTCGGTAGCCACTTTATTTCCAAACAGCCAGCCGGCACCGCGTGGAGATACAGCCCATGTCCCAACATCTTCCGGATCACTCCACACCAAGTCGCAGAAGGCGCCCTCGTGGGGAATCTCTTGAGCTCGAGCAATGACACGGATCTGGTCGAGGGTGCGGATCTCAGGACTCAAGCCGCCATGGACGCAGAGAACCTTGCCATCGATGACTGCACCGAGGACGAGGAAGTCGAAGACCTGACAACAGGCTTTCCACACTGACGCATTACCGTACTTTTGCTGGCACTCCTCGTAGAAACCGTAGACTTGAGTGATCTGACGAGATTCATGATTTCCACGAACGAGAGTCACGCGATCAGGATATCTTGGACACAGTGAACTCGAGTCTCATGGAAGTGGTGAGGCACATACCTAGCCTTGAGGCACAGGAGAAGAGTCAACGTTTCCAAGCTGAAGTAGCCACGGTCGACGAAATCTCCGAGAAAAATGTAGTTCTGATTGCCCGGAATACCTGCGCTGTTGCCCTCTTTCTCTATGCCCAGACCCTCTCCCTGCGCGCTTCCACGTTTGCGACCTCGCTGCTCCTCCTCATCGGCAATATCCTGTTCGCTAACGCCGCTGCTAGCTATACTGCTCTCGCTCTCCTTGTCTTTTGAGCGAATCTTGTTCTTGAGTTTCGGATCGGTAATCTCAGTTGGCGGTTCGATATCGTCCGAGGTGATGATGCCTGCCGGCGCAGGGGATGGTTCAACACGTACATCACTTGGTGCACCTCCCGCTACGCGAAACAGCTCGATCACATCGTAGAATTGGCCGTGAAGATCACCGCAGACGGTGACAGGCGTGGAAACGGGCTGAATATTAGATTCTGATTTGTAGCTAGAATCAGGAGACGGGCGCCGTTTGATATGGGATCTGAGAACCAACCTTCCATAAGATATTCCTTGCAGATCTCACACAACTTTTTCATCACCGCCTCAGGCAAGTACTGATTGTTGAAGGCGCATTTCAGCCACTCGTCGATGTCGTTAAACCCATTCTTCGAGAGTTTTGCTGGTCCAGGCTTTGGTAACTTCTTGCCTGTAGGCATTTTGAACTTATCAGAATGATAGGCTAGAGCTTGATGGCTGCCCGATTGCCAATCGAGTTGACGGGCAATAAAGTCTTGATTAGTTGCACTGGACAGCCATGTCGGTGTACAGAACGACGAGCCCGGCGCTAGAGGAGATGACATGGAAAATAGTTATTCCGCCAAAGTATTAGCTGTGAAGCGTTGAGAGATACATTATTCGTTCTCTTTTCGAATTCATTGATATACAGGACTTTGATCCAACGTGATGAACAACCATCCGTCAGTCTGCAGCAAGTCAAGAAATTATTTGGTATGATAGTTGGTTTCCCATGTGGAGCTTGATACTTGTAGAGGACTAAGTTGCAAGTGCATGCTTGTACTTCAGTGAAGTAGTGCCACCAATCATGGCAATGGCATCCCCAAATAATGCCCGGATTACCATAGCTCGACCGTCTCGTGCAAATGGAGTCCTTTCCATACCAGCATCTGCTACCCAGAAGAAGAGTGGACTGACTCACGAAGCTCAGCTATTCCGAGCAGCTGGTGCCCGATTAAAGATCGTGATTAGAAGATTACCACCTGGATTGACTCAACCCGAATTTGAAGAGACTCTCGGTGAGGACTGGGCAACTGCGGGTGACAGGGTCGATTGGGCGGTCTACAAGCCTGGAAAGGTCTCGAAAGAGTATGCCTGTCATACCGCGGACGCTTTTTGCTATATTCTACAATTCACATGCTGATCAATCATTGCAGTCCCGCGAAGCCTTCGAGACCAAGCCGTGCATATTTCCATCTTACGAAGCAGGAACATATAGCAAGCCTTTCAGAGAAAGTCCATAACACTACCTTCAACGATGCCAAAGGATTTGCGAAAGACTCTTCCTTGCTTGGACCCCCGTCAGTCGAGTTCGCTCCATATGGTCGAGTCCCTAGCAGCAGGCCGCGCAAAGATGCTCGGCAGGGCACCATCGACCAAGACCCGGAGTTCATCGATTTCCTCGAGAGCCTCACGAATCCCATTGCCAAATCGGCTCCTGTTGACCAAGAGAGCGACACCACGGGGAAATCAAAAGACAAGGTCACTGTTACTCCTCTGATACAGTTTCTCAGGGATAAGAAAGCGAACAAAGTCAAAGAGAATGCCTCTCCTGCGAAAAGCGCCAAGCATACTCGTCAAGAGTCCAAAGACAACAAGTCCGCTAATATTGCGGAAGCCAAATCTGCCAACAGTACCAATACACCATCTTCTCCTAAGAAACGCAGCGCTCAGGCGGTGAAGGTAGAGCAGGCTGCCCGTGATGCGGTCAAGGTCTTGAACAAGCAAGCAGCGAGCAAAGGGGCGGCACCAGCGACCCAATCCACTGTCCCTGTGGTCAAGCCTCCAAATGTGGTGCCTAACAGCACTGCCAATGCTGCGCTTGCAGACAAGAGACGTGAACGTGGCAGTGTCAGTGCAGCAGCCAAGATCTTACAGCGGGATCTGGGGTTGGATAGGAATGCTGGAGGAAGAGGTGGTAGGCGTGGTCTATCTGCAAATGCAGTACGACCAGTGGCAGCAAATGCGACATCTGCACCAGGGCAAGATACGGGATCAAGCCAAGCCTCAACCCAAGCCGGGAGTACGCCTACTTCAGCTGCAAATGCTGCCGTATCTGAATCACACATCGCCACGAAACCGCCAGTCGGCCAAACGCCAATTGGCCCGGCAGCACTCCGAAGTCCCGCGAAAGCGTCCGCCCCCGCTGATGCCGTCTCTCAAAAACCTGCACTATCTCCATTGACGTCAACTCAAGCCTTCCTCAAGCACGCGAACCCCTCACAAGGGATTACTGAGCCCCTATTGGAAGAGGCTTTCGCCGTGTTTGGTACCATCAGCAAGGTGGAAATCGACAAAAAGAAAGGATTTGCATATGTTGACTTTGCCGATCCAGAGAGCTTGCAGAAAGCTATCAAAGCCAGTCCGATCAAGGTAGCTCAGGGTCAGGTAGTAGTGCTCGAGCGCAAAACTGGTCCCAGTCTACAAGCCAGGAATATGCGGGCTGGCGGGCCGATGATGGGAAATCGTGGTGGCGGGATGCCAGTTGCTAGCAGAGGGGGATCTGTGAGGGGTCGCGGTGGGTTTGGTAGAGGAGGAGCCAACATGCCCAATCCCAATGTTAGGAGATCGGTACCGGCAGCAGCAAGTGCAACTTCGACTCAGATACTGGCTGCAGGGCAAGTACCTACGGCTCCTTCGACTACAGCTGAAGGCTCCTCTGCTCCTTCACCCAGTCCAGCTCCACCGCCATCGGTGCCTACGGCTTCTGCGGACTAACATATGTCGCTTTCAGTCTATGCTGCATATAAAGCCATGGATTGACTACGGTACTGGTATAGGCGCAGCTCGAGTGAGACCTATCGTCCTAGCAATGGTCACGGATCCTACACTTTTATCTACGGATAGTAGGAGTATAGGAGACCGTCGGGATCCTGAGGTGGAGGATCGTAATACCGAAGGATGCGGTGGATGAATGCAAGCGACTGTATGACGGCGGCCAAACGCACCGACGCTCCATTGCGGAAGGAGATCTACAGCAGTACTACAAATAGCAGTGGCACTGCGCTGAGTCTTGTGTGCGTAGATGGGGATCTTTCTGGCTTGCACCTACAGGCCTTGAAGAGGGTGGCAAAGCTGTTGGCAATCGACTCAGGCCGTGATTACTCTCCAGACATTGCCTTACTGCGCCGATGCCGAATGTCATGCATGTATATCTACAGGTTGCTCACCGGGTTTCAGAAGCGCACCAGGGAACGTTGGGCCTTTGGCGAGCTGAGATGGGATTTGTTTCAGTGCTGAATGCTTCATAATATGAGTAATTGTAACCCTAGCGGTGTTCTACGCTCCGCATGCCGCATGCCGTAAGCCGTATGCCTCAGGAGCCTTGATCCTTCCCCAATCTTACTCAGCATCGACATGTCTCGTTGCCATCACCACACTCGAACCACAATTGCTCGCTGACATGGCTGACTCTTGTAGGAATGGTATGCGTCATCAGCATTATCCGTATCAGTCATGCCCATGTGGAAGGATCCCGAGAAAAGCCAATCGGACCGGCCCTTGTTGCCTCGGCTGCCGAAAAGATGACTTGCACTGCTCACCACTGCTTACCACCCTCCAATGATTTGATCTTCAGGCGTCCGTAAAGTATGTTGTACGGAGTAGATCATTACTTGAGGTGATTCCGTCGCAACGTAGGCGGGGGCGCGTGGCACAAACTTTGCCCGCCTCGCATTCGCATCCGGGAGTCTGGAGAAAGAGGCGGTCACCACACCGCTTTGTTGTTGACAATAGAATACATAGTACCTTGGTTGCTTTGCTGTTCGCCGCCCGAATTGATCCCTAAGCAAAGTTTTGCTAAAGCCCACTGGGCGCGGGTATTGCTTAGATATTATAGACCGGGGCTTGCGAGGAGTTCTGGCCCCAGGCATGCTTTCTGATGCCCAATACATTGCGGTGAGTCACGAACGCTCCGGGTGGCTTCGTGTAAATTTGTGTGATGCCTAACATGGCATGTCCATCTACGCACGAATGGGACACAAGCACCGGTGTAGTGTCATCTTTAATTTGTCGCTTTCGCACGTTCACGGAGTTTGCTCCATTCCATACACACATAATCCTCGCCTCAGTGGAAGGATCATGGCACCTAAGGTTACACCGGACCGCTACCTTGACCGCTAGGCTGAGTGAGCTGAGCGCGTTTCGAAAGATATCCAAGAGATATAGCAAGGCCCGCCTTCCTACCTGAGCATTCATTTTGTGATTGCCCGAGGAGATAATTGTTATCTTCTTTGGTGTTTGTTTTCCCGCCACGGCCAGCTGCATAAAAGTGATGCTATGCACCGTACCGCAGTCGCAAAGTGGAACAGCACTATCTCACTATCTGCTGTCTGCGGATTGAGCCATCATATTTGGTTTGATCACATTGTGATCTAATCTTCCTGGGTTGCACAAAATCACTACAACTATTTCAAGTCGCAGCCTGGAAGATCGGGTCAGGCGATGCCAGCGTCCTCCCGCACATGATCGTTGTCGCCTAATTGTGTAACATCAAAGACTTACATTACCTGTTCTTCACCACAACACGAACGCGACAACATGTCTCCAAGCAACAGCAAAGGCGCGCATTCGCCTTTCGCTTCACCAGCACGAAGAATCTTGCCCTCCCTCGCCTTCGTCGACGCGATGAGCATCCCATTCAAATCGCCACTGTCACCACCCTCAACCATATCATCCAACTTCAATTTCTCTCCAGTATCATCAACATCAACCGCCTCTTGTGACTCCTGCTTGTCGCCAGCGGCGCCCCCACCATCCCTCTCCAGCTCGTCCTTTGCCAGCTGCGCATACCCTGACTGGCCGAAGCGCGACATTTTGACGCCCTTGTCTTCCTTCTGCGGCAAACAAGCGAGTTCCCACATCTCCGACGAGGACCTGCTCGATCTGGAACAACTGGATCTTTGCGACGACGTCAGAGTTCCAGCAGAGAAGACGGCAGGTATCTCGTGGGAAGCGACCAGGCAGCCTCCCTTGGTGTTGCATTCAATGCCGGTGCAGCAGAAAGCAAGGCCGATGCCCAAGCGTAGAAGGAGAAGCTCGCCGCTGAATAGGATGAAGATGGTGGCGGGAATGAGCCCGATTGCTGAGGCTCCAGAATGAAATAGTGCAGCTGACGACGGACAACAAATTATACTACCGTAAGCCTCATTGTCGCATACTCTCGACTGCGACGTGCTGACGGAGACCAGATCTGCACAACATAAACCAACATTTGGCATCATAGACCCAGCCGCTACCTAGCCAAGAACATCACATTGATAGAATGTCTCGTCATGCATGGTCGGGAATGACGAGGGCAACACTGACAATCCTATTGCCATCGGGCGTGTCGGGCGCGTCGACTTCCAATAGCGGCGAGTCCGATCCACCGCTACGTTGGAAGTGCGAGCGCTTTTGGTATCCTTGGTCACTTTGACAGGGTCTGACGGGCTCCTACCAACCCCTTCTGGTCGACGACTCCATCAAAGTTGATATTAGGATCGATCACATTCGTACCGAGTCGAATTCTAGCGTCTGTGCTCCGTAGGAAGGGATGCAGAGCGAAGGATTCTGATCGACACGGAAACCAGAGTAAGGGCAGCTCACCATGCCGAGCGGCTACGGGGCGGCGGGGAGGGGAAAGGGTACATCCGGGTTCTTCACCTTCTGACTCCAGACGGAATGCATGCCATATCCGGGCATCACTGCATGGCCTGCATTATTGAACGATGCAGGTTGTGCGTTGGATATTGCATGAACAATGCATCATTCTGGTGCAAGCGATGGTGAGGGTGAAGTGCAAATCAGGAAGAAGAGGAATGCGACAGGCATTCGAGCCAGCAAGGCCGGACTTCTCCCTGTGTGGAGCCACGAGCGGGCAGGGTTTTGGTTGAAGAAGAACGGTCTGAGCGGTAACAGATAGCAGTCACATGAAAGCAGTCTGATTGAGCGAGCGCATGTAATCCACAACCGCGAGAGGGAATGTGATGACTTTGTAGATTATCCTCCCTTGGTGGCTTGGTGCACGGAATTGAAAAAGGGTTTCCAGGGTCCACACCTGCCCGCCGAGGCTTTTCACTCTTCACAGCATGGCATGAAACGGCCACCCATCCTCTACCCCAGGAAACGTGATCAGAATGGACCCGACAGATATTGAACGGGTTCAGGAAGCAGCCAGTTGGAAGGACCAGAGCCAGATTTCGGGAAGATTGCTGTCGAGAAACAAGGCTCTTTGTATAGAACAGCAAGCTGGGCAGCTGGCTGCTGGTATCCGAGTCACGAGCACTCAGATCCCATCCGTCCCTCTCGACACTCGCTACCGCATCTATTTTCTCTTACGCGCCGCCCTTGCCCACAATCGTCAACGTCGCTGCATGATGTTGAAGCAGAGGTGCAGTCGAGCACTGTGATTGGCGGCGGTGTGACGAAGCTTGTACTCTCCTGCAGGGCCCATTGGCCAATCCCCACCCTCCTACACCCAGGACCTGCATCTCTTCTCCATCTCAAGCGTCCTTTGGCTCAAGCACCCCAGCCACGCCAACAATCACATTGTCTCTCATATTGCCTATTTCTGGCAAGATCAGACGGTCCATAATGGCGTGGGGCCGGTGCGGTAAAGGAGCGAAGCTGCGAGGGACTTGCACGCTTTGGTTCGCTGCTACAATCTTCCTTTGACTCGTTTCTGTCTTCTCTAGCTGTCGCCAGTCTCAATTCTCCATTCCACTGAAGCTCTGAAGCTCTGAATCGTCTGCCGTGTCTGTCAATCTGCCGATCACGGGGTCTTTACGCCCATCACTGCGTTGAGCCTCTCAGGCGTCCTCATTCAAGCGCCAGCACCTTTTGCTGACCGTTGAGTCTAAGCAAGCAGCATTGATAGGGCAGAAAATTGATAACCATCTGAATTAATCCCAACGTTTTGTTATATCCCGAAAGTCTTTCTTATTCTGCGGTCCACCCCCCTGACGCAGCATATTTCCCTTAATTCGTGCAGCACCGCTTGATTCCCCTCGTGGCACATCCACACCATGAGGTGGAGTGAGGTGGAGTAAGGTGGTGTTAGCCGCAAAGTGACCTGCAGACATTTTGTTTCAGCATTGCCCCTCAGCGCACTTCTACCAGGATTACCTGCATCCATTACGGCTGGTGGACACTTGATCAAATACCTTGGGTTAGTTCTACCTTGCTCCACTACTGCTCGAGATCTGCAGCACACCCTCCCTCTGTGCTATCGTTGCTGGAGCTTCCCCGCTATCAGCGCTTCCTAGGAGACTTTTGGAGCTGATATATATCAGAAGTCAACTGCGAGGCCTTGGCCATGTCCACAGGACAGCTGGCAAGGCACCGCTCCCCCTCCTCCGCTTCGAGACCTTCCAACAGAGCAGCGACCCCAATCGATGCCCGCCTGAACGACGTCGACTTCGAACCATGCGCCGCTACCGCTTCGATCTTCCTCTATAGCCAAAATACCTCGATCATATGCCTCCACCATGATACATTGGCGGTGGAGCGTCGCTTTGAGAAACATTCAGACCGGGTACTCGGCATATCAGTGGACAATGTCAGCGAGCGAGGAGCTGGTCGCTTGATCGTGAGCTTTGATGCGGGGCGGACGGCCATTGTGTGGGATCTGTTCACTGGGGAGGAGGTCACAAGATTTCAATATTATGAGGATATCAAGGTTGCTGCGTGGATGAAGAATGGGCAGATCGCTTGTGGTAGGACTAGGTTTCGGTCATAAGGTTGGCAGATACTGACGGGCGTGCTTCAGGGAACTCGCAAGGCAACGTTATCATATTCAATCCCTCCAACACCGAACATGAGAGTGCGCGGACGATATTTGATCCAATTACAGCTCTTGCACCAGCAGCGGATTGCCAGACATATGCGATTGGGTGAGTACATGCAGACTAGTCCTGAGCATATTGCTAATTATCACCCAGGTATCTGAATGGCTCGATCTTGATCGTTTCTCTCGAGCCGAGCTTTACCATACTGCATACACTCACAACTGCGCGCGCGCCCTCACCCATCGTCAACTTGGCCTGGCATGCCTCGTCGACTAAGCAGAAGTCGGACATGTTGGTGTCTCAAACCTTGGATGGGGACCTTCGAGTCTGGAGCGTTGCAAAGCCACCAACGGCCGAAACGCCGAAGACCATACGCATACTGAAGAGGAGTGATAACGTTGAGCCGGGGTTACATTGGTGTGGCTGGTCAAAGAATGGCAGGGTCTTGCAGTATTCTGACGGGTAAGTGGACTATCGAAGACTTCGTGCTGCTTTTTGAAACGTGGCTGACAAAACGGCGTAGAGAGACATGGTCGTGGGACGTCAGAACAAAGCACGTCTCTTGCGAAATGATACCAACGGGTGACGGAGTCAGGGGCTTGGCGTGCTACGGTCCACAAGCAGCACTCTTCACCCTGGGACCGAACCACACAATACAGCAGTTTGATACTAGTCCTCCTGCGCTCGTCAAGACCGTTCAGTACAACCCTATGCTGCCCCCGCCGGTCCCCAGTAAAATTTCGCAAGGCCAGAACATTCCGGGCACAGCACCGCCAATGACTGTTAATCGCGCTGTGTCTGAGCAAGACCGGGGAGTTGTAACTCTCTCTACCATCCAGCGGACTGCAAACGAGATGGGTGCGATTGAGCATGCTAGGAACCTGCGGGATGAGATGGGAAGTCCGATTTCGTCAACAAGCAGAACAGATACAATGAGTTCTCGATCTTCTGGCCGTCGAGCGTACCCAAAGCATATCCCTTCCATCTCATCCAGAGCTCAGAGTGGGACGACCTTTTCGACAGTCTCGCCATCCATGGTTGGCCGCGATAGCTTGTACTCAGGAACGACATCAATGTATCCGTCAACGGCTTCGTTTGCATCATCGGGACGGCGGTCTAAGGGTTCACGTCTTCGTAACGAGGTCATCCGAAGTCCCGAAAGCACATATGTCGATCTTTTCCCGCGTACTCGTGTCCGACTCGCCAACATCGCCTATCAGCAGACTCAACCCTTGGACCAAGATAATATGACGCCGGATGATCTGCGAAGGCGAATGCTCGAAGTTGTCTTTGGTTGGGAAGATGACATTGAGCCATTGATTAGAGACGAGTTGCATTATCATCAACCTGGATCGACTAGCGCCGTCTTGCTCTCCAAATGGCTTGGCGAGGTGGATTCAGACATGATGGCAGCAGCAATCAGCTCTGGCAACGTCAGCTCCTCTGATTGGATGGTCCTTGCTCTTAGCCAAATGGGCGGATCCGGTTCAATGGGCAAAATGGGACAAGCTTTTGTTCAGAGGCTACTACAGCAAGGCGACTTCCACACATCGGCAACGATACTGCTTGGTCTTGGAGACCGAGAAGATGCAGTCGAAGTTTATGTGTCACGGAGTTTCTACATGGAGGCTATCCTATTGACTTGCCTTCTTTTCCCCTCTGACTGGGAAAGACAAGCCCACCTTGTTCGGAGATGGGGCGAGTTCGTTGTGGAGAACTCACAGCAGCACCTTGCGATACGGTGCTTCTCGTGCACTGGAGTCGAACCGCCAATACCTTGGTCATCTCCGTCTCCAAGACGTATCAACACGCCTTCTCAAGCTCCGTCCAGTATCTCATCGATGCTCAGCCCTCCGATATCACCTCCGACTGCTTCTCAATCAGCCCCTCCCGTTCGGATGACGGCGAAGAACGCTTCACTAAAGGTCATTACTTCATTCGAACAACCGTCCCAGCCGCATTTTAGGTTCCCTGGGTTGGCATCGACTGACCGGACACCAACGAACGGACCTGGAGTGACGCCGATTGCAGAATCAGCAATTTCTCCAGGAAACACGCCTGGAGGATTCGAGAGGAGACTGCCTCATAGTCTGACAGGTCGAACAATCACACCTGGCGGCTATAATAGGAACCGACTGCCTTCCATTGGCGAAACCCCAGTTGATGTCATGGTCCCTCAATTCGCAAGACCGAGTCAGCTCCCAACTCCCGACAATTCAGGGTCTGATCTCGAGAAGGAAAAGCAGAGCATGTCGAAAGCTCACGCTCCTGAGGAAAAGTCGCTGAGACAATCCGCGGAAGCTCCGCCTCTTCTTCTCAGTTCTGCACGCTATGACCCAGCAACTCCGGCGTCGGCAGGAAAGAGTCCAATGACTGCTGTGCCCCAAACTACCGTCCGGACAAATGTGCTACCAGATCCATCGGGAGAGTCGTTTATTGCATTTAGGGAAAAGTCTCGCGCCCGCAACGGTTCCAAGGACAGGAAGCCAGATGGGCTACACATACGCATGCCTTCCCAAGACCAAATAGTAGTTTCCCATTACATCAACAGTGCTAGCCTCAATTCAGGGCAGTCTGATCATAGGAGGTCACATACCGTCAACTCGCTACATTCTGGGGGCCTTGTTTCTGGTGGACTAAGTACCGGTCGGAGTGACACCAGAAGCGACACCAAAAGTCCCTCCGTCAGCGGTCAAAGCTGGGCGTCAACGAAGAGCCCTAGCGCAAGTGGTAGAAGCATGGATCAATATATCAGCAGCTTAGAAGAAGCTGGCTATCGCGCTCGAAAGCACAAGACTAGTTCACGAAAGCACCAAAGCCGCGAGCGAAAGACCCCTGCAGGAGAGCATAAGGAGTACAAGTCTCGAAGCAAAGGTAGAACGCGAGACAAGTCTGACGATCGCGGTCGAGATGAGAGAAGATACATACGCCCTGCTAAAAGGTCTCCGTCTTCGCCGAAACCCATGTCACCAGAAACGTACAGAGATCCCACAAGCGGAGAGAGCCTTGATGGTCGGATCACTGGTGTTACATCGCCAGTCTCAGAAGGTAGACACATGCGGGATGATTCAAAGCCAGCCTCCAAGATTCGGTCAGGATCCAAAGCATCAGACTATTCCCTCCGCACTGTTCGGCGAAGGTCTCCCGAAGGTGTTTATGATCATCTGGGAAGTGAGGCTAGCTTCGGCAGGAGCAAAGCGAGCAGTCGACAACCCAGTCCACGAGGCTGGCTTGACCCAAATGGCCGTGGAAGAAGTACATCCAGGAACGGCGGATCCACTGTGAGGTCACCCTCCTCGCCACTTCCTATGTCACCTCAAGCAAAGTTCTACCAGGCAAGTGACGAGGAAGATGGTCCATTGAAGCTTGTCGCAGCAGATCGGCAACGACTTCGCTCAAGGCATCGAAGCAGAAGTCGTAAACCTCGCGAGCGTGGCACCTCATCTCGTCGAGACATGTCTCCAGAGCGTCGGCGAGCTCAGGAAGAGCGCCATCTACGCGTTACAGACCATGACGAGCAGCCCAGATCTGCCATAGGGCCACGTCGTACTTCTGGGGATCTTATGTTGAGCGGATCCGACCAGCCTCCGATCCGGCGTCAGAAATCCGAGAGAACTCAGAAGAAGGAAATCGCGGCAAGAGAACTCGAAGCCCGCCGCGAGTCACTTCTTCGAAATCCCGAGGCACCGCCAATTCTTCATCCAGATGAGGTGAATGGTTCCAGACCGAACCCGCCGTATCGTGCTCAAACGGACCTCAGCAACAGCCCGACCTCATGGAACTCCGTTGCGCCGTCCCAACAAAGGTTTCCTGTTACACCAACAGCAATGGAAAATGGCGGCTTCATCGATCGTGCTTCGAGTGTGGGCCCGTATGGACTTCCTGCGACGCCGCGTGCGATGCGGCATCCTCGATATGACCACAAAGCAAACGATATACCGGCCGTACCAGAGATTCCTGAAACAATTCAGCCTCTACCGGAAACTTACTACACCGGTCACCCCATGAAAGAGTTGCCCCGGTCAATGTCCGCTCCGATCCCTGAGCAAAAATACCATCCCATGCCAGAGTCTCTACCAAGGCATCCAGCTTTTCATAGAGGGTTGCATCCTGCGAAACGAAACAACTTTTCACCACTGGGTGATATCGGTCAACATCGACGGAGACCATCCAGTGATGCGCAAGCAATGATGCACGCGCCAGTCACAGCTGGCATTGACGAAACTTTACATGCGCATGAGGCTCGAAATTCGAACCCCGCTCCGGCTCTGCAGGAGCCGCCTCTACTGCCAGAGCTGCAGCATCTTTTAGCAGTTCCACCCCCTCCACCACCCATTCCGCCACCGCCTCCATTTACCCATCGTATTGACGCCGAATCTAGCTCACTCAGCAGCAACAGCAACGTCGGCGTAATCGAAATGATCCTCGACAACGAATCCGAGAATGAGGACAAGGTGATAGAAGTCCCGCCTATGGTTCCACCACCGCCACCTCCTGTGCCCAATGCGCGGTCGCCCATTGGCAATGCGGGATCGCCGCCGCCTGAATTTGGACGCGCGGGCTCGAGCCATCGAAGAGGTCGAAGTGACAATTTGAAGTCGGGTATCAAGGGGATCACGGATCGTCTACGGAGTAGCAGTCGCGGACGCAACACGAAATCCCCTGAGCAGACGGCGACGCGAAGTCCATATGAGAGCGTGCCGACCGATTTTTTCTGATTATGCAGTGCTCAAGTTGAAGTCATCCATCATCATCTCCAAAATTGTTACAGGGCATCAGGTATCCCTCTTCTACACACGATTTTACGAACCACCCACCTTCATTCGACAATCACGACTTTACGATTTCTCTTTGATCGTATATACCCCCAATCTCCTCCCGATCCAGGTGTGGCTGGTATAGCACCCTGGATAAGCACGTATCCGCATTGCGACAACGGTCTGATTTGCTCTTCGATTCTTGTCTATCTTTTACCATAGTTTGGGGGCGTCTTGATGGCTGCATTGGAGATGATATTCATCATGCTGCGTTGTCTACATGTCTTCACTTTCTGAGGTGTAGAGATAGACTGTGGGAATTAAGAGGATGCTTTGATCTCTTTGGCTCGTTCTTACAGATTCCCGGCCTCGCGGCTTGTATATGTATGTATGCTTTTGGGTTTTCGGTGTGGTTGGGTTGTGGATGGATGGGTAGATAGGTCTTGTCTGTAATTATGAATGCAGTGCTGCTACTCCGTTTTTGTACAGTGATCGAGTTCTCGTACTACATACTTACTCCGTTTGCATTTGGGAGAAGTCTATTCAGTAGTATAATGCGCACTACCACATACACGTCGCATTTGTCATGACAGTGTCAGATACCACAATACCAAATCCCTCATTCCCAAGCCCCAATACGACCACTCACTTCTTTCCAGCACGCTTAGTGAACACTTCCTCTTGGTTAGCGGCTTGGGGGGCGCAAATTCAAAATCTACGCAAAATTCTTCGCAAAATCTTCGCATCTCGCAAGAATCTCGCCCGCAAAATCCCGGCCGCAAAATCCGCGCAAAATCTACGCAAAATCCACGCAGAAATCCCGCACGCCCACACAAATCTCACACAGCGGGCGAGACTTGGGCGAGATCTAGGCGGGCTTGTAGGCAAAATACAGGACCTCCAGCAACGATAAGTAAACTACTCTCGAATCGGCTGCCCTTGTGTAAAAGCGTTTGTACGGCTAACTTGTAGGTTTCGAATGCTGGCCTTGGATAAGGAAGATTTGAGAGCCTGGCTGATGGAGGAGTCACGTCGGGAACATGGCTTTTGAAGAGTTCATTCTACTCATTCAGTCGACTAGTGAGCTCATTTTGATTGTGATGCTCGTGTGAGGAGTCACTTTTAACTGTTATAAGAAGAAATGTGATTAGAATGCTGAGGGCGAATTGAAATCATTGAAACGGTGACGCTTGCAATGAGAACCATCTTTATACTCACTGTAGTTGTCACGCCTCTCTTTTTCTGTTGATACATAAAGCTTGCTTCCCATGAATCCTCGTTCCCTGCTTACTAACTCTCATCACGAAAACGGTGTCCGCGATGGCTTCGCTTGTCGGAGCGTATGATTATACAATCAGCACATAGAATACCACGTTTGAAGACATACCTATCAAGGTATGCATATGACGGAGCCTGTTGCTATCATGGCCTCTGTCCTTAACCGCTGCTAATTACGTCTCTACTCGTTTTGCCTGTCGCTGTAGTGGGGAGGCTGGTGACTTTAATGCTGGAACATGGGCGACTGATTTGGGTGGGCGACTTGGTGGGCGACTGACTTGGGTGGGCAAGATTTTGTGTGGGCGGCTTGGTGGGCGTATAGGCGAGATTTATATGGGCGGGTGTGTAGACGAGGACTTTAGGTGAGCGGCGATTTTATGTGGGCGGGCGTGTGGGCGAGAATTTTAGGTGGGCGAGCGCATGAAAAATTGTGTGGGCGGGCGTGTGGACGAGTTTTGTGTGGGCGGCTTGGTGGGCGAGAATTTGCGTGGGCGGCTTGGTGGGCGATAGTTAGGTGGGCGACAAATTTAGGTGGGCGGTTTGGTGGGCGGGCGTGTGGGCGACGAATTTGTGTGGGCGGCTTGGTGGGCGACGAACTTAGGTGGGCGGCTTGGTGGGCGAAAAGTTGTGTGGGCGGCGAGATTTGTGTGGGCGGGCGTGTGGGCGAGAAGTTGTGTGGGCGGCGAGATTTGTGTGGGCGGGCGTGTGGGCGAGAGATTAGGTGGGCGGCAGAATTTGTGTGGGCGGGCGCGTGGGCGAGGATTTGTGTGGGCGGCGGTCTGGTGGGCGGCTTGGTGGGCGACGGATTTTAGTGGGCGGCTTAGTGGGCGATGGATTTTGGTGGGCGGCTTGGCGATGGATTTTGGTGGGCGAGAGATTTAGGTGGGCGACGAACTTTGGTGGGCGAGAGATTTTAGGTGGGCGAGAGATTTTGGTGGGCGGGCGTGTGGGGGAGAAGTTAGGTGGGCGGCGAGATTTGTGTGGGCGGGCGTGTGGGCGAGAGATTAGGTGGGCGGCAGAATTTGTGTGGGCGGGCGCGTGGGCGAGGATTTGTGTGGGCGGCGGTCTGGTGGGCGGCTTGGTGGGCGACGAATTTTGGTGGGCGGCGAAATTTGTGTGGGCGAGAGATTTTGGTGGGCGGCTTGGTGGGCGAGATTTAGGTGGGCGACGAATGTTTGGTGGGCGAGAGATTTTAGGTGGGCGAGAAGATTTTGGTAGGCGAGAGATTTTTTGGTAGGCGAGAGATTTTTTGGTGGGCGAGAGATTTTAGGTGGGCGGGAGATTTTACGTGGGCGAGAGATTTTGTATGGGCGGCTTGGTGGGCGACGAATTTTGGGTGGGCGGCTTGGTGGGCGACGAATTTAGGTGGGCGGCTTGGTGGGCGAGATTTTGTGTGGGCGGGCGCGTAGGCAAAATCTTTGGTGGGCGGCACCTAAA
>JAABUK010002382.1_pt1 | contig 33787 bp, 41 predicted proteins | sample 5559141 | NCBI WGS metagenome assembly JAABUK01 (sample SAMN10711869, study PRJNA513367) | rock metagenome | isolation source: Antarctica rocks | place: Antarctica: Victoria Land, Pudding Butte nord | collected 2016-01-03 | reverse complement strand
AAAAAACTGTGTCACACACACACACACACACACACACACACACACACACACACACACACACACACACACACACACACACACACACACACACAAAGGGGCAGCATCCCATCTGCAAGTGTCCTTCACTGTAAGCAAGCTTATGTTACATCATGCGAACATATTGAAACAGGCAGCTTATGGGTCCTGGACATTCATATGTCTTGGTCAGACCCTATGAAAGCTGCTGGAGAGAGTGAATCATGACAGTGAATGCCCATTCTGTTTCACAGCAACCATGCATGAAACGTGATGCAAAGACAACCAACAACACACCAGAAATTGGTCACAGAGTGCAAGGTTGCACTTTGCAGAGCTGACGTGAAGGACATGCTGATGCAGCAGCGTTGAGGCTACTTCCTCATGAGCAAGTGTTGTGTGTTTGATGCTACAGCCTGTGGCAGCATGCCACATCACAGGAGACAGACATGCTGTGCACGCTCTGGTATGCACAGGAGACATGCTGCGCATGCTGTGTTATGCACAATATCTGCTGGCAAAGACAGCTTGCTTACCTGGTGGGCTAGTCAGCAAGATGTTCTCAGGTTTGATGTCAGCATGAACAACGCCCTTGCTGTGCATTAAGGCCAAACAACCCTACAAGGCACACACTGCTGCAGTTATGAGTGGGCAACTGCCAAATATCATTCAAGCATGCCCATGCAACCAGACACCCACCATGTTGTCAACAAAGCAATGCCACGCATGTGCCATATGCACAACCTATGTTTGTGTTCACGCCTGCCAAGATGACCACAATACATTGACAAAAAACATCTTGGCTGACAGTGCAGAGCCATTTTGGTAAGACAGGCAGAGCTGACCCATGTGCAGTGACAACTTTAGACATGAGTGGTGTTGGATGTCCCACCAGCAATTGTGTGGCAATCTTCCTGAGATTGTGCAAGGCTTCTGATCGGTGCAGCCTTGCAGAGTGCACAACATAATCCAACAAGCTGCCATGCAGCCTTTCTAGCACCAGGCAGACATGGCCAAAGTGCGTGAAGCCTGACAGCAGCCTGACTAGGCCAGATTGCCATGCTGCTTCTCTGTTATGTAGAAATCTCAGAGCGCGCAGTTCCTGTAAAGTGTGATGGGGGTTTGGCACGGCTGATTGATGTGATAGCAGGGCGACATGGGGACACTTGGCCGGAGGAACACAATGCCAGTATACTTTGTGCATGCTTTGAGGCTACATAGCAAAGTTTTGCATGATTATTTGCATACCTTATGGCCTGCAGCAGCAAAATGACGCTTGAGGATTTTGATGACCACCAACCTTCTCCTGTGGGAATGAGTGTCCTCAGCAAGGATCACCTGTGTGCATCATAAATCGTTTTTGCTGACATGCGCAACTGCAATGTACAAGTGAAGGCCAGGGAGCTTTGGGGATGCACCTGTGCTGAAGTTCCTTCGCCAACCAGACGCAAATATCTGAAACGTCGGGCCAAGAGAGGCAGGTTGACCCCTACCTTGAGCCGTCCATCGGGCAGTATGCTGTTGGTTTCAGGTACTGCTGCATATCACAGACAGTACTGGTAAACTACCAAGCCAAGTTCTGTGCAAAGCCGTGTTGAGTGCCATGCAAAACATATGGCAGTGCCTCTGAAAACATGGCAATTGCACTTTGCGCCTAGACTGGGCGAATGCCTCTGCTAGGTTTGCAATTGCACATTTGAAATTGGCACCTGAGACCGTCGATGAGGACGCCCTGTTTGTGCCGATCACTGTCTTGACGCCACAGGTGAGTGCTTGTGTCAGGCTGAACCTTGTAAGATGCACCGTCGGGAAATGCTCTAAACAATTTGCATCCGTGTAAGACGCAAACGCTGTCATGTCGCTGTCACGTCAGCACAAGCCTCACGGCATGCAAGGCTCCGACGTGCTACTGGGCGCACCTCGCCACAACAGCGACCGGCAAAACACGGCAGGCCACCATATCAGAGATCTGTAGATCACGCTAATGCATTCGCCGTTGGTTCGTACCCGGGCGCGCATGCATTCGTTGTTTGGTATCGGCGTTGTTTCTAGACATCTTCTTCCTCATGTCCACAAGCGACATGCTTGGCCCACTGTCCGCTGCATTCGCCCATGCGGGGGACCGACATGTAAACCTTGTCGCACAATTCAAAAGCTGCTTCAGTGTTACAGACGCGATGTGTTAAGGCATTGGACATGAGTGGGTTGCCTACAGGCCGATGCCTGCACGAAGCTAGTCCTTTCCTGGCCCCGTCTTGCCTTCATAGGCCCGTAATGCAGCGGGTAAGAAAAGAACGCGCGTTTCAAGTTTGCGTTGAACCACGCAAGCTCGCGCTCGAATCACACTCCCCGGTCGGCTCCCACAGATCAGTCAGTGCTTAACACAGGCAAAGCTGCTATGTCGACCACTAAGGCTGTCTCCGTCATGGCGTCATTGGCAGCAAGCAAATCCTGCAGAGAAGTGGGCAGGCTGTGCCCACTTGACTGCTCTCAGGTCAACACATGCCAGGGCCATGCATGTCAGAGCCATGTCCACCACAGCTTCCCCTCCCAAGGGCAAGGCTCAGAAAAACAAGAACAGAGACAAGAACAAGGACGACAGTAAGATGCTGTTGTAGGCACAAATTTGCCCAAGGATGCTGATCAAACGCCTCCTTGTTTGTGGTGTGCGCAGGTCCTTACAAGGATACTGTCAACCTTCCGCAGACTAGCTTCAATATGCGTGCCAACTCTGTGCAGCGTGAGCCACAGATTCAGAAGTTCTGGCGGGACAACAAGGTGTACGAGAGCTGTCTGCAGGATGATACCAAGGTGACCCGGCATGCTTCCATTTGTACTTTGGTCAAGTTCCTGTGGTGCTTGACACTGTTCCACTTGCCTTGCAGGAGATATATGTGCTGCATGATGGTCCTCCTTACGCCAATGGAGACTTGCATATAGGTAAGCCATGCTGCGAACATGTACAGTCTGGCACAAAGGCCAAAGCGCTGTCTTGGACCACCAATCAAGCATCTTGCAACCTATTGAGAGAGTTGACACACACATTCACTCTGCTCTGCTGTGCAACGCATTGCACAACCACCAGGAGGAAACACCGTTCTGCATCTACACAGGTCATGCCTTGAATAAAGTCCTCAAAGACTTCATCCTGAAGTTTGAACTCCTTCAAGGCAAGCGGGCACGCTATGTTCCTGGCTGGGACTGCCATGGTTTGCCGATAGAGCTGAAAGTGCTTCAAGGCATGACAGATGAGCAAAGGCGTGACCTGACCACCATCAAGCTCAGGCGTAAGGCTAGAGACTTTGCCTTGAAGGCTGTCAACCAGCAGCGAGAAAGCTTCAAAAGGTGAGGTTGACAGGCAACACTCCCTCTGGGATGATTAGTGAGACATGACTAATCATGTTATGTCATTTGCTTGCCATGCCATCACATGCCCTTGAAATCTCATGTGGCTGTGTGTAGTCTAGCATGTGAATGGTTTGTTGTCTTTGTCACAGCCTATGGGCTGGACACAATCTACTTTCTTCCTAAGTAGTGGACAAGGAAGACAGTGTTAAGACAGTATCACATTAGTACGGTCTTGCTGCTCTGTTTGGGTGAGGACAATTCCCTATTGCGCATCTGTCTATGTCATGTTGACATGTAACTGATGCATCTTATAATGTCGCAGGTATGGGATATGGGGCGATTGGGAACAACCCTACCTGACTCTAGATCCTGCGTATGAGGCGGCACAGCTCAAGGTGTTTGCAAAGATGGTGCTGAATGGCCACATCTACAGGGGCAGAAAGCCTGTCCACTGGAGCCCTTCTTCCCAAACAGCCCTTGCAGAGTCTGAGCTGGAATACCCTGAAGGGCATGTCTCCCCTTCAATCTATGTGGCGCTGTCTATCACGCAGATAGGTGTGACTTTCTAGGCTGATTGTGTAGCATCTGATTACGATACCCAAGTACAGGTGTTGTATTGTCTTGCGACCTGCCTCGTCAGCAGTTCAGCTTGCGTCTTGGGATGTGCATGTACTTGGCTTTACAGGTCGTCGCCGGCCACCTTTGGGACTGAACATGTAGTTGTACAAGCAATAGTGTAAGCTGCCCATAGGCAAAATCTCATGGACTCAAGGCATACATCTCTTGTATATGCCTTGAGTCCAAATGACTGTTCAAGGCATATATCTCTTGTACATGCCTTGAACAGTCATTTCACAACTGCAGTTGTCTGGCTGTACCAAAACCATGCCGAGAATATCAGAACTTGGTCTGCTTGAGCTGTCCTGTGTTGCTGCCCTTGGGACAATCCTTTTTGCAAACCTTTGTCCTTGGCAGGCCTGCATCTCCCTGTATCTGTACCTCCACTGCGCAGCAGCCCTGTGCAGTTTGATCCATCATAAATCTGGGCAGTTCCACCTTGCTGTTCACATGCTAATGTGCTGCTTAGCTGGTCCTGGATGTGTGTTCCTGTATCTGACAGTCAGGTTGACATTCATTACAACTCTGTTTGCATAAATCATAAACATATGGATCAGGTACACCCTGTTGTCTTGCTGTATAGGGGAGCAGGTGCCAGCAGAGCTGAAGGAGGGCTGTTTGGGAGCAGCCCTGGCCATCTGGACCACGACACCCTGGACCATGCCAGCCAATGCAGCAGTGGCAGTCAACGAGAAGCTGCAGTACAGCTTAGTGGAAGCTGAGGTGTGCAATTGCAAACCCTGCAGATGTGGCTTTGCTGCTGCATTTGCGCTTGATAAGCTTTCATTATGATGCTGAATTAGCATCATTGCATGCACAGACACTGGACAGTGTCATAGCTTTTGCTTGATCAGTTGCATGGTACGTCTTGACTTCTCACATTCAGGTCTGCTTTTGGTCTGCAGTGATCATACAGGGAAAAGCCATAAACATTGCTGTCACTCAATCTTGAGCAGTTCACTGCTTTTGTAAAGTGTACAGCATGTGCAACAAATTGTTTGCCATGTTGAAGGGGCAGGCAGATGACAAGGGGCCCAACAGACGCCTCATAGTCGCTCATGACCTAATAGAGCGCTTGTCAGAGAAGCTGGGTCTATCACTAACGGCCCTTGGGAGTTTGACGGGGGCACAGCTGGCAGGTTGCCAATACAGACACCCCCTGTTTGACCGCACTAGCCCTGTTGTGATTGGTGGGGACTACATCACAACAGAGTCTGGGACAGGGCTGGTGCATACAGCCCCTGGGCATGGACAAGAGGACTACCAGGCAGGGACTTCTAGTTGCCACTTTAAGCCTTGCATATGCATTGCCTGCATCATGAGCAACCGCATGTCAATCTTATAGCCAACAGCACAGAGCCGACTACTGCAGGTCTCGCATATTGTCCTGACCATTGCTTCTGCACCACAAAGCGATCTTGGCTGATGTCTGTCTCTCCAAGAGGTGCATGTATTGCATGCATGACAGTGCACTGAAAATGTGATCACATGGTGAATGAGCTTCAGAAGCTGAGGTATTTGCAAGTAAATGCTTTGGGTGGGTTTGGACCCACTACAAAAAGTGATGCAAAATAATATGTGTTATATGATTCATTGACAGGCCGGCAAACACCATCATTGTTTCCCTGCTTACCTTTGTGATCTTGTCTGTGTTTGCAGGTGGGACTAAAGTATGGGTTGCCACTGCTGTCGCCTGTGGACGATGCTGGGGTCTTCACAGAGGAAGCCGGTCGGTTTCAGGGTCTGCAGGTACCACGCTTTGCCATCATGCATCCAACCCTGTCACCAACGCTCCGGGCTGCCGCCTTAGGTGCCGCCTGTTTTGATCGCTGAAAGCGTAGACTTTTCTTTCTTTTCTTTTCTTTTCTTTTCTCTTTTTCCTGTCACCAGCAGAGGGCTTGCTTGAGCTGCCATGAAGACTCAGTCTTTCATTTGATTGTCAAACATGTCTCTTATCTCAGGGATATATATGTGCAGTTCTGAGCCAATTTCTGTATGATGTCGTGTTTTGGCAGTTGGCTTAGCAACATCACTGTGTGTTGATGTGGTCTATATCAGACTGAACAACTTCATGCCAAAATGTGCAACTAGGACCAGACCATGAGCATGAGCCTTGAGTGAACCTCTGTGATGGTCTGCCATGCTGTGTGTAGGCACCAAAGCACTCTGTGGGCTCAACACTCTGTGAAAGCACTGCTTGGTACCACCGCTCTGTTGACAAGCATGTCTTTATTAAAGCGCTCTCTTGCGCGTACATGCAAGCTCTGGGAAACAGGTCTGATCTTGCAGACCTGCTTGCAGGTTTGTTCTAAAAGGGTTGAGATATTATGCTGTGTTGCCTCGTCGGGACACTATCATTGGGAATGAGACACAGCTAGCAAGAAGCCACATCAGCTGACTTCAACACACTGCTGACATCTGCAAGGGGTTGCCAGTTTTCCATCCTAACTTCTGCCTGAATTGCATCTGTGGCAAAACTTATGGTGTGCCCCAGACATACAGACAGACACAGATGCCTAATGCAGCTGCATGGACTGGCAGCAAGGGTCCATCTGCAAAGCATTCAAATCATTATTATACGATGGCATGATTCAAGGGTGACACCCTGTGCAGGTGCAAGGCAAGGGCAATGATGCAATCATAGAAGCTCTGACAGAAGCTGGTGCACTGTTGAAGCGGGAGCAGTACCCCCACAAGTACCCCTATGACTGGCGCACCAAGAAACCCACCATCTTTAGAGCCACAGATCAGGTGACTTTGCCTCTTGAATGACTGAATGCTGCCTATCATCTCATACTGAAAGGGCCCTGAATACTGTCTATCACCACTCACTGAAAGGGCCCTTGAAGCTTGCGCATTGGGCGGCATCCTGTCCTTCAGACCAAGGTCACTTTGCCTCTTGAAAGACTAAATGCTGCCTGTCACCTTTCACTGAAACGGCTCCTGAAGGGTGCACATTGGGCGGCATCCTGTCTTTCAAACTAAGGTCACCTTAGGTTGCCTCTTGAATGACTGAATGCTGCCTATCATCGCCCACCAAAAGGGCTCCTGAGGGTGGCAGACTGGCAGCAACCTTTCTTTCAAGCTAAGGTCATTTTGTGTCCAAACTGCTCTGTAGCATGCCTGCCTTGCATGGCTTTTCTGTGGCAAATGCTTGCACTACACTCTGAGGCTTGTCTGCTTGATGACATGGATCTGACAATCAACATGACTTTTTCCTGTTGGGGTAAATTGTGACCATGCTGCAGTGGTTTGCGTCAGTGGTGGGGTTCAAGGAACAGGCTTTAGCAGCCATCAAAGGTGTGCAGTGGGTTCCTGCCAGTGGAGAGACTCGCATCAGGAACATGACTGAAGGGCGAGCAGACTGGTGCATCTCTAGGCAGCGCAAGTGGGCCTGCCCATACCGGTCTTCTACTTCAAGGACTCAGGTGACTCGCCTTGTCCCAGGGCCCTGCTCAGCAATGCCCTGCTTTCTTCTGCCCTGCCCTGTCAGTGCACCTGTCTTCTACTTCAAGGACTCACGTGACTCACCTGGTCCCAGGGCCCTGCTCAGCAATGCCCTACTTTCCTCTGCCCTGCCCTGTCTGTCTTCTACTTCAAGGACTCAGGTGACTCACCCGGTCCCAGGGCCCTGCTCAGCAATGCCCTGCTTGCTTCTGCCCTGCCCTGTCAGTGCACCTGTTTTCTACTTCGAGGACTCAGGTGACTCGTTTGGTCCCAGGGCCCTGCTCAGCAACGCCCTGCTTTCTTCTGCCCTGCCCTGTCAGTGCGTGCACTTGAACCTAGGACTGAGCTTGTCAGCAGTCTGCTCTGCTGCAGTTGTGAATGTCATGTGCTTTCACAAAGTGCTATGCACATCATGCAGCCTGCTTAGGCTTTTGAGCACAGATCTTCATTACGTTTGCACGTGTTCATCATGTTCAGACAGCACAGCAGCAGTCTGTGCTGTTGCAACCAAAACCTGATGCAGGGGAGGCCAACCACTGCAATTGTGGACAATGCATACCTGCCAACCCCTTTTTACTGCTGCCACATAGTTCTGTTCTCAGTTTTGTCCTGTAGCTCTGCCATATAGTCATAGTGCTGCCTTAGAGAGCTGCTTTACAGTCCTGCTCTGTAGTTCTGCCTTACAATCATAGTGCTGCCCTGTAATCATCATTCTGCCTCATAGGTTTGCCCTATAGGTCTGACTTATGCTTCTGCTGCACAGTTCTGCCCTAGAATACTGCCCTACAGGCTTGCCCTGAAGTCCTGCCTTATGGTTCCACCTGGACTGCACACTCTGCCTGCCCTATGTTCTGCAGTGACCATGACAGCTGGGTGGCTACCCAAAGCTGCCTATGCACGCGCTGCCAGCGAGGCACCTAGTCAGTACAACATGTACAGTCGATAATGTCACAAATGCAATGTATTGCAACATGCTCCCTGATGTATTCACCCTGTTCTCTGGGCAGCCCGGTATGATACTTTCCTTTTCTTTTTGTTTTTCCTTTTCTTTTTCTTTTCTTTTCTTTTCTTTTTCTCTTCTTTTTTTTCTCTTCATCTTTTCACCCTGCTCTGTATTGCAGGCGAGGCACTGATGACAGAAGAGACGATAGAGCACATCACGGGGGTCATTGCTGCCAAGGGGTCAGATGCCTGGTACCAGATGCCTGTCCAGGAGCTGCTGCCAGACAGCCTCAAGGACCAGGCAGACAAGCTAGACAAGGGGCAAGACACCATGGACGTCTGGTAAGAAAAGAAAAAGAAAAGACTACGCCTTGTGGCGTCAGTTTAATGAAATTCCAAGTATTACACCGGGCTGCCCAGGGACGTCTGGTAACTTCTTGGTACCTGATGGTTACCGCCGTCATCACTGACAGTGTACCTGTCAATTCTTGTGTTGTTGTCAGTGTCGTTGTGCTTTGGAAGCTGAGGTTGCAGATGGGTTAAGGCACCACACCAGCTGAGGTTGCAGATGTGTTAAGGCACCACACCAGCAAAGAATGTCTCTTGCTGACGTCGGGCTTGTGCTTGTGATGCAACAGCCAAGTCCCACAATGTTTTGTGTGTGACTGTTGCTGAATCTGTATTGGCATATGCCATATCATCACCTACTGCAACAGTTACCTGCCGTGGCAACATTGCTTTCCTGCCACTGGTGTTACACTTGAGCCAGGCAACTTTACCTATTTTACATTGTCAAAAAATGATGTGTGGCATGTAAGACCATAAAATTGGTTTTTCTGCCTCGCAAATGCGTCTATGGCACTCGCCTTGTCAGTGCACACCCCTTGGGTGCAACTGAGTATCTGATGTTAGTGCATGTCTGCTCACAGGACTAGGGTTTAGACACACCTAATAGGTACCTGGCAAGAACAATTAGCTGGAACGCCTGTAAATCATTGCTATGCTTATTCACCACAAAATTGTGCATAGCATGTAGCCTGTAGAAGGAAACTTGTGTCTTGCATTGCAGTCATCATGCTTGCCTGGTTGGCATGCAGGTTTGATTCGGGCAGCAGCTGGGCAGGAGTGTTGAGTAGAGATGGGCTTGCTTTGCCTGCAGACCTCTACCTGGAGGGCTCAGACCAGCATCGAGGTCAGGCTTAGCTCCTTTCAACCCCAAAATATCTTTCCCAATTCAGATACGTCCGTTCTACAGTGGAACTCTAAAGTCAGAAACGCCTGGGGACAGAGAATACGTTTTTCTACGATGGCGAAATGTTTTAGACTGCCCATCACAATGCAATGCAGACTCTACAAGAGAGAAGGATCCCAGCAAATATGCATGGGTCATAATTTGACCGTACAAAACCCTGGCAGAACTCTGCGAGCAAAACATGAGGTTCAAAGGTGAACATGATGGTGGTACACCGTCACGGTGTATGGGTTGTTACGTCTGTGCTTGTGAGTGCTGTGAGTGATTCGTGATGCGTGGGCTTCACTAGGCTGCAGCTGTCTGCATGGGCACATGGGCGCTGCAGCTGTCTGGTAATCAGAACCTCATGAAGGGAGTTGAGTCAACACCCTTCATGAGGTCCTGATTGTCAGACAGCTGCAGCCTGGTGAAGCCCATGCAGTTTCACAACTCAGTTGATACAGACTTATGCATCAGATGCCGGGGGGCGGTACCTTCATAACAAACAAACAAATGCATGAATGGGAATGAACAGACAAGTGATTGGATGATTTAAGGAATAAATGGATGAATGCATAACGAATGAGTGAGTCAGTATTTGACTCAATGAGTGAGTGACTCAATGAATGGATGAATGAACCAGATGAGTGGTGTGGATGAATGAAACAGATGAGTGGTGTGGATGAATGAAACAAATGAGTAATGACACAGATGAGTTGTGTGGATGAATGAAACAGATGAGTGGTGTGGATGAATGAAACAAATGAGTAATGACACAGATGAGTTGTGTGGGCTTAATGAAACAGATGAGTGGTGTGAAAGGCGTGAGGGTGACCACAACCCAACACACGAGTTTTATCTGTGCTCCTGCAGGCTGGTTTCAGAGCAGTCTGCTGACTTGTGTGGCAGCGACCGGGTCTGCTCCCTACAAGAGCGTGCTCACCCATGGCTTTGTGCTGGATGAGAGAGGCGTCAAGATGTCCAAGTCCATTGGCAATGTAGTGGATCCCCGTTCTGTCATTGAGGTGATCCCCTGTCGCTGGGGACATCAAGTTAAAGCTGGTTTTTGGGTTTTTAAGGATCATTTTTATGATCCTGGTCCTTTTTTGTCCAGGAGCCTTTGCCTCGGACGTTTTTTCTCATCTTATTTTCTCTTTTTTTGTCACATCTCTCATGCAGGAGTACATCAGAACAAGGGGTTGCTTTGTTTGTATGGCAGCACAGCCGCCTTAGTGACGTCAGTCAACAGCAACCTTGCTGTTGCAGTACTGCTAAGTGCACACCATACAAACACTGCATGAATGCACTTGAGCCATGCACAGCACTGCTGATGTGGACATCTTGCAATTGTCTTGCAACTGCACCCTTACAGCTGCAGCATCAGCAACCTGCCTCATCAGAGACAGTACTCGCGGCCTAATGCTTACGCGTCAGATACTGCTCACTACGTAAGTCATCTTGAGTCTACATACAAGCTTTGCGTGACAGCAGCAAGCAGGGTGCCTTCTGAGCCTGCCTTTCAAGCCTGCCTTCTGAGCCTGCCTTTTGAGCCTTTCGAGCCTGCCTCTTGAGCCTTTCGAGCCTGCCTTTCGAGCTCTTGACTGTTATGCAAACGGCCACAACGTGACTTGATCATGGGTTGGCTTCAGGGTGGCAAGAATCTAAAGGAGGCTCCCGCCTATGGAGCTGACGTGCTGCGGCTGTGGGTGGCATCTGTTGACTACAACAGTGATGTGCTCATTGGTGACAGGATCCTGAGTCAGGTATTGGTCATCGCTGAGTCACTGTCATAGCCTTGTAGTCCCCAACTGTATCGGGGCCAAGTTGCTCATGCATTGGATGTCAGTCTGGTCTAATCAGAATACAGTCAGATTACAGTAACATTACTTTTATAGCCAGGGGTATGAAGCCTGATGTGACTCTCATCATACACGCTGGCTTGCAAGCATAGGTCAGCGTGGCGTTCAGCAAAATCAAGTTGGTGCGATCTCTGATGAAAGGAAAACCTGATCTTGCAGCTGATGTATCAGCTGTGGAGACTGTCATCTGCTTCAAGTGTGTATGCGTTCTGAGCGGTCATGTCAGTGGCGTACACCTGATGTTTGTATGTATGCATGTTCACGTCTGTAGCTTTCAGGTCATGGGTCATGGCTTTGCCTGCGCTATAGCAATAATTATAGTAATGATAATAATAATAGCAACAACAATAAGAAACAGTAGTAGTCATGATAACAATAGTAGCAACAGCAACAATAATAATAACAACAATAAAACACTAGCCGTGATAATAAAGACAATTAGAACAACAATAATGATAACAATAAAACACTTTCCAGCTCATGATGCGCTAGATACATGCAAGGCAAGTCTTGTCTCTCCAGAGCATTGACACCCTTCAAGCACCTCCCGCCAAGCCATTTGTGTTGCAGATCTCTGACTGCTGGCAGACAGTTGCTCCTGTATGTACATAATCAGGATATAACCTGCAAGCCTATTAGAAAGCCATGCAATGATGTCAGAAATGAAAAATTTTCAACAACAGTAATAACAGTAACAACAACAATAATAATGATAATAATAGTAATAAACAATAACAATAACAATAATAATAGTAATAACAATAAAAATGATAATACTAACAATAATAATAGTAATATCAATAGTAACAATAGCAATAGTATGGTATTGATGATGATGGTGTTGGTGCAGGTGTCTGACGTGTATCGCAAGATTCGCCTGACCATACGTTTCCTTCTGGGCAATGTGCATGACTTTGATCCCAGTCAGCATGCAGTGCCGTACAGCCAGCTTCCACTGACAGACAGATACCTGCTGGCGCGCTTTGCGCACCTTCTGCAGGACGCTCAGACTTCCTACAGCCAGTTCCAGTTTGCAAAAGTCTACCAGGTAGGTTCCAAAAGTCTACCCGGTAGTTTGCAAAAGTCTACCAGGTAGTTTGCAAAAGTGTACCAGGTAGCTTGCACAATACACTGGCATGGCTTTTCAGCTTGGTGCTGCACACTGGCATATGCTGTGAGCATGACGCTGTGCTGAGTCAGTACCACTTTTCAAAAGTCTACCAGTTTCCAAAGGTGTGCCAAGTCATCAGCCCAGGACATTGGTATGTCTTGTGAGCCTGATGCTGACAAAGTGCAGGTCAACCTGTATAATTTTCATCTGGATGCTGCCAACAAGATTGACTGTATGCAATGCCTTCATCTACTGCTGATGTATGCAGAGCCTGCAGCGATTCATGGTGACAGACCTGTCCAACTTTTATCTGGACATCACCAAAGACCGGCTGTATGTGCGCGCAGCAGGCTCACATGATCGGCGTTCATGCCAGACTGTGCTGACAGCACTCTTACAGGTCAGACACCCCATCCTTGCCTGTCATTGTTGACCACCTGCCTATGCAACAACCATTTATAAAGTGTTGGTTGGCAGAGACACCTGGCAGCTGCCCTCCTACATCACCTCACTGTCTTACCTTTACATAAGCTATTTGCTGCATTGGGTTTGAAGGGGTTAAGAATTCCTGCCCAATTTGCGCAAGCCACAACCCTGACTAGCTATGTTTTCCAGGACCCATGTGCACAAGCCAGCATTGTTTCCCGACCACATAGCTGCTTTGCAACCTGTCACAAGCTGCCAGGGAGTCTGAATCAGGGATTGTGTACCTACAGGGGCTGTTGCCCTGTGTGGCCCCTCTGTTGCCACACCTGGCAGAGGACGCTTGGGAGAACCTGCCCTGGCCCGTTCCAACCAAGTCAGTCTTCCAAGCTGGTTGGTTTCAGCCCTCTGCAGAGTGGACCTCTTTGGCTCAGGTATGTCACGAAAACCAAAGACAAGAAGCAAAAGAGTACTCCACCTCACAAAACGGCACGACGTTTCAAGCACACTTTGCGCAGCACATGCTGGGTTGGCATTGCCTCTCTGTCTCTGCTTTTGTGAGTGAGCACAGCATCACTGATAGGTGAGCTTGCCAGCAGTTGCTTGAATGGCTGTCTGTGCTTTGTGCTGGAAGGTCATTGAAGCATCAAGACGGGCCTTCAACATGCATAAGTCTGCAGCTTCACTTCAAGGTCTAGTTTCAACGATGTTGCATTGCATGATTGTCATACATGTCGAATTGGTAGACCTTATAGAGATGCGCAAAACAGACTGCTCTTGAAAGACAAGACTTATCCGCACATACCTAGCTCATCATCAGCTGGAAAGCGTTATTAATATGGTTATCATAATTAGCATTATTATTATGACAATCATTACTGTCACAGGCTGACAGGCAGGCAGGTGACGCCCTGCTGCTCCTTCGCAACCAAGTCAACCTAGTCCTGGAGCAAGCTCGCAACCAGAAGCTTCTGGGGTCAGCACTGGAAGCCAAGGTGCTGCTGCATGTGGCAGACCCTGCTGCAGCCAACAGCCTCAGGGGGGTCAACTCTGCTGCCAATGGGGCCGACCCTCTACGCTATGCCTTCATCACTTCCCAGGCACAGCTTGTGGACAGCCAGGTGAACTTCTGCCCATCTGTTTTTCTCAAAAGTCTTTCCGCTTGTGTGATTGAGACAGTGAGTGCATGAGCCCAGCTGTGTTCAGGGGTTTGGAAGGCGAGTGTCTGAAAAAGCCTGAGCAACAAGACCAAGTGATGAAACATGAAAGGAGTAGTGGTTGCCTTGCTGCATTGCACTGGACATCAACATAAGTGCATGCTGTGCTGTGCCGTGCTGTGCTGCTGTGCTGTGTCGTGCCTGCATCCCAAGGCTGCATGTTGCCCTTGGACTGATGGCTGCATAGTGATTCCATCTGCCTCCTGCGGTCTTATCATGAACAGCTGGAAACAGAGTGTATGATGCTTTGCGCTCTATCGCCATGACAGGCTGTTGCTATCTTAGTTGACAGGTTGTTGTCATGGCAGCTGAGCCTGTCATGACAACAAAGAGCAAAGCGTCATGCATTCTGCTTTCATCTGTCAGCAATAACCCTAAAACAAGCGGCCAAGCACCACTGACAGGCGTTGTAGCATGGCACAGGCAGGCTTCACAGCATGGTATAGGCAGGCTTCAATGCACAGCACCAACAAGCTTCACAGCACAGCATGTACAGGCTTCAAAGCATGGTACAGACAGGCTTCACAGCACGGCACAGACAGGCTGCACAGCACGGCGCAGCTAGGCTTCAAAGCTTGGTACTTACAGGTTTGACAGCACAGCGCACGCAGGCTTCACAGCACGGCACAGACAGGCCTCACAGCACAGCTCAGAAAGGCTTCACAGCACCGCACAGACAGCCTTCACAGCACAGCACAGACAGGCTTCACAGCATGGCAGAGGCAGGCTTTGTAAAGCACGGCACAGACAGGCTTCACAGCATGGCACAGACAGGCTTTACAGCACGGCACGGATAGGCTTCACAGCACGGCACAGACAGGCTTCACAGCTCAGCCATAACCCCACGCTCTGCACATTGAGGCTTGCATCTGGGAACATGATAGTCCTGAAAGAATTCTGTTCTGTTACTGCAGGATGAAGCTAAGCAAAGCGACTTCAGCGCAACGGTGCAGCTAGAGCAACTTGGAGAAGTCACTGTAGGGGTTACAAGAGCAGAAGGCCACAAGTGTGCCAGGTACTCACGCCTCTGTCCATGGCAAAGCCTGAACATCAGCAACTTCAGTGCACAACACCATGTTTGCGTCTGCTGTCAGTTGATGTACTTTGTGTGATGTTGCTTCAGCTTGTGGCTTTGCATCTGCAATGTGATGCTGAATGGCTCATGGTCTCGTTTGATCTGGAAAAGTGGACTCTGCTACTGATCTTGCATCTTGCATTCTCACTGCTATTATGCAATGTGAAGAAGCTGTAGACGTGCGGTGGTGAGCAAGTCTGTCTATGCGGCTGTGACATTTCTGTGGTATTGTTTTGTTTGGTAACAGCGCTGTCAATCTGCAGGAATAGTTCATGTTGTGTGCTAAGTGTTAGTATGAGCCATATCTTGAGAGGCTTGTTTGCAAATTGCAGGTGTTGGAATTACAGCACACAGACTGGGTCAGACTCAAAGTACACTGACCTCTGTGAACGGTGCACGCCTGTCATGGAGCAGTTAGGATTTATTTCCGGCCCCAAAGCAGCTGTTGCTGCCAATTCACATCAATCTTGAGGCTTATCATCAATAGTCTACGTCATATTGACCAAACACTTGAATCTGACATACACTGATGCTTCCCTACCAACGTTTATTTACTCATGCTTTTGAAGTGAACCATGCATTAGTTCGTTTCAATTTTGATCAGATCCTGTGACTGAATATCTACTTTCAATCTTCTTTGTGGAGAATGATACTGGCTGAGCATTGCAAATCGCCCACTCTGCTCCGCCACTGGCCATGCTGTTGCCTGAAGCCACTCTCATTACTGACACTGGTGTAACAACGATAATGTCAAAGTGAAACGGCTTGTTGAAGTGAATGCAAGGCCCAGAGTACGTGCCAAAGTGCTCCTGCAAGCTTGCGAGCCTCCAGGTCAGTGTCCTGAGTCAGTGGCAGCTTGATCATGATTACACCTGGCACACTTGTCATGACACCATAACAAGATCAACCTCAACTCAGATATGATATCAGATTCTGTCCTGGTTGAGGAAGCAACAAACAGTAACGCCCTTCGTCTAGAGGAATCACAAATGCAATCATGGCATAATCCATCTGATGATTCAACTCAACCTATTAGTCTTAGACTGGTAATAACGCTGAACACAGGTTTGCACTTCTACACTAAAATTTTGAAGCAACCGCTGCAACCTATGCAAAAAATTGTGAATGTCTCAAGTTCTGTGTCACTCAGTTTGTTTAGCAGTTTGAGCATTAGAATAAAAAAACGCATTGCACAGCCCTGAATTGAGCAACACCAAAAATTGGTCATTGCTACATCCACATCTTCCCAGTCTGAACTATTGCCAAGTTGGAGATTGAATCTCACGATGTCGCATACAAAAACGTACAGCTGTGTGACCAGCTTGCATCACTGACTTATTGAACCATTCATGAATATTCCCTGATGAGAGGGGACCTGCTGGCTCTGACTCCAAAAAGTGTCTGTGATGCTGTCCACACATGCAATGTAGTACATGAGTGATGTCATGAAGCCAACATGCTGAACATTCTGGAACTGTGAACATCCTGGTAGTAGCAGGGCTGTCCTAAGCAAAAAGAAAAATCACACACAAACACTAACAAAACTTGAGGGTATACGTATAGCTGAAGAGGTTGCTGCATTGAAATCTACAATGGGCTCAACCTGCGTCGTTGATATCGCTCCATGACACGTCGGAACGTATTGACCAAGATGGTATAAAAGACGACTCCGCCTATTGTCATGCCAGCAAACTGTAGACGAAATGATTGGGAGAAATTGTAGAAATCAAGAGGGTTGACAAACTGCTCTGTTCTCACCAGAATTGTAAAGTAAACACAGAAGGTGTAGACAAGACAGATGATCAGCACAGGCTTACAGCGCAAGGGCGACTGACAAAATGACTTTGTATCAATTGACAAGCTGATCAATGGTGCCAACAGTTGAAAGTATCCATACAACCAGGCCAGCGTCACAACTGGATTCTGCACATCAACATACATTTTGTGAGTACAGTATGAGTGCAAAACTTGACAGTGTAGAGAAGACATTGCACGTGGTTTGATAGGTTGCTGTCCACCGCACGTGAGCCCTGAGGTGTAAGACCTTGCAGCAGCTAGGCAAAGCAGATGAACTGAGTAGAGCCGTGTTGCAAACTCATGTCTGTGATGCAACCAGATGATGTCGGGAACTGGCCATCCGATTTATACCCCCAAGGGAGCCAGACGATAGACTATGATAGACTAAGTGCTACAATCATATGAAGGCGACAGAAAATGCCTAGGCTGCAGCACGTGAACCACATGCGTGAACGCCAGTCTGTACCTCTGTGATAACATGTGGACCTTTGCACCTCTGCACAACAAGTGTCACAAGCAAGCCATACTTACCATGTCGGCGTTTCCTGTCCCTCCCACGAACCAACGCCGAGAGGTCAAGAAGACCATGTAGAACATATCAAGTATTGCGAGCCCAGTTGCCATCATGGCAAGCAGCGCGAGCGCTGGCAGCATGCACATGCGCTCAGACGGCTTGTGCCTGTTGAGTTTGGCAAGAGGCGGCACCAGACACATGGCAAGTGCCATGACCATTGCTTGCGCATCTATAACACCGCTCTGCAGAGAAGGAACACCTCGTGGTAACACTTTTTGCACACAATGACAATCAAACCCACAAGCATACCTTGCAACAAGCTTTTTGGCTCACCTGTACAGGTAGGAGCCATAGCAAGAGGCTGCCATTTGCATCCTCATAACACAGCGTATGTGGCTAGATGAAGACATGCATGCTGTTGTATCAGAGTATTGCAATTGTGCAACGGCATGGCTGTTGTACAAGAGTACATCTGTGATGCAAAGGATCTTGGTCCCTGAGGTCATCAAGGATTGTCTTGCATTGTTGCATGTGAGCACACAGGATGCTTAGGCTGAAACACACCTGCAAATTTGACAGGGAGGATCCGTCCACAAAGAAAGCGGCGCAGCTGAGTAACGAAAGAACGCACTCATACACCACCATATACTGCACACACAAACATTCATCCCAACACAAACAGAAAAGAAAGAAAAGACTACGCCATTCGGCATTGACTGAAGAAAAGCCCAAGAATGATCATGAGATATATTGGATTTCTTTGTAGGAGACCATCTCAACACGCCTGCCAGGCTGACGTTTCATGGGTGGATAACACCAGAGGCAAACTGACAAGCTGCAGGCGCTTTGTAAAGTGAGCAGGAAATGTCACAACACTGCAATCACTGGCAGCATTTGCTCCTGCCATATGCCTCGAATGAAGTGCAGTGTCACCTTGAAGAGTGATACCATCATAGCATGGGAGCTTTTGCTCTCTCGAATAAAGTTGCACACCCCTGCACAACACAATTCTCAGCAATTCAGACCTGTCTGACCCATACTGTGGGCTTAACATCGTCATAATCATTATGGTCCCCAAAACAGTCATGCTGGGAGTGCATGGGTTGTCAAGGCACATCACATGGTATGCACACAGGGACTATATAGGCATTTTAGGCTAGGGTTTGTAGGCACATAGGTGTTGAACGCTGGGGTTTGTAGGAATGTGGTCACTATAGGGTACAACCCATGGCGGCCAGCCTTGTCAAACCTTACAGCAATGCAAGCAGTTTCGAAAAGAAAAGAAAAGATGACGCTGCGTCCAATATACAGAAGCTTGAGATGATCACAATTTGGGCCCAAGCTTTCCTTGGCCTTTCAGCCCTTTGAGTGGTAGGTAAGGGGGGGGGAGGGGGGGGGGGCAAACACCTAATCTAGCCCCCGGCGTGCTGTGATACCGCAATTAACAAGCAGTTTTACCCAGTCTTTGCATACAAGCATGATCGCATCTGCCAATGATTGCAAGGCACAATGAAGACACCACAGCAATCCATGCCATATTTGTCCAAGACCTGCCTGCTACAGAGCCTTGGGGTGTGGAAATGGCTGCTGCAATGAATGCATCTGTGGCACCGATGGACATGCCCACATCAGCTGCTGAGAGTGCTGCTAGGTCATTGATACCATCCCCACAGAACATGGTGGTGTTCCCCAGACCCTATGCAAACAAAACAATGGTGCCGATCGCTGGCTGTTCACACGCATGTGCAATTTCACCTCCAGGTTCAAGACACACAAGCAGATAGCCTTTGAAGTTGCCCAGCGAGCCAAAGCTGGCTGCGCATCATCCACAACAATCATCAGCATGCACGACTGCAAGCATGATATGCTGTGGGTGCTAATAACAACCAGCTAAACAAGCAAGGTCAGGCAATGTATGCTGCAACAAGGTTACTTTACTGCTTTACCAAATGCTTACTGAATGCTTAACTCATGTGCACAACATAACACAGCTCAAGGACACAAACCTCGACAAGCAGGGTCAGGCAATGAGTGCTGCATCAAGCTTAGGGTTGCCCAACACAGCACAGTGAAGCACAGACAGACCCAGCTCAGAACAGCACAGCATTAGCATGTAGCAAGTTCTTGAACCCTGCTGGAACCATGCAACTGGTTCACCTACCTGTATATGGCGTGGCTGGCCCTCAAACTGTTGGTGCATGCCCCTGGTCCCCAACAAATCCATGACCTGCCCCTTTTGGTGCGGCTGCATGCGTGAGAAGACCACAGCATTCCTCATCACCGCCTCCAGCAGCAACACATCCCACATCTGTAGCAAATGCTCCAAGGCATCCCCTGTGATTGCGCACTGCATGGTGCCCTCTGTCAAGGATGTCAAGGCTTCAGATGGGTCCATGATGTGGTGCTTGCCTGTCCCGGACGTGAAACTCAAGCCTTTCAGAGCATAGTCGTCGAAGCTTTTGACTGCAGGAAAGGAGTCCCATGTGTGTCGGAAGGGGCGGATGCTCTTGGAGATTGAACTTTGGATCAAGTGCTGACTCACGTGAAGTAGAGCCTGTGAGGTAGGTCTGCTGGAGCTTGGTGAGACGCAGGATGACTCAGGAGGTGAAGTTGACATGGAAGTTGCGGTTTCACTTGGCAGTCTGATTAGGGAGGAAGCTTTGACAGGCTGCCTTTGGGACAAGGAACCCTGATGGGCAGGCCCGTGGGGAGCCTGGGTCTCTTGATGGGCAGCCTCGAAAGGAGCCTTCCCATGAACAACATTGCTATGGGCCAAGGGCTGGTTGTCAAGTGACAGCTCAATCCTGGGAGAAGGCAAAGCAGGAGCAGCTTCAGAAGGTACCCAATGGACAAAGACAGCCTCAGCAGGCGGCCTTGTGGCAGGAGCATTGAAAGGCAAGTCTCTTCTATCTTTGCCTTCTATGGACATCCTGCTGGGCTTTTGCCCCTCAAGAGTCATCCTGCTGGGCGGTATCCCCTCAAAGGACACTCTGCTTGGCCGTGCTGCCTCAAAAGACAACCTGCTCGGGATTGCTACATCAGTGGACGCTCTGCTCCACAGGTGAGTCACAGATCTGTCTCCTCTAGAGGCGCTGACGTCGACGCCTTGCTGGGCTTCAGGCTGTGCGGCGAAGCCCTGTGTAAAGTCAGCGTCGCGCTGCCGAAAGGACACCACTGGGGTGAACCAAGGTGAGCTCACCACGCTGTTGCCAGCAGCAGGCGTCTGCGCTGCAGACTGGTCTTGAAGCGGCACCCCCTTATGAGCTGCGTCTATGACGACCACTTGGCCATCTGGCTTGACCATGCCCACATCTCTGGCCACTGCCACAGCTGTGTGGTGGTAGTCACCAGTGATCATCACTGTCCTCAAGCCACCCCTGCGATGCACATACTGCTTCATGTAGGCTAGCAACAGTGTTGTGCATGTCAAGTACATTAAATCACACTGCACAGCCGATGTTGATACAACCCTCAATATCGTAGGTAGTGAATGCTGTGCTGTTGCTTTATGCTGTTGTGAGATCAACACTCAATTTATCTACAATACTGACTTGATCATTCTGGACCGATAGCAAGCCATTCAGCTGACAATCTACAGCAACATGCAACCCAGCATGATGCTGCTCATGCACATGTGTTTGTTGCATGTGCTTCCATGTGGAATCATCCACTCAAAAGTTGACCTCTTCCAGATCAAGGCAGAAGCCTTGTGGATCATTGGCAAGGCTGTGACCACGAAAGCACAGCGCATTAGATACCATGCAAACAGATACAACCACAGAGTTGATGTAAGATTACCGGCTCTGAAGCCAGCCACGCTTGCTTACCCATCTTGCAGGTGGGCGATGGTGTCCTTGGAATCAGAACGCACATTGTTGGTCAGCACAACCAGGCTCAAGAGGTGCATGTGCACTGCACAGGCCTCCACTTGGTGCTGAGTCATTCTGGCAAAATCCAGGCCCGCTGCATTGGGGATGGCCCCCATGGCCATGGCCAACAAGCGGAAGCTCTTGCTGCTGTAGTCATCCATCACCTGTGCACCACGTGGCTGCTGACATGCCTTGGTCTGCTGACGCACAGACAGTCAACATTGCAACATGATTAGCAATGTGCAAGTAAATGCATCTGTGAACTGAAGTGGTATCCATACAAGGCATGTTGGTGATCAACAAAGCTTTGAACAAAAGCCTCTCGGTCATCTGGGATCAGTAGTTTAGGCTTGCTATCTGTACAGAGGGTGTCAGAAATGATCAAATATCAATGCCAAGATAGTAGTAATGACAATAATAAACGCTTTCCAGCTCATGATGAGCTACGTACGTGCAAGACAAGTGTTGTCAGAGATGGTAAGCATTGATGCAAAAAGCATACAGTCAGAGAAGCACAGCAAGATTGCATACAGCAGGGAGCAAATGAAAGCAGTGCATTCTGTATCAGCCCACAAGTCAATTATCGCCGCTGACCTGGTTGAAGTCAGGCGGCACAGTGTTGGGCTGCACCATGTCCCTGATCACTGCTGGGGCCCCCCTCAGGAACAACAGGGCCGAGCCCCTGGGCCCGTCATCTGACCACACCACAACCCCGGACCTGAGGGTCTGGGAAGTGAAGTCCATCACCTTTGCAATGGAGAGCTTGGCTAGCAAGGCTTCGGAGGTCTGGTCAGGCTGGCGAGGCAGCACCACATGCTCCCTGTCCTGCACACACACTCTGATTGTTGGCCTCAACAGTCAAAGATTGCCATCTGCCTTGCCCAGTGTGTTGTGTCTGCATGCCCTGCCTTATTCTAGGGGCCATTGTTGACAATGCCAAGCAATTCTTTCTGGATATGCTGATTCTTGGTTGACGCTCATTGTTCATCTGCATCAAGAATCAAGACCAACACAGCCCTGGCAGGAGTGCTAGATCACGCATTGTCATTGTGCAACATGTCTATTTGACACTGCGTGCATGCATCATCTGAAGGCTTGTGGCAGTGCATGTAAACTAACAGCACATGCACTGGATGATCTATAGGGCAATTGGCCAATCTAGAACATATAAAGCTTGCTGCTGCTGAGTGGCTTGCTTAGAGAAGCACCATGCATGGTGCGCATCTCTGCCTTGCAGCTTTGCCACATCTAACCATTTCACCGACAGCAACCAAACCCAACAAGTTCACATTGTGCTTGACAGCAAATGTCTCTGCAAGGTGCACTTCTCCACACTTTAGTATCTGCAAGCAGTCCTGGAGGGCATACCAGGAAGCGTGCTTCCACAGCCTTGAACATGCTGCGCTCCATGTCCGCACCCACCACTGTGTTCTTGTTGACCATGGTGAGGCTGTTGCACACCGCCACTGCCTGCTTCAGCCTGTTGCTCCAGCGGAGAGCGCTCTGCTGAATGGCCTGGAACTCCCCCTTGTGCACCGGCAACACACCAGCCAGCTCAGTCTGCAAAACAACCGCTGTTTTGAAATGTCAGGGCGTAAAAAGGGAATTGTATACACTTGCTTCACCTTGTGTGGTATACGGCAGCAGTACATACTAGATTACCATATGCTAATGACAGCTGCTTTGTCATTTAGACAGGAACAATCCAGGCGGCCAATGAAAGCATGACTTTGTCTTGTGATGTGACTGCTTAACACATGTATTGCAAGGATGTCAAGCAAAGAATGTTGCAGCAAGCAAAACGCCCTTATACATGTGTTGAGTCCTACCCAACACTTTAAGTATGCATGCATCACCTGACAAACATGCATACGAATTTGGCAGCAGGTAGCAAGATGCTGAGATATACCGCAGAGTGCGTCAGTGTCCCAGTCTTGTCAAAGCACACAACATCTGCCAGGGCGCCAACTTTCAGCGATTTTGGAAACATGAGTGATATCTTGTGTCTGGCAAGTCTGTAATGGCCAATGCGACCAGTCATCATCATGATAGTGGGAACACCTATTGGCGCTGCGTAACAGCATACGTCCAGAATCTTGCGCACAACGTCGGATGTTGTCTGCCTGAAGGTAGCTACTTTGATGAAGTATGGGATGTGGATGAATATTTGCAAACAGAGTGCAAAAGCGTACAGATGGAAGACGTCCTGCAGCACATGCAGCTTGCCATTAGCAACAGGTGGTGACAGACATACATGCTGCTTGTGGCCCAAATTGTTCTCCAGTGCAAAGTATGTATTACATTGTGTTCGAGGATTGAACTTCACACAGGTCATCTGCAAGAAATGAACCACATGTGCAATGACTGTGCCTTGTATAGTTTTGCATCAGCGGGGAACAAGGATAGTCCAACATTGTGAGCATAACATGCGTCCAAAGCAAAGTAGGACTAGTGGCATAGTGGGTCCCTCAGCCAGAGCCAAAAAACCACATGTGGCCTGCATTGCTTCGACTCTGTGTGTCTAACAATGCACGTGCATTGCCGCGACAGCCTTCACACCACATTTGCTGTTTTTCTATGCTGTTGAGGGTTCTCGAAAGCCTATGGCATAATTTGCATTTGCAGATGTAGAAAACATGCATCCCGTAGCAACTTTACCCACCGCTGAGAATGGGTCGGGCTCCGTCTCACCCTTGACTGGAGAAATCAGCTCTCTTACCATGCTCCCCATTGTGGTGTTCAACCCAGTCCTGCAGACAACCGACAAGGTTTTTCTGAAATTGTCAAGGTTTTGCTGAAGCTGCTGTGGAGCCCATGTATTACACAAGCTATGCTTGAACACTCACGCACCCAAACATTCTGGATCAAGACGGTTCACCATTCTGACATGCACTTGGATGTTGCAAGCGACACCTTTGTGGAGCTATGAACAGAACATGCTTAACATCAATTAAAGCTGAACAAAAAGGTGAGCATGATGGACAGACAAAGACACGAAGGAAAAGCAGGCGAATACTTGATGTTGAGACAGGCAGATATAGATTTAGACAGGGTAGCACACGATGGACAGACAGCTAGCATAGCAATGAGACGTTGTCAAGTGAAATGCAGCTGGTCCTACTTTATAACACATACAAACGAAGTACCAGCGACACACAAACCAGGCACATTTTATGGGCACCTGACAACCATGACTAGGACCTCATCCTCAGCATCTTGTGCATTCCACACCTGCAAGCAACGACAGACAGCCTGGGCAGCTGCAAGCACAGATGTTGTGTGCAGGATGTATGCAAACAGACTTGTTGATGATGGGCCTAGAGGTATAACTCCGCCAGTGTCACTTCAATGGAATGCCAAGGGATGATGAACAGGCAAGGCATTGCATTGGACAGCAACTTCGTTGCAACATTTGGATCTATCATAGTGGCTGACATTCTGTATGCATGCCATTGAGGATCCACCCAGAAATGCTGTTGGATGCTGCAGCTTTTGCTGTGCCAACATGCCAGTCCATGCAAGAAGGTGGCCTTGTACTACATGCTTGCATCTTTGCAGCCACTATATTTGCCAATGTGGACAGTAGGCTTGACAGCTGCCCTGTCACAGCCAGAGCAAATAGGCTGACTGCATTTGCGCTGTTTCAGCGCCTGCCATGCTGGCTACCTGCTGAACCACTGTCCCAGCATACACGGTGCAGGTGCGGTGTGTGTCTGGATCGTAGTCCATGCCCTTGCTACGCACATAATTGGACTTGCGCACTTGAGTAGCCTGCATGATAAACATGGCCGGGCGTATGCACAATATGAGAAGTTGTGTTGCACAGCGTGATGGAGTGCATGTAGGAAATGCATTGACATGCGGTCGGCAACGCGCAGTTCATCAGCAGCATGCAAGTTGGAGCAATCAAAGCAATCAGCTGGTAGAATTGCAATTACAACGACAGCATTGGCATTTCTGCTTGAATTGACAACTGCTGTGCAGAAAATATGCCAGATGCAGACGCCGCAGACGACACCGTCTACTTTTTGAGCAGCTCGGCACATGAATGTGCCATCACCAAAGCATACCTCGCCAGACAGCATGGACTCCATGACTAAACAAGTGCCTTGCAGCACAACCATGTCACACAGCGCCTTGCCCGGCTGCAGCACCATCACATCGCCAGGCAGCAGCCTGTGGGAGGATATGGCCCTCACCCACCCATCCCACACCAAGGGGGTCAACCGGCACTCATTCACTAGGGCGATGATTTTCTTACGCTGGCGGCGGAGGGTGTGTACGAGCAGCACGGCTGATATTGTGAACAGCAACAGTACAAGCACTGGGTAGAAGTAGCGGCCACAGTAGATCAGGTAGCCTACTTCCAAAATCTGCAGAAGCGCATACAAGCAGCGCTACTAAAATCCCTTTGACTCCATGTTTCCCTGCTGTCGTCAGGTCTCTGCCAACATGCGGGCATGCTCTCGGCTACTTTCAACATCCAATGCACGTGCTCAGCACAGCAATGGCTTGATATGCCTCATGATCCAATGTATCCTTTGTCATGCAAGCAATGCTAATCTGTGCAGCTGCAACTACACAGGTTGGTGCGTGAAGAATGTAAGTTGCGGTCCAATAGGTAGGACTACAGGCACCATCAATGATGCGTGCAGTGCCATGGCGTGAGTCCCAGACCTGGACAGTGAACAGCGAGGCGAAGGAGTGCTGTGAGAGATTCCGACCAACAAACCCTTTCAGGAGGGGCCTTTTGGTGCCATACAGGGGTAGCATGTCCCTGCGTGCCTGCTTTTGAGCAGCATTGAGCGTCCTCCACTCCACACCTGAGGAGAGCGCCCGTTAGCTCAAGCAACATGAGATAAGTGATGCAGACTGCAGCCGTGCCTGTTCCCCATCATCGGTTCTTCAATTTGCACATACACACAGACTGGTTTGCTTTTGCATGCTGTGTTCAGCCAGCTTTGTTTGTTCTGCAGTGCAGATCACATGGCGTATTCTTGGTGTTGCTCCCTCGACAAGTGCAAAAGGCTGGCATCATGGTGTGTCTGTGTATGCCACATAGCAGCTGCTGTGTGAGGGACTAGAATGCCACACATCTTTGAAGGTGGTTGGCGGCATGCTTGCTTTATGTCGTCCTTTGCGCCTGTCTGCTCAATCATGGTTCTGCTTGTTGCTAGCTGACACTCCCAATTTGCTCACAAAGGCACTGAGCAGCACAGCACATAGTAAGCGCACTCAGTTGACCGGCATCAGAAAGTCATGGAGGGCAGTCATCACCTGCAGTGTTGATGAAATGCAAGCTCTCTAAGGCTCTGCAGATTTGCTTTGGAAGATGTGGGGGCATCGCCGGCACTGGCTGGAAAGTGCCCTGCTCAGGGCTATAGGTGTAGAGTCTCCAGAATAGTTTGAATGTACGCAGAGTCTGCCCGTCATCATCATTGAAGCTGCGGTTCTGGCAACATCAGCACAGACGACAGCCGTTAGCATCTAGCAAGAAAGTTTTGCATACATTACTGCAGATGCAGCAAATGAGCATATGTTTGACAACAAGGTGCTGTGCGCAACATGAGCAAAAGAGTTGACATCTCACCACTGTTTTTGAAAAGACAGACAGGTCAGCCCTTGGACAGTGAGTCTTCACACCAAGCAAGCAGTGGCGTCCATCAATGAGCTGCAGCCAAACACAGAGCATTGAGTCACTCGGTCACAGGTGCACTTGATCATCAGCAGTTCACTATGATGTGCTGAAAAGCAGTGGAAGTGCAAGTTGTCTCCAGTCCTCGTTATGCAAAATGAGTCAAATTACATGGAGAGGATTACCTTGACCAGAACATACTCTGCCCGCTGCAGGTCACAGGGAGCAAGCAGCTTTGCTGCAAGCTGTGGTGCAACCCTTGTCAAGACTGCAGCTAGTGCTGCAAAAATTGGCAGCAGCAGTCCACACCACCTCGAGTGGCCAGAAGTCGCTCTGTAGCCCAGGCATTCCTGCACGACCTGCAACACAGAAGTTGCCTGTTGTCTCTTTTGGCCCATGTACGACTTGATTTGCAGGACACTAAAAGAACAGCATGAAGTGCTGATCAGAGCGCCAGCCAAGACATGCACGATGTGTGTGTACGCACAGAACTTGCAAGCTTCTAATGATACTGGACATACTTTGTCTGCTTTTTGAGTGTCACTGCCTTGGGTCATAGCGCGAGGCACAGCATTGCTCGACGGCTACTCAAGCGAGTCAGCTTGAGCGCACAGTGTTCATTGTGCCGCGCGGCCGTCTGCACCCTTGCCCAAACAGCCCCCAAAGCTGGAAGCATTAGGTCTCACGACTGACGAGTTGCAGCTTGGAAGCACCGCTGCATGACATGTAATCTGCACCAGGACGATGTTGTATGACAACTACAAAGGTTCTCGGCCGGGTTGCTTGATGGTGCACGCTGCAGCTCAGCTCTTGTGGAAGGCAGTAGAGATAAGGGGCTGTCATTGCATGAAATCTGCACGTGTCCAGTACTCTACATGTCGCGCTAGCTTTGCATTGCTGTGCATCATGCGGGTGTGGAAAACAGCCAATTGCGAAGTCTCCAGAAGCACTCCACGAAAGCCTTGCTGATATCCCGAGCCGCTGCACCTTGAAGGTTCAGCAGTGCACGGATGAAGCGGATTGCTTTCAGCCTTCCATAAGATGTACACTGTGCTCCCGATAGAGGTCAACGCTACATGGTATACAAAGACGCCGCCAGAGCAGGTCACTAAAGGGCCTTGAGGCAATGCTGTGTTCCGTGCTATGACCCCCGGCCCTGATATTCACAAAGCAGACAAAGTATGTTCACCTTTACCGAGCGGCAACCGAGCGACAACCGAGCATTTGACCGCAGTCTTGTGTGCCTTAGTCAGCACTATCGCCAGCACCTTGTACTTTCTCACTTATGCCTTGCAAGCGTCACACTACCAGGCACCCCTGTATAAGGGGCAACAGGCTCAACACGACTGTAACTTTTGCGTTGTAGGTAGTCCAGGAATGCCTGGGTTTCCAAGCAACTTCTGGCCACTCCAGGTGGTGTGGAGTGTTGCTGCCGTTTCTTGCAGCATTTATTCCAGTCCTGGCAAAGATTGCGCCGCAGCTTGCTACAAAGCTGCTTGCCCCTTGTGACCTGCAGCATGCAAGCTACGTTTTGCTCAGGGTACGTTATCCACAACATCACTGTCATCATGTGCAAGTGCATGATCCCATTTTTGATGCAGATGAGCAGCCCTTTCTGGACGAACAATGAACAATTGTGGTGCATCTGCATTTGCACTGAAGGCTTGATCGCGCTTGTGTCCCTTGCAGCTCGTAGACGGACGCCGCCGCCTGCTCGCTGTCCAAACTCTCTCTCCCCAGGCTGGTTTGTCCATCCTCCGCAGGACTGTGGTAAGCTGCCAGCAGACTTTCATAGCATGCTGTCTGTTGCACTATGTCTTGCCAGGGACGGTGCATCATGTTTTGCATCACCACTTTTCTAGCAATGACAGCTGGCTGCAAAAGCTGGATCATTCTTGCCAGGGGCGGTCTTTCAGTGCAAATGATGGTCAGAAGCTGCGCAAATTCAAGCTGTTTTGGAGGCTGTATGTGTACAACCCTGAGCGGGGCACCTTTGACCCTGTGCCGGCAATGCCCCTTCACCTTCCCAGGCAGATCCGCAGAGCCTTGGAGAGCTTGCGCTTCATCAACACTGCAGGTTGTAAAATTGTCAAACATGCAGTTACAGTGCTTCAGGCTTGTGCACACTTTGCTTTTGCTGCATTGCTCAAAGCCTTGACGCCTTGCCACGGAGATGCATGATGCAACTCACAGCTACTGATCATCAGGTGCATGGGCAAACAGACGGGTAGATGACAGTACCTGAAAGGCCTATGTTGCAGTGCCAGCAATATTAGCTCTGCTTTGAGAGTGAATGAAGGACTGTTCCTTCTCAATATAACAAGACTTGCCATGCATGTTCCTAGCTCATTGTAGGCAGCAAAGCACAAGTATCAATGCTATCAATGTCATCATTATCATTATTACCATTATCATCATGCTTATATCTTTATTATTGTGATTGCCTTCTCAGGGTTGGAGTGGAAGACATTCAATGCAGCTCAGAAGCAGGCACGCAGGGACATGCTGCCCCTATACCAAACCAAGAGACCTCTGCTGGCAGGCCGTTTTAGCCTGAATGCGTCAGAGCATTTGTTTGGCCCAATGTTCAATGTCCAGGTGTGGATACTATACTGCTTGTGCACATGTAGAAGCTGCTTGGTTGTCCGTGCTTGCAGTCTCATTGCTGTAGCAGTTGCACAAAGCTGAATGTGTAACACACCAAATGGAGCCTCATTGCCATGGCATTTAGCTGCATGTCACTGGCACCACCAAAGGATACCCTTAGTCATGCACAGCACATGTGCCAATGTCACAACCGTGTCACACAACTATGTCTGGCTTGTGCAGCTGCGTATGCTGTGTTGTCATATGACTGTCACAAAACATCAAGAAACAGCAGCAACTTTGACAAACTGTCTGCAACTATAGATGGTGGAGGTGGTGTATCTGACCTACTGTGGCCGCTACTTCTACCCAGTGCTGGTACTGTTGCTGTTCACAATATCAGCCGTGCTGCTCATACACACCCTGCGCCGCCAGCGTAAGAAAATCATGGCCCTAGTGAATGAGTGCCCCTGGTGTGGGATGGGTGGGTGAGGGCCATATCCTCCCATAGGCTGCTGCCTGGCGATGTGATGGTGCTGCAGCCGGGCAAGGCGCTGTGTGACATGGTCCTGCTGCAAGGAACCTGCTTAGTCATGGAGTCCATGCTGTCTGGCGAGGTAAGCGCTCACACCTCAACGGGCCTCACTCAGATCAGATCAGGTCTGCTTGCATCAAAGCACAACATGAGTACAATCAAGTTGATGGTTATGACTTTGAGCCAGGTCACTTGACATGGACTCAACAGTGTATTGACTACATGTGGAGTGTGTTGGCTACCTGTGTTGGCTATCTGTGAATGTTTTGCAGCATTCCAGCGTGTCACTGGTGTGTTGCACACACAGCAAGCCTGCACAATAGGCTCACAGGCAGCTGACTGAATTGCTTGACCCCAGGGGAAGACGCATGTTCAACAAACAAATAAGTTGATAAAATACACAAGCAGCTGGCTGCAGCACCTGAGCGTGTTGCTTTGACAGCTTATCTGCAAACTCTTACACAATGCTACTAAGGCTACCCCAATGCTCTGTTTGCCTATCATCACATCAAATTGTAACTACGTTTACCCTGCCTCCGGCACATTGGCACTTGGCAGTGCAGAAGCTTGCAGTTCATTTTATTACGCTTCTTCTGAATATGCATGTACGCACTCAGATCATGCAGTGTGCGTCACATTGTCTGCTTTGCAGCAATGCAGTCTTGCGCATGCAGGCTGCTCAAGTGCGCAAGTCCAACTACGTGCCTGAAAAGGGCAGGGACTACGATCCAGACAAGAACCACACTTGCACCGTGTACGCTGGCACAGTTGTTCAGCAGGTGATGAAAATGAATGCAGAGCGTGGCAAACGTACTTGTTGACTGGTTTGGTGTGACCAGCTGTGCTTTGGTCAGGCTTGTGCTCAGCATGGCAGTTCCACCTGTTCAAGGTTGTATGCTACAGACTGTCAAATCAACATTCAAAGTGGTGTTACCCATGTACCCAGCACGAATGTACATGTATCCAGCATGGTTGCAGCTGCAAGTGTGCAAGATGTAGCATTGCATTGCCGTTTCACTGACTACATAGTTGCTATTGATTTGTTTCACTTTTACTTGCATGATGAGGCTCAATTAGGCAAGGTGAAGCCCCTGCTCTTGGAATGCAGTAATGTACTCAGCAGGTAAAATGTCGGAGTCTGCAGGAGGCCATGAACAAAACAGCTGCGCTGTCACATGTGTCCATCACTTTGTAAATGTTCTTGGGCTCGACCCTACCTTTGAGGGCGGCCGCGTGGAGTGCAAAGCTAGCCCTCAAGGGCGCTTATACACTATACATTGTAGTGCAGCCCCAGTTTAGCCCTAGAAAAGCCCTGGTGCAGCCCAGGAGAAGCCCCTGCTGCAGCCTATCACAACAAAACCCCTGCATGACGTGCTGGACTACTTTGTTGCTTGCTGCGCATTCGTTGACCATGACCAGGTCTGTTTCATGCACCCTTCTAAAAGGCCTACTACCACTGCATGCTGGAAAATCTGGTGCTGATGTGACTGCAGGTCTGGAATGCACAAGATCCACAGGCGGAAGTGCTGGTCATGGTTGTCAGGTACACTCTGCTCAGCCTGCTGAATGCCTCCAAGCTGTGATAAGCAGGGTTCAGAGTTCATATTGCATTGCAGCTTTTGCTGTTAATCGTGTTGCTTGGCTTTTTGGTCCAACAAACAAAACGTATTTTCCTTGACCGGCAGGGTTTGTGGGTGTACACGGTATGTTGAGGCGCAATGCCTTGGCAACTGTTTATGGGAGTGTGACGTTATGGGACCTGCCAAAGAGCGTGGTTTTGAGCGAGTTGAAATTTGGTGAACACTCTCTGAGTTGTTTTAGGAGACAATTCTCTCTGCACAGTTCAGCTGAGCCTGACCCACTAATAATAATTAGAACGTATACCGAGCCAGCAGGCATCAGGTACGTGCGACGCAAGTTACTTCCCTCCAGACAGGCTTGTTTAGAGCCTGACCCACTTGGGCTGGCTGAAAGCACTTGGAGCCCAATTTTTCAGGCTGGCTCACTTAGGTCTGCCTGCATGCTTGCACAGCATTTTTTGCTTGCTTTGGCTGCTACCAGGCCTGGTACAGCTGCATGCTAGACTGGTACTGGCTTGCACAGTTGCTTTTGCTTGCTTAGGCTGCTACTAGGTCTTATTTAGCTACATGCTAGACTGATTCTGGCTATACAAGAATGATGCAACAGGGTTGCTTTCAGGACTGGGCTGAACACCACAATGGGCAACATGGTCAGAGAGTTACTGGCCCCCGCAAAGCGTGCAATGAAGTCTGACCCATTTGTGGCTGTAAGCCCTCCTTCTGTCATTCTGCAGTTCAGTGAGTGCATGACACTCGGCATTTGGCTCACTTTCTGGTTCGGCATCTGGTTCAGCATCTGATGCAGTCATGCCAACACCATTCAACATCCTGACGGCAATCACTATGCTGCTGTTGTCCTGTGCTGCGTGCGTGATTTGCAGAAGCAATACAGCTAGGAATATCACGAGCTCGGTGTTTTACTCACATACTTCATTGCCTGATCTCAGCAACTTGCATGGATGATACTCCACATTGCATGGTCTGGTTTTTGCAAAAACACTGCGGTGTTCTTTTCTCAGTATACAAATGATGCTCATGTGCAGACACACGTTATTTGCGCATGGTCACATTACGCTAAAGTATGACTGCATGTGCTGCAGGATGTCTTCCATCTTTATGCTTTTGCACTCGTTTTGCAAATTCTCATCCACATCGCATACTTTGCCAAAGCAGCAACCTTCAAGCAGACACCAGATGATGTCCTACGCAAGGTCATAGACATCATCTTGTATGCCGTCCCAGTTGGTGTTCCCACTGTCATGCTGCTGATTGGCCGCATTGCCTATCAAAGACTTACAAAGGAGAAGATTGCCCTCATGTTTCCGGAGTCACTGAAAGTCGGGGCGCTAGCAGATGTTGTGTGCTTCGACAAGACTGGGACGCTGACTCACTCTATGGTGAGTCTCAACTGTGATGTCACACCAAGTCTGCTGTTCTGTAGCTGACAACTGCAGGCTCTCAAGGCACCGTCAATGCAAGATAAGCCTGCTAGACATATGCACCATCCTGGATGTTGTTTATGCAACAATGAACAGCATGCATGTCAGCATGTGCTGATCAGCGCATGACAAGACTTGTTTCATGCTACATGTACAATGTTTACTTCTTGATCAAGACCAGCTTCCGCATGACGTGGACCAAAAGCATGCCATGCACTGCAAGGAATCATGAGCTTACATCCTCAATGCACCTTCCCAGCACCTTCCCAGCAACCCAGAAGGACCACTATGTGCAGTGCATTGGATAATCCTTAAGGCACATGGCCCTGAGACTGAGGCACATTGTGATGCAGACCGAGCTGGCTGGTGTGTTGCCGGTGCACAAAGGGGAGTTCCAGGCCATCCAGCAGAGCGCTCTGCGCTGGAGCAACAGGCTGAAGCAGGCAGTGGCGGTGTGCAACAGCCTCACCATGGTCAACAAGAACACAGTGGTGGGTGCGGACATGGAGCGCAGCATGTTCAAGGCTGTGGAAGCACGCTTCCTGG
>JAABUK010002381.1_pt1 | contig 33801 bp, 37 predicted proteins | sample 5559141 | NCBI WGS metagenome assembly JAABUK01 (sample SAMN10711869, study PRJNA513367) | rock metagenome | isolation source: Antarctica rocks | place: Antarctica: Victoria Land, Pudding Butte nord | collected 2016-01-03 | reverse complement strand
ACGCGTTCGATGGTGTACTAGGCCTACCTGACCGTACCGCCAGTCAGGTTGAGCTGTCGTCGCACACGAACTGTTGTGCCAAGCAAGGACTGGTTTTGGATACAGACTTTTGACGACCACTGTATATGGCTGTGATACCATTGAAGAACCACACCATGCGACTCAGCATGAAAGAACAAGACATGGCTGACTTAGTCCAGCGCGCACAAATACACAGTGGAATGTATCAGACTGACTCACACCCAATCAGACATGCACAAACTTGTCTCAGTGAATATATGAGCCGTGTTAACCCTTCATTACAAAGCATGCATCAAGTTTGCCTCTCTTGGACTTAGAAAGTACGATCATAGAGAGATATCACACCCATGGATATACACATTCGTTACACATGGATATAGATTATTGTACACATGAATGTGGATACATTCATGTATGTGTCCTGGCGCCAACTGACCTGTTGAACGCCACAGCATGTAAATTTTGTTCATGACTCATGTTGAGCATGTGGCTCGGATGAGTAGCTTGTATGACTCACCTGACGGCGTGGCAGCGGCTTCAGCATCTCTTCCTCAGGCAGCTCCCTGAATTTGGGTCCCTCGAGTGCAATTCCGCCCTCTGTCAGTATGCCACACTCCTTGGCGATGTGACGCGCTGTGTGGATGTTATCACCCGTCACCATACGAACCAGGATGCCTGCTCGGTGGCACGTGGCGACTGCCTCTGGAACTTCCTTACGCACAGGATCCTGCACAACTTACACACCTTGACACACAGGGTCCTGCAGAGTTGGCACACATCAACTCAGACACACAAAAGCTGACCAAAACAAATGTTTGGCAAGTTGCAACTGCCTCTGGAACTTCCTTATGCATAGCGTCATGCACATCCATTGGGTCAGACACCCAAGAAGGTCGTGTGATGGGAGTGACAACAAGTGCAAAAAAGCACAGGATCCTGCAGGATTTACACACATCAGGTTGGACATCCAAAGATGCCTAGTGAAGAAACAGCACAAGCAAAAAAGTGATTGCTCAGTGGCAAGCTGCAAGTGCATGTTTGCACCTCCTAGCATCTCCTTGTGTACACGCTGCAAAGTTTGGAGTGATGTACTGGCAAGCTGTGTGACAATCCAGTCACTCAGTGCAAATGAATGCACCCACAGGGTGAGCAACATCGGCGCTTGTCTGCGCATGGCGCTACCTTTGCGGTATCCGAGTTACATGACATGGGGTGATAGATGACACATTTGAGCAATTGTTCTGAAGCATTCTTCCCAAAACAAAGGCAAGCATGCAAAGACCACACACACCTTGATTCCCACAACGCAGCAGGCTGTCAGATCTTCATCTGGTGACTCTTCTGGTGGCTCATCACCAGAGTCTGTCTGATAGTCTCTGTATGACAGGCACAGTGTGCGCAAGCCCTTATCTGCCATGCTGCTGATCATATCCCCCAGCTCCTTCTTCTTCTCAACACTCAGCTCTACAATGCTGCCATCAGTCTCGATGTATCTGGTGCATCTGTCCAGGACCATTTCAGCTGCGCCCTGCATCACATGTGCAAACAATGATGATAATAAGAACAATAATGATAGAAAATATGATAATGGTAATGATAATGATGATAATCTTGACAATGACAATAACAATAGTAACAACAACAGTAATAACAATAGAAATGAATATTATTATTATTAATGTTAATTATGATAATAAAACAGAGTCAGAAACTCTGTTTCCCCTGACAAGTGTATCTGGTGCCGCTGTTCAGATTCAATTCAGCTGCGCCCTGCATCACATGTGCAGAGTCAGAATCTCTTTGTCCCCTTGACTAATGTATCTGGTGCATCTGTTCAGCACCAATTCAGCTGCAGCCTGCATTGCATGTGCAAGCAGAGTCAGAATTTCTTTCCTCCACTTGACACACATTGTCCTTGGTGTCCTTGGTGTTGTAATGTATCTGGTGCCGCTGTTCAGATTCAATTCAGCTGCGCCCTGCATCACATGTGCAGAGTCAGAATCTCTTTGTCCCCTTGACTAATGTATCTGGTGCATCTGTTAAAAACCAGTTCAGCTGCGTCCTGCACTGCATGTGCAAGCAGAGTCGCAATCTCTTTTCCCTGTGACAACTATCTGGTGCATCTGTTCAGCACCAATTCAGCTGCAGCCTGCATTGCATGTGCAAGCAGAGTCAGAATTTCTTTCCTCCACTTGACACACATTGTCCTTGGTGTCCTTGGTGTTGTCTGAGACTTGATGTGGGCATCTGACGTCAAGATGCCAATGCCTTGTATGCCTGCACAACACTTGAACACAACACCCACTTTAGGTATAGTATCCAAGTTTTGAGCGTGCTGCTAGTCATCCAGAAGCTGTGCACATCATGCACACAGTGTGATAGTGACCACAGCAGCATCATGGCATGCACACACATCCAGACCGTCTGGTCAAGAATTGGTCTCAGATATCTGCAAACCACCAAGCAATCAGTCGCCCTGCTCAAGAAGTAGAGCTACAAGACATGTACTTGGAGCATAGCAAACACACCTTGTTGTACAGGCGCAGCCCAGAGTAAGTCTTGAGCATGACATTGGCCATCTTTTTGGCAGATGAGAAGCCGTACAGCTGAGCTACGTCCTCATGTCTGTTGGCTCGCACAGTCTTGTAGTTGCGGCCCCACCCGCGCAGCAGCATCAGCAGGGCCCCCTCTGTGCGGTTGCCCACCAAACCTATCGAGCCATCATCCTTCTCTATTAGGAAAGCTTGCAATAGATCAGTAGTAATGTCTGCATTGAGGCCTGCATCCTCAGGGCAAGATGTAGATACACCTGAGTCAGCCGGTCTCTGAGGAGCCGACTGGGGCTCGGCTCCCATCAAGCCTCTGAAGGCCTCAAACTGCGCGCTCAGCTCGACTGGGCATGCATCTGAGGTGCCTTAAAAGCCTTCCATTTACCATGCATAGTGGGGTCACATGGTAGCCAGTATGGTTTCAGAGCCCGCGCCAAACTCTCAACTGGCATCAACTGTAATCTCACTCTCTCTCTCTCTCTCAAGATCGCGGATACCGGTAGACGCTCTTTGGCCCGACCGACCGCATTGGTGTCAGGGCGAACGCTGCGCCGTCTGTGCAGCACCAATGACCGATTGGCCAACAACTATTTGTTGTCCTGAGGTGTGGAGTGCAATCTTTGATGGTGTTCTCAAGGACCCACTTTCAACTTTGAATAGTTGAATGTGGGTTTCAATAGCTGGTGTTCAAGCAGCTGCAGGATTTAAGTATCGAAATCGAGATTGCAAAGCGGCCTGCTGGTTGCTGTGATTGCCACTGAGCCACTTTGTAGATTGCCTGCATGCCAGTGAGTTTCTGTAACGGTGTGCTGAAGCGCACTAATGGACTGTGCATGTACTGTATGCCCAAAGAGGTGTTGCAGCACTGTCAACAGCAAAAGTCTGGCACAAGCTGCCGCTTGGTTCATAAAAGCCAGATCATCACAGGCCACAAGGGCAGCATGGCCTTCACTGAAGATTTGCCATGAACAGCTACCACATATCACAGACTTGAGATCCCTGAGCACTAATGTAGGCTAGCACATGTCTAGACTGCATACAATTCTAAGATGAAACTACACATCACTGCAGGCTGTGGCTTGTATACTACTTGACTGTCCTACTGGCCATACCTGTGCATGGCCAGTAGCATGCCTGCCTCTGTTGGCTTGTTTGTTGCCTGGTTGACCTCTGCCTCTGCCCATCTGGCTGTGCCAGCGCAGAGCCCTGTCGTCACGCTGTTAGGACGTGCGGCGACTGGGGCCTCCATCATCGTACAGCACAAAACTGAATTGCAGCAGGCAAGGGCAATATCATGAGGACGCTTGACAGCGCCCTTTTTGGATTTGCAACATCCAAGCAGCAGTGCTAGCATGCGCATGGGCAGACCAGCATGTGAAGACAGGCACAGAAAGTGGCTATCAGCTGTCAGGTATGTCAGTGTCTCTGCACCCATCACAAGGGCAATGGTTGGCTGCATCGCCACAAAAGTTGGCTTGAAAGAAAAGCACTGCTGTTCAGGCCAAAATCCGCCTCTGAGCGTAGTCTCAATGAAGAGCAGGACAGCAAGGTGCTTGCTCAAACAACAATCATGTTTCACAGTTTATGTCTCGCGTGCTGGGACGAACAGAGATTCCGAATGATTTGCCAAGCTTGCTTGCTTGCTTCAGCACAGGTTGTGTACTGTATTGCAATGTGCTGTTCCCTCAATGCTGATACAAAGACAAATTGTGATCGCTGATTCGTTGTCTATGTCTGGACCTGACTAACTGAACAGCAAATCTGTATCTCGTGTTGTGCTTAACATTGGAGTCATTGCTTGAGCACTGTATAGTATTATTTTGATTGTGTATAGATGTTGTCGATCAGACCAGCTAACCCTTGTCAGCATTTGAATGCTGAAAGGTTGAATGCCTTCAGGCCACCAGCAGAGGTGCGGAGTGCGTGCTTTGATGGTGTTCTCAGAGACACACTTTCATCACTCAAATATATGAATCAGTGCTCATCACTCACAGTCAGCAGCTGCAGTAGCAGCAGCAGCTGGATAATTTGTTATAATCACTGTGACATCATACCACTGCAGCACCCAAAGGAGAGGGAATGATTGGTAGAACGCACCACATACAGTTGTCATCAAAGCGCTCACGTACGCACCTTCCCCACCTTGGCTTGATGCAAGCTCAACAGTTGCACAGTGCAACTCACACAGCAAACTTTGATTGTGGCTGCTCAATGCTGCCGTTTGTTACCTCATCATGCACTGTCAGCCGCTGCAGCATGAGCAAGAGCAGCAGCAGAGCCCATTTCATGCAAGGGCAGGCCTTCAATTTTCATACCTATGGCACCCCTTTCATCACTCCAATGAGCAGAGCTGAGATGAGCTGCATGCACGCACAGACCCTGTGTTTCAGGAAATCACTGTCCCCAACTGTTGCCTGAACAAGTGCAGCAAGTATGATAGAGCAGCCTTTGGCAGCATGAAGTGCATTACTGCGCATGCACAGGCACTGCCTGACAGCGTCAAATATGGGGGGGGGGTGATGGCAAGCCAGCATGCTGACATGGGCTCGCCCCTCATCAAAAGCTAAACGGCTGAGAGATGACACCGAAGTGACACTCAACGGCTGACTATTACAGCTGCACATGCCATCTAGCGAAGCGAGGTAAGTACTCAGCAGCTGCAACACATTACATCATCTATGCGCCTGCCCACATCAGCAGCAAACATGACCAGATGCACGAACCCGGGTAAGATCACCGCAATTCACCCTTTGTGATTGGCTTTGAGCATCTGCACCCAATGGGCAGCTCGAAGCCAACGCAGCTTGAATGACAGGAGCAATCGTTGACTCATTTTTTATCTTGTCAATCAGCATATTGTAGTCATCAGCATATCGAAACGAAGGCGAAGGGACACACAAACAAGATTCCATTTGCAAAGACTGGCCTGTACTCCGAGCCAGAAACGGTAGTCGTCCAGGCTAACTTGTATCAACGATAGGTCTTTTGAGTGTGGATTGCATTGTACACATTGAATCTTGACTTGGAGAGCTCAATCCCCTCAACGCAGCGAGAAAGGTGTCCAGCGTTCACCTGTCTTGGCCCGAGGTGCAGTGCTCTCTTGCCATCTGCGAGTGCTCACTCCTGCAAATGCCTCGCTGTATATGCTAACTTCTACGCTCTGAGTGATTGCATGGCCTCTCGCTGCGGCGGCATATCGTACACTAGTGCATGTCTAGCGTCACGTAACGGTGAAGCAAGACCTTCGGAAAATGATTACCTGGTATCTGACCACCCGTGTGTGTCCTCAACAAATGGTACGCAGGCACCTCTGCGAAACTCAAATTGCCTTGTGTATGTTCGTAGACTCGACATGCCGGCCAATCCGTTGTTGTTGACTGTACTACTGGTCGGCAGTTGCCTGTTGACTGCCGCGCAAGCACCAGCACCCGCTCCCAATGCATCTGCAGAAACGAGCCCTTTGACTGCATCGAGCCAGCCTGTCTGCACCTCCATGCTCGGGGGAACCAACGTCAGCCTGATCATGGTTGCAGACCCTGGCGACTTCACTGGCACAGGTGATTTGTACACCGGATGCACGCGTCATTTGTGGCAAGATCGATGCGTGTCATCTCTGTGTGTCGTCACATGCACACCTTTCTCATCATCTGGGCGCTTTGCAGAGCTGCTATAGCTAAGCAGATAAGCAAATAAGGCTCAGCCTGCCTTATGCTTCAGTGAAGGCCTAGTCATGTCTACAAATATGCTGCCAATCATGTTGCATGTAGCTGCTTTGCTCCTGCAGGTGAAGCAGTACACTACTTGGCCAACCTGCAGAACAGGGTAAACGTGACAAGCAGCAGTTTCTGCCTCAGCATGGCGTATGGTACCCTTCTGGGTAACCCAGTCATGGTGGTGGCCACTGGTATTGGTCCCACAACTGCAGCTCTGTGCACCTTGGAGCTTCTGCAATGCAGGTCAGGGATACACTCAACTTTGCCCGTACCATGCAATCACTGGCAAAACAGGTTGCATGTTTGAGTTGTGCATAAACTCACAACTGTGAGGCACTAATGGCGGGCTGTGCATACTGATGGCACTATACGCATGCCATTCCCCAATCTGTATGTATCGGTTATCTGGACTCTCAATGGGTTGCAGGCTCTTTCTATGGCGACAGGTTTTGACAATTGTGCATGCTGCTTGTGCACTGCATAAGGTGGAAGTGCAGGCAACCATATGGATTCAATGCATTGCAGTGCAGCAGTGAGTTCATCAGTGCCATAGACTGGTGTAACTTAACAGCGAATCATGTAACCAATCAAAAACTTCTGTGCATGTGTCATTCTGCAGGGACCCATCACACAAAGCACTTCAGGACACATTGCAGCAAACAGCACCAACAGTAAACAGTGCAACATGTATCCACAATCAAGCATGATGACATGATTCACTGCAGTGAGTTTATCAAGGAGATCATCTTCATGGGTACATCTGGGTACTCCCCCCAACAGGGAGGGGTCATTGATACCCTCAGGGGCTGTGATGCTGCCAATCCCAGCACAGCAATCACTCGGGAAGGGGATCTCTGCATCACCCCTTGGGCCATCAACTGGGACTGCAAACTCACAGACTGGGATGACCAATGCGCCGGCTTCCCAAATGTGTGCAGGTAATTAACAATTATAATCAAAACGCTTTCCAGCTCATGATGAGCTAGGTACGTGCAAGACACGTCTTGTATCTCTAGAGCAGCCTGTCTTGTGAATCCCTATAAGGCCTATTAATACGACAGTTTTGACAGGTGATTCACTCAAAGAGGTATATTTAAGCACCAACAGGCCTGATGTTTACTGATGCTGATTCATGGACTGTCATGCATGGCTTGAGACTTGCAGTTTGGTGCCACAGTGTGCTGTAACACCATGGTCGTGCTCTTATGACCATCTTGCATTCTTGTGCTTGTGCTACAAAGTGTTGCTACTACTTCCGCTAGCGGAACAGGATTTTGCATACCCCAATCAGCATTATGTCAAAGTTGATGCTTCTGCATATCCCAGCTTCCCAGCAAAGATGCATCCCAGCAAAGATCCATCCCCACAGAATCCCAGCAAAGATGCATCAGACATCTTCCAATGCCAGATGCAACACTCAACACACACAGCCACATTCTCACATGCTGATCAATCAGACAATTGCTGCAGTGACCCTACCAATGAGGATGGACCAGAAGTAAGCTCCTTGTATGGGCAGTGCATTTTCTCCTCCTACACTGGTGCTGACATGGCCCTCACCATGGAGGTGCAAGCTGCTGCAGAAGCTGCCAGCTTCCCCGCGAGGTATGACTCATGCCTGCGCCCACTTGAAACTGTTGACTTTTCTTGACTCATGCGCTGCTGCAGAAGCTGCTGACTTGGCCTCAGGAGTTGACAGATGCATGCATGGCTGCAGAAGTTGCTGTTGTGTTGACCACCCACACAGGTCAAAGTATGCATGCTGCTGTCCCCCCTGGGAAACAGATGAGTTATCTTGACGTTCGTTGATGGTGCAAGCGCATACTATGTAAGAGTACGCAATCATAGATTCGCGACTCCTGTGCTTTTGTCTCTTGAGTTCTTTTAGTGTGTAAGCAAGCCTGCCCACTGCGTCCAAGCAGACTGACGTAAGTCATAGCATCACTGCCAAAATCTGGTGCTACTGACGTGTTGCACCCATTCATTTCAGTTAGTCCCAGTTGAGGCTTGACCTGATAGCACTCGCTTGCTCAGGCTGCGTATACGGGAACAACGGGCAGTTTGATGAGTCTATAAAGCTCTAGCCTAGCAAAAGGGAAAATATACCGCTCATGGGCACGTTCAATATTGGGCTGGCTTTGCAGGAGTGACAGCTTGAATCTATATGAGGAAGAATACTGGAACATCACCTCTAACAGCACAGGAGTGAGCTACGTGTTGGACCGGCCTGTGAAGCCATGGAACTACACCCAGTGTGCCATTGCAGACTCGCAGTTCTTCTGGGCAGGTCAGTTCCATGTTGCTGTAACACCGTATAACACAACAAGAATCCGAAAAAAGATTCCAGTTGACAGCTTTGTTGAGCAATACCTTGACCTGCCCAGAGTAGCACCACTAACAGTTACACCAACGATGTGTTATATGTTGCATGACTCATGAGTCACATGAGCTTAAGACGCTTGATCAAACACAAAAGCAGTCCATGTTAACACCCAATGACACACAGGCTGATGCAGCTTGGCTTTTGCACGCATACATGGCAGCAGTGACTGGCATGTTGTGGTCACCTATGGCCCAGCAATATTGTCTGCGTTAAACCTGTATATGATGTGTCATAATGGCTGCTCTGAAAGATAAAAGAGTTGTCCTGCACATACCTAGCTCATCGTGAACGGAAAAGCGTCTACATTATTGTTGTTGTTATTATTGTTGTTATTACTGTTATTATCACCACTATCATGATTATGATTGATACTGTGATTGTTGTTCATCATGTGTGATTATTGTCATGAATCATTGCATTGTTGAATCATTGCAGTCTGACTGTTGTGCGCAGGTGCCCCCTGGGACTTACTGTTAGTGTTGACGTTACAAGTCGTGGGTGTTTAATATAAGTGATTGCATTGCAGAATCATTGCAGTCTGACTGTTGTGCGCAGGGGCTCCCTGGGACTTTTTGTCAGTACTGATGTTACAAATCATGTGTGTTTAATGTTATGCATCTTTGCGTTCTCGGATCAGTGCAGTCTGACTGTTGTGCGCAGGTGCTCCCTGGGACATGGTGTCCAGGAACTACTCTGCTGTAGTTGTGAATGAGGCCCTCGGCATGAACCTGACACAGCTTGACATGGTGACCGTGAGCTCTCAGGAAGACATTGGCTTGGTCCAAGCTGTAGGGGGGTGGAACTCCTTAGTGGGCTCCACTGGCAAGCAGGTCAACTCCTGCTCCCTTGCATTCAACTTCTGCTCCATTGCAGAGGGGCCCAGCCCCCCCCCCCCTATTCTCTCCCCCCCCACAGGCATGCACTGGATAGTGGGCTCTGGTTGTGAGCATCCGTCATCTTCAACAGATTGTAATGTCTTCAACAGACTGTATTGTCCAGACAGTGTTGAACTGATTGAATGGCATGCTGCTCATCTAATTCACTATCGAAATCCCCGCATCATTGAGTAGCCGCAATTTGCAATTGATCAGCTGTCACCAATTCTCATGCATGCGCTGACATGAGCCCAACCTTGCTGCATGGGCTTCTGTTAATGTTGTCTGCATTTGTGTCTTGCTCTGAGGCAAACATGCGCTACTGCACCATGGTGTGAGTGTAATGAAGCTGTTTCGCGAATCTGACTGTGCGAGGCATAGCCAGCAATACTAAAGATGTCAATGCTGCTGCAGGTGCCATACACAATAGTGCGCACCCATTCAGACTTTTTGCATGACCCTGTAGAGAGCATGGGAAATGGGACTTGGATGACATCCACTCAGACACTGGACCAAAACTTTGAAGATGGCTATGCTTTTGCCATTGCTACCGGCAGTACCGCTGTTCTGACAACACTGCAGAGGCGATGTCAAACTGCAAATGGTGTCAATGCCACTATTTGCGGCTATGCCTTGGCTCCTATATACACATCATAATGAGCTGGCAGACATGATGAGGCTGCAATGCCTACTATGCACTATAGCTTTTGCCAAGCATATGCGGCCAACGGCGGCATTGAGTACAGAGTGAATACCCCAGCGTGATTGATGTAATGCACGGTCAAGCGAGCTTGTGTTTGACGCACAATGACTGGTGTCGTGGTGTGTGATGACTGACTAATGAAGCTACGCATGACAACTCTAGTTGTGATGTGATGTGAAGCACAGGCAGTTCTGACCTATTGGAGAGAGAGAGAGAGAGAGAGATACAGAGAAAGTGTCATGCTTCAGCTAGGCAGTCAGTAAGGGGTTTCACAGTCTTTGGGGCCAGCTAGCCCATTTCAGTTTATTGCAGTCTGTCATCAGAAACAGACAAAAAAGTCACCGAGACAAGCAAAATCATCATCTGGAAACCTTTGGACAATAGTCACCGTGCATGAGATGTAAATATTTACACATGTGAAAACTATGCAGGAGGTCTGCAGCACTCATGCATATATCATATCATACTTTGGCTCATTTTTGACAGCTGGTAGTTCAAGCATCTGCTGCGATTCTGCCTGCTTTATGCTTCACACAGGTGTGGGCCTTGTTGCTGTAGTATTACAGATGCAAGCCTCGAAAGTAAGGCTCAGCATCAACGTCAGCAATCAGCTGCAGGCTTCATGCTTTCCATGCGGGTCATCACCCGGTGGGCCCTGTTGGCCTTGCTTCCAACCTTACTGGCAGCAATGGCGCAAGCTAGTCTGGTAGTCCCACCGGTGCAATACCTCAGGCCGGTTGTGGACACTTTCCCCCTTGCAGTTGCCTCTACGTCACTGCAACAGGCATTGCTGCCAAGTGGTCATCATCTTTTGGATAGGACGAGGGCATGCCTGGTTGCTTATCATAACAATCATCGCAGCAGGCCAGGCAGCATGTTCAGAAGGCTGGCTGCTGCACGCCTGAAACACCTGCATACATCTGACAGCATTCGTCTTGATCAAAAAGGGGTGGTATATGTCATTTATAATTGCAGAGATGATGCATCTGGCTATACACATGATGATCGCATGTATACACATCTGTCTGCATTGCGACGTTTTCATTCACACATAAGCAATGCGGGATCATACCTGAGACGTCCCTCTGGGGGCAGGAGCATATTCCAGAAAGCACATTTGATGTGTCGCATATGGGGGAGCCAGGGTCTGAAAGACTATGCTGTGTTCCCTATTGAAGTATGCTCTTATGACCCCGATACCTGTTCCTCTAAGGAGTTTGCACGCAGGTTCAAAGTTAGAGAAGCTTTCTGGATCAACACCTTAAAAACACTGGAGACAAGGGGCTTCAATGTTAGGAATGAAAGGCCTGTCAACCGCCGCCCTCAAGGGCATGTGGACTGCTGCCTTTGCAGATCTACGGGAAGATCTGGCGTTTCAAGGGTACCAGGCAAAACCCCTGCCTGGTTACCAAGCTGCTCCTCGTCGTCTGTCTCACGCTTTTCCAGATGTCGACATCCTGCTCAAAAGTGATCAGCCATTCTGCATATCGTCACAATGGCTGCAATACGCATTCTTGGCCACTGCTGTTGCTGCCCTGGAAGATGTGCTGAGGGAACAACACTGCTGCCTACAGATTCATGTGAGCCTTTACAGATGCAACAGATGGGGGCAGAACACCAATATTCTGGATACAACATCTCGATGCCAAGATGAGGGCTCAGATTTGGAAAGTCAAGTATCTGGATTCATCTACACTGAATATGACTCAAGAGACCCTGAACCTATTGTTGCTCTTCTGCCATTTTCAAAGCAAACCCTTGTCATTACGGGGGACTGGTATCATGGGGATGATGCTGGTCAAGGGCAAGTGCCTGGGGATCAGCTCATAGATCACCAGCAGCTTGACCAGGACTTCTGCACGTGGCAGAGCTATGACTCTGACCTGTGGATGTACACACCGTTCACGTGTGAGATTGCAAATGAGCCTAAATGGTTTTATAAGTAGATGACACATACCTAAATGTATGCATCATGTGTGTTCAAATTTGAATATGATGAGATGTTATATGCCTGTTTGTGCTCAAATTTGAACATGATCAGATGTTATATCTTATGATCTATAAGATAGACTTCCAAGGTCCATCAGGTCAATTTGATAGATATGTTCATGTTGGACGCGTTTCGAGCAGAGTTGCAGATCTAGATATCCTCAAGAAGGTATATCGTATATCATCGCCAGATGATATCGAGTTACTAAACAGAGAGGAGACCACTTTATTGACGACAGCGTATGCCTCAAGTTGGAAATGGCACCTTGGTGCATACAAGTACAACAAGAATTTGGGACTTGGCGCTGAGGATGAAATGATGACTCAGTGACTGACAATATGTGCTTGACTGCTCAGAAAACAAAAGATAAAATGTGCATGATGGATGCCATAAGACCACAACAGCAAGAGCTCCAGGCTGCCGCCTTAGGAGGCTCCCGTTATGATCGCTGAAAAGTGTAAACTTTTCTTCTCTTTCACAACAGCAAGAGACAAGATGAGATTACAATGCTTTAGCCAAGTCTGATCACATATAGAAGAATCATTGTGACTGGTCAATTGTTGCAGACGAATGCATAAAGGCTGCATTCCATTTGTTGCCTCGTTATGAAAGTGACCTGTGCCTGACATTTGTTCCCATGTACATAATTGCGGATGGTACGATTAAGGGGGAAAACCACATGGGGAGACACCACATATTGTGAATGATAAGGACCGTCAGGCATAAGGTACTTTTAACCGTGGGTTGTCACATGTGACAGTGAGTCTGGATTGGCTTATCATGTCCGACCCTACAGTTAAGTGCAAAGATTGTTCAGCAGTCCTTGTTTCTGCGGATATACACCTCTCAGAACACTGTGCAACCTGTGCAAGATAGGAACATGGCTCTACATGTACATGTTAGCAGGGTGACCTATAGGGATGCCGCACTGGGCAGCCCAGTATTATACTGGGCTTCTCAATAAACTGATGCCGAAAGGCGTAGTCTTTTCTTTTCTTTTCTATAGGGATGCCCATGTTGAGTCCCTCCAGCCTCACACATATAAGAACACACTGCACTGCATGCTGGCAGCTTGACACATTGCTAAATAGCTTCTGCTGTCTGTGAATGACAATGAGTTTGCTTGTACTGCAATTTTCGAAGTAAAAGCTGCTGCAGTGCCGAGTATACCTTTTGCTTGACAGTGTGTATGATATGAGCCATTTGCCTGGGTCAGTGTAAGCACAAGCATACTGAGTGATCACAAATGCACACCTCCTTTGGTTCAAACACAGTTCAGACCTTGCTGATACAGAAGTCAAATGCACAAACCGCGCAGCAATGCTGAACACTGTTCAGTCCAAGTAACGACTAGTCGGCAGCAGTCAACCACGCACATTGATGCATTTGAAAACACTGCCCGTTCAATGTCAAGCCGTGCTGACAAGTTGCATGATCTTGCAGCTGTGTGCTGCAGCTGATCAGCCTCTCAGAATCTTGATCCATCGATTACCGCAGCTGATCAAGGAACAACTCAAGGAGCAATTCAAGGAATCAGGGGATCACACTCTGCTCATTGGGGCCTCCTCCTTGTATTGCTTTCAGCATGGAGGGAACAATGAACCTTGGAGAGCGTAGTAGATAACATAGCCAGCATTGTTGCCAGGGTCAGATGCAATCATCGATGAGTTGGTGAAATCGTCAGGGCACTGGATGTCTGAGGTGTAGCCTTCAGTGAAGGTCATTTCTGTCTGCAGCCAGAACAGACAGTATTGTCAGATTGGGCTGATTGAACGATGCCATGAGCAACGTGTGGCAAGCCCATAGGATTGGCCATATGCTGTTGGATCATGTGAGTAAGCAAGTGCCAAGCTCAATGTCAATCCTTCATGCTGTATGCACAGCTGATCAGTGCAGAATGACAACAGGGTGCTGCAAGGATTGCTGGTCATAAAGGTCAGAGAAGACAAAATCATTCTGCTGCTGGGTTGATGTCCTGGTAGCACTGGAGACTGGAGCGAGGGCAAGCTGGGTGGCAGGGCCACATCAGATAGCTTAGGCCTGCAACTTGGACAGCTTCTGGCGGGCCCTAGGCCATGACAGAGCTTTGTCTTACGCGCAGCCAGCTGATTGTACTGTAATGCATACCTCCAATGGGAAAAAGTTAAAGATCAGATTGTATAGGTGCAAGCTGTGTGTTCATCCCAGCTCAGAAGCTTTACCGTGTTGCCATAAAGCTTGAACTTGACACAAAAATACTGGCCTCCTACTGTTGGGGGCGCTCCAGCAACATTGGCCGGGTAGTTGAACATGTAGCCTTCGCCTGGCGCAGTGCACTTGACTGCCTCTGTGCCAATGTATGAGTAGTCCCCAAATGCAAGGGCAGACAAGTCTGTGCAGGCTGGGTCTCCGTAGTTCAGATTGGGAGCAACAATGAAGGTCTGCAAGCAGGCACAAGAGGTGCTGCAGGTGCACACATAGCTATATCTAGGCATGGTGTTCTAAGGATGCTTGTGATGCGGCTAGCAACTTTAAACAAAGAGCAAACCACTCTCTGCTGTAGTCTGTTTTGATGCGCATTCACCTCTGTACCCAGGCCCGGGGAGATTAGCACTGAACAGGAGGGTGCTGCAGTCCCGGCGGAGTACAGTGGGCCCGCAAAGCTGCCTACAAACCCTTGACTTGGAGATGATGTATAGTTCATTTGCTGCAGGCCAGAACGGGACTCAACAGAGAAAGCATAGGTCGTCTTAGGCTCTGCATTGGGCGCTTGAATACAGTCCATGGCCATGGCATGTGTACGGTATCCATGCAGCTTGGAGACGTAGCCGAAGGTAGAGCGCAGTTACCGCATATGTGTAGGCATTGATGGGAGCAATCCAGAATCCAAGCGCAAGTAGCACTGCGCTTGCTGCAGAATGCATACTGGAGGATAAGAACGTGCAGCCAACAACTTCGTGATCAACAGCGCTGCCGCCAGGGAACAAGTTGTGTGAGCCCAATGGTCGCTCAGATGGCCCGCACTGTCACTTTCTAGCCGCGAGCTTTGCGTCGAAGCAGTATCTGTAACGCGTTGTTGGGGAAGAATCTGTGCGTGAACACCACCATAGCAGCTGCTTTCGGAACTTCTTGGTTCATGGGTGATGCGACAAGTGCATGAGTCCCTGACCAGTCCCCCCCTTCCATGTTGGCTGTTTTGCCATTTGCGCTGTAAAACACTAGTAGTCACTCTCAGTGCTGTTGCTATCATAGTATGGCCAGCCGCAGCACAGCTAAGTCAAGGGATGAAACCATGCATGTATATTATTCTGGAGAAAATTCTGTGCCATGGCAATTGCAACAAGACTAGCAGTCCATCGCCAAAAGTCCTGCAGCAAACACCACATGCGTGACAACACTGCTGTTTCTGCGTTTGAAGTTGGAGCTCACTGTTTGCAGGAAACCTAGCAGCGTTCTACCCCTGTTGACTGGAATATAGAATGTCGAGTTCTTAAAGAAAGCTTCCAGTGGATCCCATGCACGGACGGCTTGTGTAATAAATATGAAAGCAGCCTGGAGAGCAGCTATGGAGGCTTATCAAATGAACGAAATAGAATATCAAGTACGAGTTTGAAGGCTCTGAATCTGATTGTGACCAATGCGGTGATGTTGGCACGCACGCAGAACAACACACCGGCACCATACTAACATTAAATTTCAGGCATGGCAGACAAGGCATGCCCAGCAGATGTAAACTGCTTGCTGATCAGCTGGCTTGCAAACTGCTTGGTTGCTCCTGTGCTCAAGGCATCATATCGCTGGATGACCCTGCCCACTTGCCACAAGTCAGACGCTGCTGTGTAGGGCATCTGGCCAGTATTGACCTCTGGAGGCAGGTGTGTACTGTTCCAGAAAACATGCTGTCCAGCTGGGCCAGCAAGCTCCCAGTCAATCAGCACCCACCCTGTTGGGCCATGCACCAGGTTGTCCATGCGGACATCTCTGTGAACCCATTTGTGCTTGTGCAAGGCTGTCAAGGTTAACAGCAACTGCTTGATGAGGATGAGTAACTCATTGAGGCTGGCAATGTGTACATGCATCCCAACTGGCCTCAGCTTCAAGGTCACTAGGCCTGCATCTCCAGGATCTATAGGCAGCTTGCATCTTCTAGCTTGCAGATTCACAGCATCGCCATCGACCTGCGTCAGCGCTGTGTCAGTAGCATTGACCTGCTGCTGTGATGTTTGCACACATGGCAGCAAATCCAATGATTTCAAAGGGTTGCTAGTTGGGTGGCAACAACACAACAATGAAAAGTGCTTGAAGGAGGTAAACAGGTAGCACGAACTACACAATAGAAGCACCGCACCTCCAACCTGTCGACCTGACAAGCACCAGGAATGGTTCCAGAAGCAAGCAGCCTGTATGTCTGGAGCAAGGTACCAAGGTGGCAATATGGCACTGCAAAAGTCTTCTTGACATGATTCAGGTTCAGTGTCACCTGGTTTGCAAGGTGATATTCAGCAAGTTCTGCAGATCAAAACAATTGTGTGTCAAGAGAAGAGAAGAGAAAACATTGAGCAGGACATGCGCAATGCATGGGGCTTGAAATGAAGAGCAGCAGCACCATAACAGGGGACATTGCATGATGACCCGCACTCACCAGGATAAGGTGATCGTCTGGGCATGTTTCTGAACAACTGGTGTCTGTGCACAGGTAAGACATGCTGTTCATGAACTGTTCTCGCCCACCGAACTAGGTTGATGAACATCAACAAGGCCTTCTGTCTGTTGGTTGGGCTAGTCACCTGCAATTCAGTGATGCTGAAGTGAAAGGAAGCACTGTACAACAGCAAGACAATGGTGCACATAGCTTGTACTTGTTGATTGCCATCCTGGACCAAGAGGTATTGAGCAAAGGCAAACAGGAGATCCTTCCAAGTCCTTGTTGCTAGTCTGCAGCCTCTCACCTCCATTGCAGGCAACACCTCTTGCAAAACACTTCCAGGGGTAACGCTCATTGCACTGAGCTTCAGGTACCGCCCCGCAGTTCCAATCAGAATGATGTATTGGAGCCTTCCATACATAGCTCTGTCGGATGCAAGATGCTTCTTGGCAAGGTCATCGTCAGCTTCATCCATTTGATCTTCACTGGGACTCGCTTCACCAGCAATGATCATCATGTTGTCCACAAGACAGTAATAGTCTCACATGCCCTTGATGTCTTCATCCTCCACGCCTCTGACACAATACAGACAAGCCTCATGAACAGACAGGCAAGACAAAGAAGAACAGTAAAGACAACACTACGCCTTTTGGCGTCAATTTGATGAGAAGCCAAGTATTGTATCAGGCTGCCCAGGGCACAGACAGGCAAAGCATGTAATGCAAGACAGGGAACGCTTTGCTTTGGCAGCCTGTGCTCATCATTCTCATTCTCAAACAGGCCAGGATGCAGCATACCTGCCACAAGAAACGCCACAGTCAATAAACTGCTGAGCAAACTCTGGGAGCCTGAACCCGAGGTTATCCCAAAAAGCTATGCAGTTGCGCACAGTTTGCGAGCCTGTTGGCCATGATTGTTCTAAGGCATAATCAAATTGAGTAATCAATCCTCTGGCGTGCTCAGTATTGCTGGGGCAATACAGAGATGGCATTAGTGGACAGTACTGTGCAAAAATGTCGCTAGCCACAGGGACCTGAATTCTTAGAGGCTGAGTCAGCATCGCTTTCAGAGCCTGCACATCCAATTCAGGGCTGAAGAGGTCTTCTGTAAATGGTGCAAACAGCTCTTCAGCAATTGTTATTGAAGAATCAACACATGGTGCAACTCCTGGTCCTGTGCCTGCAGCATAGTTTCAGAGTGCAGTCAAGTTCTAGGTGTGCTGCTACATCAACAGAAACCTCTCCAGCCAAAGACAAAGCTGAGAGACTGCATTGGCTCTTCTCAGAAGCAGGGTGAAGATGCAGGCAATCTGGGTGACTTTACAGCGAATTCTTAAGCCACAGAAAAGGCTGAGAGGCTCCATTGATGCAATGTATAGATGGAGGCAAGCTGGGCATGCCTGAAGCCACAGAAAAGCTAAAGGACTGTGATCACCTGCTCTACAGCTACATGGCAATGAGTAACTAGGTATGATGCGAGCTCAACAACAACTCCTCAAGCCACGAACATAGGTGGAGAGCCAAGTTTGAGCTGTGCACCTGATGTGCAGATGTGCATTGATGTGATATGCAGCGTTTTGTACACAGCCACTGAGTTCAGCATGAAATGACACAATGCAGTGTCCTATAGATCCCAAAAGCATCAGGCCGGTTGTCACTCACACCTGCTGCTGCATGCTGTTGCAACAAATGCTTTGCGCTCAGTTGCTCCAAAACCTGCTGTTCTGCCAGGAGGAGCTGAAGACATGAGTCTTTGATTGAGCCAGGCTCTGAGTCATCATACACTTTCTCAGCACATGCCACAGCAGCTTCAGCTTGCTCAACCTTCAACTTGAGCATGTCCTGCTCATCAGACATCTACACCAACAACGGGCAACATTTGAGAATACAGGATAACGTATGAAGTTCTCGCAGCGCATCAGTCACTCGAGACTCTGTGTGTTTTCATAGACTACCTACGTCAAGTTGACCACGAAGGGAGGAAAGCCGCAATATGCGGACCCCTCTCGAAATCAGCACAGCAGTGCGCTCTGTTTGACCAGCCCACGCAACCAGATTTGACCCCAGTTGTGCAGCTGATCATCTTGCAAGCTGGTGAGTAATAGCGTGAGTTGGCAGTTTTTGACATCCGTGCCTCCGTCACATATCATGACATATGACATATCATGAGGAGGTCCAAGTGGTTACGTGGCAATTCCCTTGCTGCCTGCCATCTGTTATGAAGCAACACCTCTGTCTTTCAGGCGTCATACCATGCTCTGCAAATTATTGTATCCTTGCAATTGGGAAGGTGTATCTGAGATCCAATCTAGCAAGAAATCTGCCAGGAGAGAAATCATATGTGAATGTGGTCCTTCAAAGGTGCTGTGTTGAATAGCACACTGGACCCCGCAACTGACAATGGTGACTGTGACTTGTGGCAAGTTCAAACACGACCTTGCGTTCAATATCTGCAGGAAGGAGCCCGACAAAAGCCACATAACAGTTTGTGCTTTACCACACAAAGTCTGTGCCGACAAAATCTTGACCTCACCCTAGTGCCGCTTGAAAATCAGCAACAGCAATGTAATGGTCAAGTAAGCACACAACAGCACGACCAGAACAGCAACATTATTGCGGATGTTTTCCGTCTCAAAACCAAAGGTCCCCAAAATGGTGTCCCCATCCACTTCCACCGAGGGCAGCTTAGCCCCAGGTATTCGTTTTTGGGCATATGGTGTGAAGAAGAAGCCCGTTGCCCCATGATACTCATTGTACACCAGAGCTTCAAATCCGTACCTGCAAAGCATTGGGGGTACTGTCATACCTCTGTGCATGCAGCCCTGTAAGGACATGCTGTAGCACTCGCCCAAGTGCCTGTCATTGCCTGCAATGCATATGCCTGCAGCTCTGCAGAGCAGCAGCGGGGCTAACAACATGCTGTGCATTCTGTAACACACACCATGTCACAGCAAGACCTGTATCCTGCCAGCAGTCTACCCAGCTCTCAACTCTTGGACATGCTTACTTCAGTGATGAGTGCAGTGGAGATCCTTGCAGACTTGTTGCGAAGAGATACAAGCAGAGAACACTTGTGACATCATGGCTAGCCTGCCTGCAAAGCACAACAGGATGTGCAACAGAAGCAGCAGCAGTTCTTGTCCTGCTGATGCTCACCTGACAAAGGAGAGTTGAGCCACCCAGCTGACCACGTCTGGCATCTGTTTGCTGCTGAGCAAGAAGCCACCAAACAAGATGGACAGCAGCACAGCCAGGCTGCCCAGCAGGTTGGCCACAGCTGTGGAGGGTGCCGCGGCTCCTATTGCCATATTCATAGAAGCACCAACCTGGGAGACAAGTTGCGTGCATTTGAAGCAAGAATGCGTATCAGAAACGACGCTGCACCAAACCGTAACGGTATACTGTACGCATAAGCTAAGTCGCTGATGAAGCCAAACACGTCATTGTTGTTTCACTCTGTGTCGTGCAAGCTGCAGCCTGGGCATTGATCAAGATGTCTGCTTGTCCTGCCAGGCATCTGATTCAGCATGCTGCCTCCATTGTGGTGACTAAATCTCAGCAGCACCAGTGGCAGTCATTCAAATTTGGCAAGCTCCAGTGTCGCGTTGAGATCCGGCACAGCAAAGCACAGCACAGTACAGGACAACACAGCACAGCACAGCACAGCACGGTACAGTACAGCGCAGCATGACATGGGACAGTGTGACGTGCTACTTCGCAACATTGCTCAGCATAGCACGCACACATCTTGCAATAGATGGCAGTGTCATAACACACCGCACAGCTTGTAGGAATGCAGACCATTCTCACTCACCATGTTGCTGAGCACCAGAAGAAGAAGGAAGGTGAGCAGGTGCCACATGCCCGGCCGGAAGCCGATCATCCAGTAGGTGGCGGCGGCGAAGAAGCAAGGCGGCAGCACCCTCATGGGAATCAGATCAAACAGCACTGTGGCTGTGAAGTAGGCAGGGGTGCCATACACTCCACTGGCCCTTTCCCTGCACACCAAGGCAGCCACATCAAGGTGTCGCCACAAGGCATGCATGACAACAGGGTGACATACACTCCGTGTTGCTCTGACCCTCTCTCTCTCTCTCTGCAAACAAATGCGACTGCATGGAGATCTTGGCAGCATCATGCACAACGACAAGCATCACTTGATGTATGGCTGTGAGGAGTCCCAGGTGCCATGAACCATGGTTTGTGCCCTGTTTGGGGAACAGAGGCCAGGTTGTGGCTCACAAGCTGTGCTGTATGGCAGCACTCAACAATGGTACAATGTCATGATCAGATTTTGGGGGAGGGGGGGCGGGAAGCTTGTGGGGGGCCCAGCTTGTTGGGGCCAGCAATCAAGCAGAAGACATGCAGGCAATGCAGAAGACATGAGGATCATGACGCTCAACACAGGGACGATGACTCATGAACACAAGAACTTATACAACAAAAGAGGGTGACAATATAATCAATCAAATTTATCAAGTTCCCAGCATGTCCCCATGTTTGAAGCAAGCGCTGGGTTCACCACCTCACCTCAGCATGCTATTCATGCTTCTACTCAGAACCCTTCACAAGCTCACAGAGTTACACAGGTACTGACTGACGTCTGCACACAAGTTGCCAGAAGAAGAGGAGTGACCTGATGAAAAGTAGTCGGTCCTCCATCCACAAGGGGAGCGAGCTGAGACTCATCACACTCATGTAGATGAGGATAAAGAAGAGGCTGCCAAAGCGATTCTGAATGCCGCCTGCAGGTGTCACACATTCACGGACAGACACTGTCTGCATGCCGTTGGCTACATGCTGATGGTATAATTTGTCCCAGCAAAAATTTAGTCGCTGCAAAGCTTCACAACTTGCCGGCTGCTAGCAGACAAGAGCCTGCTGCAAAGCATGCAAACTTGCATCTGTGTCATTACATCAACATCTTGCATGTAGCAGCAGGCCGTCTTTTGGATCTCCTGCAGGCGCTTCTCCTCTGTGGCTACATGCAAGAATGATGATCACAATGGCAACACAGAGTACTGCATGGCTCAGCTGTCCCAGCTGTGCATCTCACTCATGCATTCACTCGTTTATGCCTGCCCTTAGAGTAGTCAGCTTAGTGCAGCCCTGTGCCTTCCCTTGGGTTAGTACAGCCTGAAACATCTCCACAATGTAGAAACGCGTCTTAACTGTCCCCGGACGTTTCTGGATTATAAGTGTAGAAAGACGTGTCTGAAATCAAATAGACCTTTTGGGATTGAGAAGAGCTGAGTAATTCCCTGTACATGCTTTGCATTTGCAGAGTGCAGACTTCAGCATAGAAGCTGACAGCCTGCTACGCTGCACCACAGATGCGCACAGACATTGTACCACACATGCGCACAGACCTTGCACCACACATGCGCACAGACACTGTACCACACATGCGCACAGACCTTGCACCACACATGCGCACAGACCTTGCACCACACATGCGCACAGACCTTGCACCACACATGCATTGGCTCACACACACAAGCCATGATGTCCTCAAGCCGCAAGGCTTGCATTGATGAGGAGAGCTGACCTGTGTCTCGGGTTGCATGCCAGTACACAATGCCAAGGCCAAGGGCCATAAGGAGGGCGCACCTGTGTCTCGGGTTGCATGCCAATACACGATGCCAAGGCCAAGGGCCATAAGCAGGGCCGCCCCCCAGTTCATGGCCAGCAGCATTGGGTCCACCCACATGGCTTTGCCCAGCCGCCGTGACAGCACTGCCAGCTGTCGCCAGTAACTTGCCTGATACCGTAATTGCAGAGGCCCAGAGCTGCAGCAAATCAGCAATCGCAGTCAGTTGTGTTGGTGCTCCTGTGTGTGTTAGTGCTCCTGTGCGTCTGCTGCTTTAGGCAGAAAGCTGCAGCTTGGTGAGATTCATCACTGGTGCAGAGGTGAGGGGCTCTTATGCGCACTTTTAAAACCTGTTGGTTGGGTTGCCCCCATGTCCGAAGTGCTTTCTATCCTTTCACATACACAGCCATGGTGACAAATGCAGTCAAATACAGGTGAGAATGCATCGTATTTGATTGTTTCTGGATACAAATCAGTTCGCATATTGATCGTGGCGCCGGCATAAACCCTGCTGTAGTCAACCATGCAATGACCCTCACATGACCACTGAGATATCATGACGTACATGATATGCAGAGATAATTACATTTTTTTTGTGGTTCATCCTCCCCCCCCCTGCAATTAGAAGCCCATACTGTAAAGCCCAATACACCAATACACAATCCTAAGCACAAACAAGATGCACATAGCTTTAGTGTCCATGCCGAAACAAGATCCTTAACATGGAGCTACTCAGGACTGTACACATGGGCAAGGCGTGCATATTTGATGATGAATTCATAGTGAATCAAAGGTAACCATGCCAAGACAGGACCTGACACATGGATCTATTCAGGACTGTACATACCTCATGCTTTGGGGAAGACATCCACCAAATGAACTTGTCATCAAACGAATGGGATGGATCATTAAATGAGTGAATCATTAAATGAAGGAATCATCAAAACAATGGTATGCATGCCAAAAGCGGGAGCCTTACTTGGAGACAGAGTCACTGGAAGATGCCAAATCATGCATCAGCGCTCTATCTGCCGCCGCCACTTGGCTGTCTGTGTACAAATCCACCAGCTCTGACACTTCAGCACCTTCAGATCTGATGACCACATCCAGCATGTGATCAGCCATGCTGATGTCCCTGCCGGGAGCAAAGTAGCCTGCTGTCGCAAAATGCTGCGCAGCCATGTCTTTTGGTCCTGCATGCATGCATCTTGTAGTCATTCACTGCATCCAGCATGTGATCAGCCATGCTGATGTCCCTGCCGGGAGCAAATTAGCCTGCTGTTGCAAAATGCTGCGCAGCCATGTCTTTTGGTCCTGCATGCATGCATGGTAGAGTCATTCACTGTGCACTTTGGTCCTGAATGCAGAATGGCAGAATCATTTGCCACCTAGCATGCATGATTGGACGCCAGAATGTGAGTGTTTTCTTTTCTTTTCAATTCTGCTCTTTCTTTCCGTGAATTGTGCTCATCACCTGGCTCACCTGTGTGCACAAGGCAGGGGGTGCAGGTTTGGCCAAGCAACCTCCTGCCACAGGTCTGACTGAGTGAAAGAGCAGTACTTGTAGGATTGAGCACAACAGCGTTATGGCCATAGATTAAATCTTGCCGGACGCAGCAAGAACTTGATGCATGAGATCATGTGCTGACACACATGCCCATGCTTCAATGCTACTGGTGCTGGGCTGTCAAAGCATCACAAGTATGCAGCAGCAATGGAAGACCTAGAAGAACACATCAACACAGGAACTCATGCACATAGCCACTAATGACTGACCCTAGGAGAAGACACATGGTGAACAAATGATGCAATTGGTAGATGAATGATTGGATGAATGGACAAATGAATTGATGGATGGCTGGCTGGCTGGCTGGCTGTGTGGATGGTTGTATGATTGTTTGAGTGGTTGCATGGGTGTGTTAGTGAAGGAGTGTGTTGAAAGACTTCAGCGCGCAAACCAAGAAACAAATGAGTGCAGGCAGCAGTACCTGAGTAGACCATGCGGCCGTCGCCAGACAGGATGAGGACTCGCTGCATCAGGTTGAAGACATCCGGGCGGGGCTGGTGGATGGTGATGATGACCGTCACTCCTGCTGAAGCCAGGCCTGACAGGATATCCACCACCCTTGCAGCGTTGCTGCTGTCAAGTCCTGCACACCAACAACAACATGATGATGATGACCGTCACTCCTGCTGAAGCCAGGCCTGACAGGATGTCCACCACCCTTGAAGCATTGCTGCTGTCAAGCCCTGCACACCAAGAACAACATGATGATGATGACTGTCACTCCTGCTGAAGCCAGGCCTGATAGGATGTCCACCACCCTTGCAGCGTTGCTGCTGTCAAGTCCTGCACACCAAGAACAACATGATGATGATGATGACCGTCACTCCTGCTGAAGCCAGGCCTGATAGGATGTCCACCACCCTTGCAGCATTGCTGCTGTCAAGCCCTGCACACCAAGAGCAACATGAGGTCTGCACATTGACTCCTGATAGGATGTCCACCACCCTTGAAGCATTGCTGCTGTCCAAACCTGCATACCAAGGCAACATGGCTTGGGCTGCATGTCACCACATTGGTTCCTGATGCCAGTCTGGCATCTCACACACCCCTCACAGGTTCAGACTTGACTGGCACATTGTGAGTGGGCCATGACTTGGGCTTTTGAGACATAAACATATTGGACAGATTTCCAGTGTGCGCAAAATGGCCACATATGCAGCTATGCTGACAGGAGGTTGGCGCACCATGAGGTGCATGACACAGAGTGGCATGCACAGCAGAGAAGGATTAGTGACAGACAGCATCACACTCAGCAATGCCTACTGCAAATGTAAGTGTGAAGCTGAAACACAGGATTCTCATGAGCTGTACATATACAAGGCGTTGGATGCAATGCAGCCTTTTGCAGTAGCATCAGTGAAGACACAGAGACAGCTGGTAAGGAGGTGGCAAGGAGGTGGTGAGGGGATAGTGAAGTGGTGGCAAGGGGGTGGTGTGCCCATGTGCCAATGAAATGACACAGAAGTGGTAGGCAGGTGGTAATGAATGTCGCGGCAAGGCTGCGACAGGTCAGCATGAAAGCTGACACTGGTTGCAATACTGCAGTCATGACTATGGTAAGGGAGTGTTACCGGTGGTGGGTTCATCCAAGAGGAGACAAGCTGGGGAGGTGAGCAGCTCAGCGGCAATGGCCACCCGCCGCCTCTCCCCCCCTGAAAGCCCCCGGGTGAACTCATCCCCTATCAGACTGGTGGCCACCTGCCATACACAGCAAAGAGATCAAACATGTCTAGGCTTACAGTGCCAGGTTGACAGGTATGGGTGCCATAGGGTTTTGGAAAGACAACCTGCCTAGTTTAGTGCTGTCTGACGATTCCTGGTTTCTGACTGCTGCTGGCTTGCTATCAGGCTGTGAGATACAGACATGCTTTGAGGCTGCATGTCATGCACAGTTGACTGGATCTGTGATTGGCATGATCCTGCTGGCTGCTCACTTTGCTGCCACAGTGTCCAGACAATGTCATTCCTTCATGCATTCGTCAAACTTGTGCCAGCCCCTAGGGTCGAGTGTACACAGTCCCAAGTGAACAAGAGTCACAATGACCAAATCTGTTGTGTAGCCTTTGCTACAGTGGGTCGTGCTTAGGCATCTTGATGTCCACTTGCTGCCAAACTAAACAGGCATTGGGCATGGCAAAGGGGGGGGGGACCACACCCCCACACTGCATGCAATGCATGCAATCCCTGCAGAAGCAGCAATTTGACATGATAATATGCCACACCCACATGTGCATTACCAGCATCATCAACAATGCGTTGGAAAGAAGACAGGATGAAGGCATGCTGGTGAGTGGTGACTGACCTTCTGAAGGCCCAGCTGGTGTATGAGCTGTTGCACGTGAGCCTGCCGGGCGGCCCCATGCACAGAGCTGGGGAGCCGCAAGTCAGCCTGAAACCTGAGGAAACCGCTCAAATGGCTTAGTGGCTCAATAGGCTTGTTGCCAGCAGCAAGTTGACATACCTGCTCTGCATAAGGTGCTGGGAGAAGTGGTGTTGAACCCTGCTAGGGCAGTTGAGGTGTCAGCATTGCAAATGGCTGCAGGCCAATGCAATGAGGGAACACTAGGTGCTTTAGCATGGGGATCAGTCTGATTGCATGAGCAGCAGTCTGACACTCTTTGACACATCATGACTGTTCAAATCAGTCATCGATACAACCATCATGTCTGTTTACAGCAGATGCATTGCCAGGAAGGGGAGGAAGGGAGAGAAGGGGCAGGGGCGGAAATTGACATGATGTGGTCAGATAGATGACATGCATTGCTCAAGTTGTCAATAGTGGATGCACCTCGAGGCAAGACATCAAAATTGGGAGAAAGTTTACCTCAGATACTCTTCAACTGTTGACGTGCCAGGAAGTACATCGTCTTGCAGCACATAACCACACAGGCGCTGCATTGTCACTGCTGTCAGAGGCTGCCCATTCACGCTCACACTCCCTGACACCCCTGCAACCAGGCAACCTTCATTTCAATCCACCGATTTACATTTCTCACATTCAAAAAACAATAACTGTGAAAACAACATACACTAAGCACTAAGCGTTTATAGCAGACAGCTGACACATGTGGCAATGCCATTCAGCAAGGTGCCATGTATGATGCTGGGATTTGAGTACTCCAGCAGAGAACAACCACAGTCACATTGACCCCCTTCAATGAACTTGCAAGATCTGATAAGCTAGCAAGGTGTAGCAAGCTGTTGCAGCTGTCATTGACTGCATATTGCTGCACTCTGCTTGCTTCTGATTGCAGCCGGAGTGGGAGCACAGATTGCAATTCTAAATCAGCATGAAAAGCAATGGCCAGCAGAGCAGATATCAGTCTTTGTTGGTGTTGAGTGTCAGGTGCAGACAGCTGTGACCCTGACGGGCTCCCAGCTGCTTGCATCTCTTGCTTCCAACATGCATTAATTCTGCTCAACAGGTGCAGGCATGCCAAGAGCACCAACAAAACGGATGACCTGAGTGCCTTTGCTATGCAGGCAGGCTCTCTGTTCACATGTGTCACGCTTGCCAAACTGCCATTCTCACATCAGTGACAATACCGGCCCACAGGGTAACCACGAAAGGTGGTTTTGCCAAGCTTACCTGGCTATCGTTTGCAGCCAGACAGAACGTCGATGAAAGGTGGTTTTGCCAATTACCTCTGTTCTGTTTGCAGCCAAGCAGGATTTTCACGAAGGTGCATTTGCCAAGTGTACCTGGGTCTTGTTTGCGGCCAGACAGGATGTCCATGAAGGTGGTTTTTCCTGCGCCCGAAGGACCCAAAACAGCAAACAGACAAGGCATGAGTTGCCCATCCTCCCCTGTCACTGCTGCCACCCCTGAGATGGAGTGCAGGATCTTGCGCTGCTGCCCAGAACGGCCCTGGGGCACCATGCAGCTGATGCCCTGCCAGGACACTATCTGAGGGGCAACTTGCAGGAAGCCCTCCACCGACACAGGCACATCCCTGCAGCCAAGAGACCAACCAGGAACTGAGTGCAAGAGCTGCATAAAGCCCAAGCCTCAAGCCACTCAGGTTGCAGAGCAGTCTGGCATGGACAAGGGCTAGCGTCAGACCAAAGCAGGAGTTTAGCGGTGAGGCGTGCATTTGGTGGGCATCAGCTGCCATGTGGCTGAGCATGTGGAACACATGGCAGACTGCTGTTGGAGGGGACAAAGCAGCAACGCTAGCAAGAGTGGCAAGCAACAGCCATGCAGGAAGGCTTTTGACCGAAGCTTTGCTAGATATGCTCTTGTCTTTGGTAGAAAGGTACTCACAATGCTTAGATGCTTGCACGGTAGAAAAGGTGTTCAGAAAAGGTGTTCATTGCTGCTTTCACAGTAAAAAAGCTGTTAAATGCTGCTTTCAAAGTAGAAATGGTGTTCATGATACTCACGGGACCACAAGAGCGCAGCAGGTCACCTGCTGTCGTCATCTGTACCAGCAGCGATGATAAGGCCATTTGAGGTCTTGGAGTGGCTGGGCATCTTGTGCAGGGTGGGGTGGGTGGATGGGGGTGAAGACCCCACATAAGGGGAGAAGGTCTGACTGACGTGCCCGTTTGATGGCTCTGCAAGGACACCAGCAATGATTGGCTGCTGGACATGCATCACACATATGCATACATGCATGGCAGTGCACAGCTGTGAATCTTGTGCAGAAAATTGTGACAAAAGCATCTTGCCTTGCAAGTAAGTGGGTGAAGTTATGCACATTGTGTAGCGGATGGGAAAGCTTGCAGTATGACCTGATGCCATATGCCATGAGACCAGCTAAAACAACACGCTGGCTACCGTGCTGCTGTGCAATTCATAGCAGCTCCAACATGTGTTGTCAATTCTGGGTAGGATCAGGTCAGGTGCAGCAGTTGAGCAGCTTTAGCAATGTTCTCCACTGTTTGGTCTTATGCTGTGCTGTGCTGTGCTGCGCTGTACTGTGCTGCGTTGTGCTGCGCTGTAGCCAACACAAGTCACAAGGCACTATCCTGAAGATCCATTTTTTGCAGGAGTGTCTTTGCAAGCTTTGACACAGAAAACAGGAACTTTACGCTTGAGTGACGCACCTGCCAGCTCCTGATTGACGCCAGCCAGTGGGGACTCTGGCTCTGACCCATTGCTGACTCTCCTGCTCTTCTTCCTTGACTTGAGCCATGCCATGGAGATTCCCCACAGGCTCTGCTGCCCGGTCCTGCAAAGATAGGGAACAAATTTGAAAGGAGCTGCAGGTGTGGGGCAAGCCCTGAAATGTAGTGGCATAGCAACACACTTGACAACAGCCAACATAAACCTTTGATGTTGGGTCCAACATTGAGAAGTATGGTGGATTTGAAGTGCTGAATCCTTGGATCCAATGAAAATAGTATGATCATGAAGCAGGGCACCAATCTAAAACATGGTTGCCGGAGCCAAAAAAGGCATCACCTAATCACAAGGTCCAGCGCTCTGTGCAAAAGATGCCTTGAGATGTGCCTTTGCTTGATCGTTTTTGCTGTCATGGACGCATCAGAAGCTTTCATCACTGCAAATGCTTTATGCAATTATGAATCATCCAACGAGAAACTCGCTGCTGACTTGCCTGCCAGCTGTCTCCAAGAAGAAGTATGTCAGCATGCCAAAACAGGCAACCAGCAGCCACACCATTGCAGCATCCATCAAGCCTCGCCCAGGAACGAAGCCAAACTCTTTCAGAACGCCGTCGCCAGAGACACGCAGGGGAGGTAAGACAGAGTCATTGAGAGGGGAGGTGAAGATGAAGTCAACGGGAGCATGGTGGAACTCGTTGACCTGCAGGCGCACAATAATGTTTGGGCCTGCTGTGGAAATTACATTATTTTTTAGGAAAAGTCCTGATCTGTCATGGTCACCAAACCCAAAGCAAACCTGCAGGCCTAAAGCAAACCGGAGCAACCAACTAACTGCATAAATGACTGAATTATGTAGGACAGCTTGGTCTAGAGTCCCGACAGAGGACTCCTACAGCTGATCCAGAGACTACTGGAGGGTCTCTCTCTCAGTCTATGAGAGAAGTGCAAAAATGCGGGCCAAATCTATGGATAAATGTGTATTGGTGAGAAACATATGAGCTTGCTGATGGGCACGCAGTGCGTTGATCATTCAGTTACATGGGATGCTTGAAACGGATGAACCAAATTGGATGAGTGAGCTATGCAGGGGTTGGTCAGTGCTCACCGCCAAAGCCTCATAGGCATAGTTGAAGTAAGACAGGTCAGCGATCCATGTGCAGTACCATGGGACCTGATCCCGGTTCAGCAGGAATCCACCAAACAGCAGGAACATCATGATGGCTAAGCTGCCCAGCAGATTCGCCACTCGCACTGATGCTACTGCTGCACCAATGGCCTGACTCATTGTGGTTGCTGCAATGTTGGCGGACACCAAAACACCTGCATGATGGGAATGTTGATGCAGATCATGCAGGAGACCACAGTGGACGTTGGATGCATGTGCCCTGGCTCTGCAATGATATGATGGAGTTGGTTGGTCAGAGAGAATGACAGTTGGGTTGACCAGAAAGCAAGCAGGTATGATTGTTGCTGTAATGACAAGTAACAATTTCATTGACAGCATCAATCAGCGAAGCCACATCATCCAGACCTGCACGCCCAATTGGGCAGATTTTGCGTTTTTTTGGTGTGTACAAATGCACAGCCTACAAATGCAGTCAAATGCACATGCCCCTGCTGTTGAACAATAGCACAGCATTCCAGACAACCTCCCTCAAGACATATTCTTGCACTGCTGGCAACTATTACATACACATGTTGGAAGCAGCAGACAGGTGCAATGTGGCGTTACCTATGAAAGCAAAGACACAGGAAGTGCACTGGGTGTGCAGGCCGATCATCCAGTAGCTGAACATGGCAAAGAAGAGGGGCGGAACCACTCGCATGGGCACAATATCAAACAGCAGCACTGCAGTGTAATAGGCTGGTGTGCCGTATGCGCCAGCATCCCTCTCCCTGCAAGGCAATGAACACCATGAAGGACACAACCCATCAAGTGTGACGCCCAAAAGGCATTGTCGCGTGAGAACATGAAGAAGCTTTCTTGGTGTGTGTGTGTGTCATGTGTGTAAGAGCAGCAACTTGACAACACAGCCTAATCACCTTGTCAGTCAGGTGCAGCATCAGGCAGCAGCACCGCAAGAAAAGAAAAGAATACGCCTTTCGGCGTCAATTTAATGAGAAGCCAAGTATTATACCGGGCTGCCCAGGGGGTAAGCAGCACCGCATCATAGTACAGCACAGCACAGCACAGGCATTTGATGCCAGCCAGAAGGCATGCTGACAACACCTATCCCACTGTCGCCGGGCCCGAGATGAGAGTAGTACCAACATCTCCCATTTAGCAGTACTCCACCAACATATTCCATCCATACCCTTTGTTTGATTGATGCCAAAAGGTGTTGTCCTGTCTCACCCACCTGATAAACAGCAGCTTCTCAGCCCTCCAGATTGGGAGGGAACTCAGGCTCATCATGCTCAGGTACAGCAGCATGAAGAAGAGGCACCCCAGCCGGTTCTGAATCCCCCCCGTGTCCACCCCAGCATTCCGGAAGATCAGCCCCAGGGCGACAGCTGTCACCAGGGTGGCTATGAAGTTGACAAGAATGAGGAAGGGGTGGCGGTACAGCTTGCGCATGAGGCGGGTGGACAGCACTCTGAGCTGGAGGAGGTAGGGGGGGTGGGGCCTGGGGGGGCTGAGGGGCCAGGGATTCTGGCACAGCTCTTGCACCGCTGCATCATCCTTGGCTGCTATGTCAGACCTGCAGTCATGCCAAGATGACAATTTCTGCTGCAGAAGGCAGAAGAGGAAGAATGCCATGGAAGGCCAGGCAGGAGATGAAGTCTATTCTGGCAGTCCATTCTGTGCTGTACCTTGCAAGCTCTGCTGCTACTAGATCTGAGCTCTTGTACTTGGGCTGTCTTACAGACCTCAGGCTGCAGCATTGACTTGTTCTGCAAGTGTGCTAGACTGATAGATTTCCTGACTAATTGCCTGATTACTTGATTGATGGTTTGCTTGCTTGCTTGCTTGCTTGCTTGCTTGCTTGCTTGCTTGCTTGCTTGCTTGCTGATGTTGACAACAGACATGGTATGCCAGTACGACTCACCCAGTAAAGCGCTCAACCATAATTGCCACATCAGCATCAGCCGCGCGGATGACCAGATCCAGCATGTAGTCAGCAATGTTGCTGCGCAGGTCATCCGCCACAAAACCAACCTCCTTGAAATAGGGCGCTGCTGAGTCCAGAGGGCCTGAGTATACCACCTGCACTCACAGATCAGGTACAAGATAGGATTTGTGTTGACCTAAATGAGTGGCTTGTCTCACAGATGAGCTAGAGACATCTGACGCATGGTATATTGCAGACACAAGCTGAATCGGAAGACACACACCAACAACACTCCCACAGCATATCAAACCAGTCTTAAAAACCCGTTTTCAGCAACTACATAACCCATTTCCAACGACTATTGCTAGTACCTACAACACCAGGGTGCACTTTGTACTGTTGATGCCAACAAGGTTCACAATGAAGTCTCAGCTTGTGATCAAGACTACCATATGCCAATTGTCTGATTGCTTGTGTGCATGCTGCATGTGTATGGATGGGCAGACAAGAAGAGACAAGACCTGTCCCTGGCTCATCATGAGCTGGAAAGCCATTTTATTTATTTTTGTTTTTATCATTGATGTTATTATAATAGTTGCTCTTATTTATTAATTGTTTTTTACGGATGAGGGCACACCTGTCCATTACCCGAGAGCAGGAGCATTCGGTCCATGAGGCGTAGGATGTCCGGGCGAGGCTGGTGGATGGTGATTATGACTGTCACTCCAGCTGAAGCCAGGCCAGCCAGAATGTCCACCACCCTTGAAGCATTGCTGCTGTCAAGTCCTGCACACCAAGATCAACATGATGATGATGACCGTCACTCTGGCTGAAGCCAGGCCTGACAGGATGTCCACCACCCTTGCAGCATTGCTGCTGTCAAGCCCTGCACACCAAGAAACAAAAATTAGGTCTGCACATTGACTCCTGACAGGATGTTGCGTTGCTGCTGTCCAAGCCTGCAGAAGCGTCCAGGCCTGCAGAAGCGTTGCTGCTGTCCAAGCCTGCAGCAGAATGCATGTCAATGTGTGACACAACACAAGCACAATCATGGGTCATTTCCCATCAAACACGTGTCTTCCTTCAAGGTTGAGAGGCGTACAGTCCTGAGTAACCCGCTGTATGACAGTAATGATAATCAAGTATGGGTTCAGCCAATGAATGGCAGGTGTGTGGAATGCAAGTCAGCTCCCTCCAGACAAGCTTGTTCTGAGCAACAGGAATGTAGTGATTCAACTGCATGATTGTTGGAGTCACACAACACAATTACAGTCATGAATTTGTTCAGTGAACACAAGTCCCCATCTAGCTCAAGGTCAGTTACACTTCTGAATAGCTCGTCACACAAGGTGATACAACACAAACTACAGTCACGATAACAACAGCTCGTTGGCATGGCAGGTTGCATGGCAAAGCAGGCGCGAGCACAGACAGACAGACAGACAGACAGACATACAGACAGACAGGCAGGCAGGCAGACAGGCAGGCAGACAGACAGACAGACAGACAGACAGACAGACAGACAGACAGACAGATAGCTGTTGCTGGCTTTCACTGAAGACTACAAAAACATAGCGACCTTGGAGCCACTGATGTGCTGTTGCACTTGATGGCAAGTCAGAAAGCCCTGCTGCCTAGCAACCAAACAGCTGCCCTCAGTACAG
>JAABUK010002380.1_pt1 | contig 33810 bp, 50 predicted proteins | sample 5559141 | NCBI WGS metagenome assembly JAABUK01 (sample SAMN10711869, study PRJNA513367) | rock metagenome | isolation source: Antarctica rocks | place: Antarctica: Victoria Land, Pudding Butte nord | collected 2016-01-03 | reverse complement strand
AGGTTTCTGGCAAGGGGGAGGCAACAGGCATCATTCCTCGCTCCATCAAGTCCATCTTTGCAGCCATGCAACAGTCAAGAGCTGACTATGATGTGACCATGAAGGTCACTCCCTCCAAATTTCATGCCGCATTGATTTCATCTGCTGCAGCAGCTGCTCTGAACGCCATTATGCAGATATGACCTAGCTTCAGCAGCTTGCATCATGGCATGTGACCAGGACATGAAGATGCAGCATCTGCTGCACATGCCGCTAGCCAGTACCCACCCTTGCTGTGCAGACAGTTGCTCGTCTTTTGCCTCAAGTTGCTTTGGACTGTGTCTGGCAGTAGAGCACGTATGTAATAGTGAAGGCTGTGATGGCAGGTGGACTTTGTAGAGGTGTACCAGGACCAGGTCAGGGATCTGCTGATCAACCCCAATGAGGATGGCACAACCAGGATGCCTGTCATAGAAATTCGTGAGAGCCCTTCTCAAGGCATCTTCTTGGAGGGTGTCAGGTGACTGCTGTCTTCTGTATACTCCTGTATGTTGGCCTCTCTGTGCAGTCGTCGCCATTGGCAACTGCAAAGCACACTCATTAGCACTGTTGTGATATGCATCATCAGCATGGGCACAATGTGCCCAAAAAATGTACGGGTATCATGTCACTGTACCTATGGTTCAGTTCATGTGTTAGTTCTGAAACAGGTTTCAGATCTGGATTTGGCTTGGTCTATGATATGTTTGACATGCTGTTAAAATGCTGACTTTAACCTGGCTGAATGACAGCCTTTCAGCAGGTGCTTTCAGGCCTGGTTTCTTAACCTACCTTGTTAGGATTTCAAGGTTATTCTCCGTTTCTCAAGATGCAATGCACGAAGTCTGAGCAGTCAAGCAGGACACCCTCAACAGGCAGCAGCTGAGCATGCTGCCTAATGTCAACATTTTATATTTCCACACCCAACACCAGCAAGCCTTTACAGCACAGCATCAGTCAGCCATGCTGCGCCGCAAGCTGGTCTTGCTGTGAGCAGGGAAGTAGAGGTGAAGACAGAGACAGACATTGCTCAGCTGTTGGAAGCTGGCAACGGGCACAGGGCTGTGGCTGCCCACAACCTGAATGATGCGTCCAGCAGGTCGCATGCCATCTTCACGCTCACTCTGGAGCAGCGGCGCAAGCCAAATGCGCCCCCTGACAGCAAAGCTCCCAAGTTCTTGAAGTCCAAGCTGCACCTGGTGGACCTGGCAGGTATAAGATTTCAACATCACCCAGGCTGTACTTTGCTGCCAACTCTTCACTGCAGAAAGATGCACCACAAGGGCAAGGTTGATGCAGCTTGTTGAATGCTGCAGTCAGCATAACAGGAGCTGCATGCTGACCACAGTTGGAGTTGTTGGCCTTCCCAGCTGCACCGCATCCTGCATCCCACTCTCATATGAATTGATAGCCACGGGGATGTTAAAGGACATGTCACTGCATTGCCAGCACTTGTTACATCACACGCTGTGATTTGACTCTCTTGCATGGCCTGGATTGGCTTCCCAGGTGAGGTGAAGGCAAGCTATTAGCCAAAGCTTGCATCCACGAAAGTTTGAGAGCGTGCATGTGTGTGATGCAGGAAGTGAGAGGGCAGATGACACAGGAGCCACAGGGAAGCAGCTGGCCGAAGGCATCAACATCAACAAGGGCCTGTTGGCACTGGGCAATGTGATCAGTGCCCTGACAGACCGCAAGGGCCGCCGCCACATCCCCTACAGGGACTCCAAGCTCACTCGCATCCTACAGGTCAGACTTGCAACCTGTTTGAGGAGCTGCTTGTGTCCATTATGGTGGCCCAATGCTGCTAAACGCGGTTTTGTGCAGCTGTGCACAAACCCTGCACGTATGTTCTGCGTTGTCAGCATGAACCTGCCTGTGCATGTGCCATGGAGAGAGAGTACATGACTGCTGAAGTCAAGCATGCTGACTCTGATGTGGTGCCAGGACTCCTTGGGTGGTAACAGTGAGACTCTCATGGTTGCCTGTGTCAGCCCTGCACAATACAACCAAGAACAAACGCTCAGCACGCTGCGCTATGCCAGCAGAGCAAGAAGCATCCAGAACAGCTTGCGTCTAAACAGCAAGATGTCTGCTGAGGAGGAGGTTTTGTATCTGAGGAAGGTGCTTATTGAAAGGGAGAGTGAGATTGCTCTGCTGAAAGAGCAGTTAGGCGCAGGTGCAAACAAGGGCAATAACAATATTAAAGTCACTGCAGTAACTGCCCCCTCCAAAGCATGGTAGAAGTCCTTGGATTTGGCTTAAGTCAATGTGTTCAGTGATTTGGTTTTGCTAGCCCAATATACATGTGTTTTTGTAGTAGACGAAGCTCAGACGAGTTCTTGAGCCAGCATTATTGCAAGGCATTTTGAATCATGTTGTCAGACAGCATTGCACTACAGTCTGTTCAGGGGAGTTTGGATTCACTGGGATCCCACATGTATGTGAGGTGTATATTGCAATGGCCTTGTCCAGTTGTGTTGCTTACTGTGCCTATTTGTTTCGTGAGTCATGGAACACAACCACAGACTCCTGATCACGGTACACAACTGCCAATTGGACAATGCTTCAAGCTGGCAAGGGCGCTTTGCTTGGAATAAGGGCATTTCACGAGCGGCAACATGTTCAGCTGGAGTTGTCCTTGCTATGTATATTCGGTCGCTAAGCACAGTCCGCGACCTCCCACCAGCTTTGTCTTGATCATATCGTTTCACCTCAGCTATCCAAATGTGGTGACGATTGCTGACGCTGTGAGGATATTTCGGATTGATCTAGCCTGGTGATCATGACGACTGCTGGCGACACCGTCGCAAAGGTGCACAACCTGCCTTGTAACATTGAACATACCGGCACTGCACCGGTTGCATCTTATTTCATGCCGACCGCAACAGGTCCGAACGCAAGGTCCGAACGTCTTGCAGTGGCTTCAGCTTGTTGGCCTGTCAGCTGAGTGACGCGTCCCTATGACAGGCACAGTTGTCGACGGTCTGCCGATTCACGAGGCAGCCTTTCGGGGCAGGAGATTACAAGGTGACACAGCTGCAAAGCACGGATGATAAACTTGCAGAGTGTCATCTTTGGGCTTGGTAATCGGCAGGGGTGCAGTTGCCTTTGCCTGCTGGATTTTGTGGACATCTGTTGCAACGAGCATCAGCTGGAAATGAGCACAAGCAGCCTTGGTCCTGTGTGACTTTCTTTGATAGCTTTACCTACTGGAATCATGATGCAACTCCTATAAAGACAGATCCTCTGCGCAAAGTTGTAGACTGGCTGGAGTTGTCACAAAAGGTAAGCTGATTCTATGTTGCCTTTGTTTGTTGGCAAACAACTCACAAGCAACCGAGCAATGCTGGCCGCAGCTCCACTGTCCAATCACTGCTGATCAAATCCAAGAAAAGATACAGCAGAAAGGGTTGTGATCTTCTTCAAATCAGCTGGCAATTATCCTTGCATACATTGTTGGGGAAAATGACTGTGCTGGCACCTCAAGACGATTGTGCTGCCATTTCTTGTCCCCCAGACTCACTGAGTCATGACTCAGGCATGTGTCCTGCAGCCTGTCTGTGGCAACTGCCACATCTTCAATACACCTAAACCGACAGCTATTTCTGTGCACGAAATGAGATTGAGGGTGACTGATCACTGGCATCAATGGCTGTCTTGTGTGTTTCACAGCCTCTCAATCAACAGTTGTATGGTATATTGTAGCGGTGCGTACCACAAACAATGTCGTTCACATGCACCAATCTTCATGGTAAACAATATTGTATCAACAGAAAGTCTGCTAGTTGTTTTTTCTGTGCGTTGAGCAATCTGACCTGAAAGCCTCTTGTAGACGATGACATATCGCAAGAATTGAAATTGTATGGCCTGCCTGGTTTCGGAGCAGGCGCAGAATTGGAATATTGTCGCTCGACGTCCACAGCATGCAGGCACGACCCGAATGTCGCATGTCAAGGTCGGATGGAAAGCCATACTCGAGATAGCTATACCTTCCATCTTCCTGAACGGTGCGTTATATGCTTCCAAAAATGGTTGCCTAGGCCTGGAGTCAACTCTGCTTGTCAACGTTATCCCTTGCGCACTGTTCTGAGGGTGAGACCTTGTCTGCAGCCGCTCCAAATGTAACAGTCACCCTTCAAACGGCACTGCTTGGCTCCTATGGCGGCAGTGACATGCAAGCTGGCTTTGCAGCAGTGGCAACTACAGCAAATACAGTTTGCTTTCTGTTCCATTTTCTGACGGACGGAGTGAGTGCCAAGCTCGGCAAAAATGCAGGAGCTGCAGACTGGGTATCTCTCAGGAAGCATGTGAAACTAGCCCTCATTTGGTACAATCTCTTTCGTCTGGCATTCGCAAACCTAAATACAGACCATATTTGGCAATGGAGTTGTTCTAACACCCCCTCACATGAAGCAAATTGCATGCAGTGGTCTGGCAGGGGGAGCTTTGGCATGCAGCACTCTGGCTGTGCTGAAACACCCAATCACACTGCTTCTAAACCTGCAACCGGAGGTTTTGCGTGGAGCCACACCATATTGGTGGGTGCGTGTTGCCATCACGCCTCTGGTTCTCGTCAATATGAGTATCAGTGGTGTACTTCAGGTGGGTGTCTCCAATCACATGGTGGAAGGACTAGTCATTGTATGGATTGCTCTGGCTTTCAGTCATCAAGCCACGCCTGTACAGGATTGTATTCATTGATGGCAGATGCACAAAACTTGATAAAAGCACAAGACAGACGATACCTTGTGCCATACCACGCTGTTCACATATGGTGCAGTGATGAATGCGCTGTTGCTGAGAGGCACATATATATCACAATGTGATGCAGGGGTTCAACAGAGTGACTGCAGCAACCATGCTCATCAGTGGACAGGCCCTCTTGGAGATAGCAGGCACACTAGCTGTGTTCTTGGGTGGTATGGGATCTCATGAAACCTACCTACGCAACATGGGATTGGTCACCCTGGCATCAGCGTTCATCTCGGCATGCGTAGGTATCACATCCCCTAGCTTTGAGAATCCTGTAGCAGTGACTCCAGTTGGTGCCAATGATGGGGTGCGACGGTGCTGACTTGCATGGCAATACTGTTGCGCTTCACACTGTGCTGCTGAAATGCTGAATGTCTGCTTGTGACGATATCGCAGTCTGCTGACATGATTGTTACATGCAGGGCTGCTTTTAGTGAAGCTGTTGCCTCCTCCTATGACATTAGCGCTTGACGATAGACAAGAGCCTCTCATTGCAGAAGACCCAACCTGTACTTCTCTGCCTGCAGATGTGCTGTTGCACACAGATAAAGAGGCACTGGTGAGTTGTGGTGCAGCCGAGCAATTAAGATTGCAAATGTTGTTGTGCTAGTTTGTACATCCTCCAGGCTTGCTACATATTGGCTGGGCTGGGCTGTGCTGTGCTGTGCTGTGCTGTGCTGTGCTGTGCTGTGCTGTGCTGTGCTGTGCTGTGCTGTGCTGTGCTGTGCTGTGCTGTGCTGTGCTGTGCTGTGCTGTGCTGCGCTTTGATTTGCAGTTGCCAGCCCTGCTCTTCAGGTGGTTGGCCCAGTGGTTGCCAAAGCAGAAAGCGACACCCCTAATGATAACAGCCTTATGGGCTTCTTGTCAGATGGCGCCAGCATGCTGGTCAGGTCCACCTTGCTTCAGGTCAGCCAATCTCAATAGCAATCTCATTCACTGCTGCAACCTTGCCAGCTGCTTATCAGCCCATCTTTGAACTGAGCTGACAGTACATGTGACTGACAGCTCAAGCTCTGTTGTGTCTATTGCTGTGATGATGTCATGGGCTCCTTGGTTGCAGCCTACATGGTCCCTGTTGTCGTGCAGGCAACCTTTTTCATTGCTTTGGCAGTGGCGTCTAGGATGGGAACAGCAGCCCTGGCTGCACATCAGATTGCAGCTCAGCTTTGGCTTCTGACCTCATATGTGACAGACGGCTTTGCTGTAGCTGGTACAGTATTGGGCAGCAGGCTCTCCCATCAGCGGCTCGACTCGACCAATAGCAGTGACACAAGGTACCGCTATTGACACTATTGGTGCTTGCCTGACGTGTACAGAGCATATCAAGACTGGCTGTGGATCTTGACTGTCAGGAACTGTGTTGTAGCAGAAACTTGTTGACACTGCCTGCACAACAGTGTGTGCTTATGTTACAGCAAGAGGTTAAAGAACTTGCTGTCTCACAGCAAAAGTTATTGATAGTTTCTGCACAGCACAGTGATACAACCAATGCTCCATTATGCGCTCATGACCATTGCTGTGATTACAGGAGCCTACAAGTCTTGTGCAACCGAGTACTATTGAGCGGTCTTGCCATTGGAACATTGTGTGGCATTGGTTTCTTTGTTGCAGAGGACTGGCTGATCTCCCTGTTCACAAAAGCTGATGTGACAATTGACATTCTGCATAATAATCTATGGTCACTCCTGTGTGTGGTGCAACCCTTGAACTCTCTTGTATTTGTGTATGATGGTCTGTTATACGCTTCACAGTCTTTTGCATTTACACGCAATGTCATGTTGTTAGGGTTCTGTTTGGTGTTTTGTCCAATGATCACTGTAGCACAGTACACAGTTAAGGCTTTGTGGGGTGTCTGGGCGGCTAAAGCTGCACTGAACCTGTGCAGACTGCTAGGAGGAATGTATCGCATTCACATCTGGTGGTTTCAAACTGCTGAATCACTGAGTAATGGTACAGTGTAAGCATGCACATCTTTGATCTGCTACTTGCGCTGACGCTTGAAGCTGTCCCTCTCATGCTTGACTTGTTCTAGCTCAGCCCTGAGCTTCATCATCTTGTTTTTCCATGTTGCATCCCTGCGATCATCTCCAGCGGCTGTCATTGATGTCCTGAAGGCTAGTCTCTCTTTCTCCAAGCACTGTTGCATGTTTTGCCTCTCCAGCAATGCTCTGTCCATCTGGGCTTGCATGGCACGTGTTGTGCCATCACACTGCAAAGCACGCTAAAGCTGTTTGGGCGGACAGGAGAGCACACATCTTGACTGGTTATACATAATGAGACAGCCTAGTTGAGGAACCCTTTGCACACAAGATATTCAAAGGCAATTCCTTGCTTTGGTCTTCATCGTGACGATAATGCAATCTACTCATGGCATGCATACCAGATCACAGCAATGGACATTACACTATGGAATCTGCAAGGCTGTCTTGACCTGATGCTTTGTCTCTTTCATCTGCTGGGAATGGCCTTTATTGAATTTGCTGTAAGGAAGCCACAGCAGCCGCATGGGCTTGTTTTTCTGCACTGAGCATACTGGAGAGGTGTGCTTGACTGGCCTCACTACGCTTCAAATTCTGATGCATGTCATTCTTTTCCAGCTCTGTCTCTGCAGCCATCTTGTCCAGCTTGCTATGGGCAGCTGCAGCTGAGAAAGTCTCTTATGATCCCATCAAAGCTGAGAGCTGTTTTTACAGTAGCATATTACCGGAGAGGTCAGCGAGACACTGGTTGTAAGCTGTTTGCAATCCCAGCTCCTCACTCAAAGCGGCATTCCTAGTGGCCAGCATTTGCTGCACACGAGTTGCCTCACTGTCAAGCTGCTGGCATCGTCTAGTCAAGGCATCCTGGCTTTGAGCCAGCCGATCACGATCTAGTTTCAGAGCTTCACTCTGAGACCTGTCTGTGTGCAGGGTATTGTGCAGTTGCAGCACTTCTGTGACAAGCTCTTTCATGCCGCCGCTATGCAATTTTAGGTTTGCGGAGGCCGTCAGATATTGCACAGCGAGCAGCGCAGCTGCAGTACATGTCGCGCTCGTACACTAGCCCAACAGCGTGTCAAGCTGATCAGGCGTGAAATGCAACAATTTGAATTGCATGCTTCGCAGCAGTCGAAAATTGGCAAAGTCTGGCAGAACCGTCGTGCTCATACATCATATCTTCATGGCCGAGCTTATCAATGAGAGAACATCATCATGTCACATAATGTACCAATTGTTGGCAATGCCAACTTGGCATTACACGCTAAAGAGCAAGACCAAAGAGGCAGAAGATTCAATTGATTGCAACTTGCAAGTGGTCATGATCAGTTCTCAATTAACTAAACAGAAGCTCTGTATATAGAGGCCCACCGTCAATCCGTTACTTGAAATCTCAAACGAGCCTCGACAAGAGCTGTTGTGCTACACAACAGCAGCAGACGGCTGATCTGGCAAATTTTCATATCCCATGGCATCCCAGATAAATTTGGACAAGGGCAACGGCGGCGGCGGTGGTGTACGAGGTGGAGAAGGCAGTGGCGGCTTCACATCTGGCAGCAACAGGGGTGGTGGCAGGCTGCATGCTGCACTACCCACTGCTGCCTGAAGAAAGCGGTCATCTGACCTGAGCGACTGCTCTGCAAGGCTGCGCATGATTGGCTTGATGTCAGCAGCTGGCAGCTGCTCTGAAGTGGTGTTCAACGCCATGTATTGCAGCAGCACTGCAATCTGCTGAGCAAGCTGATCTGTGGCTGACGCAGTCACCTTGGCCAACTGCTTGAGCAGGGGTGAGTCAAGAAGAAGAGTGACAAATGCAGGCTCCTTGGCAAGCTCCTGCGTGCATCAGACATGACAGGTTCAAAGCAATCAAAAGGTTGATTGCTTCACTTGTGATTGTGCTGGAAAATGTGTGCATCTGCAGGAACTCCACACAGTTGGCACATGCACATGTAATGATGCATTCAGTCAGACAGCATGCATGCAAGCCTGTCCAGCATGTGTGCCTGATGCAAGCATAAGCACAGGGTCAAGCACAGGGTCAAGCACAGGGTCAAGCAGATTTGCTCAAATTGTGCTGACCTGCAAGCATTGCACTGCTGGCAGCTGCACTGTAGTGGGGAAAGGAGGCAGAAGCTCTGGAGGTGGCACAGCAGCCAATAGAGGAACTGCCTCAGCCTTGCCCTTCCCACCTGCCTTTGCCTTGCCATCTGCCTTTCCCACTGCTCCTTTTCCCACAGCCGGAGGTACAGCAACTGGCGGTGCTACTGGCAGTTGTGGGGCATCAGGGTTCAGAATATTCAGAAGAACTGACAAGCAGATCATGCTACTTGGGCTGCTGTCTGTGCTCAATATGCTGCTGCGTACAACAGCTGACTGCAAGATGGCTGCCAAGAGCTGCAAAAGCCTGCTCTGAAGCCTGCTTGATTGAGGCTTGTTGGCCCAAGCAGGTGCAGCACCTGTGCTGGCTGTTGCTGCGGCAGCAGCATCAGAAGCAGATGGCCCGGCATAGGGTGTTGGCAGAAGAGCCAGAATGGTCTGCACGCCATCTCCCTCATGCACCTGCGCAATGATAGTGCAGCTTCAGGAAAATGGCCATTCCTTTCCATGTGGACGTACAGAAATGAGCGACTGAATTATGGATCCTGCTTTGCAGTCCAGATGTACAATTGACTGCCAAAACAAAACAAAAGAAACAACGGTTTTGGGCTCATGATGAGCTAGGTACGTGCAGGGCAAATCTTGCTTCTCCAGTGCATTCTCCTCTGTGCATCCCTAAGGCCTATCAATACAACACTTTTTATAGTGATGCAACATTGTAGACCTTGGGCAACCAGGTGAGCAAAACCCCTTGACTATAACAAAAAAAAGCATTTGAGGGAATCTATCATCAGGCATTTTGACAATATGACCTAGCTAGCTGAGTGCTTTCCTTTGCAGCTGAGACTCTACACAAAAGGTGTTGCACCTGTGCAGTATGACAACATTTTGGCACATGGTGATGCAAGGACATGTCACAGATGCGTCCAAAGCATTTCATTCGGAAAGCAGCCAAAACTGACAGCGATGCAGTGCCTAGCAGGACGTGGAGGATAGACATTTTGCAAATGCAGTGCAAGAGCTCAATACGGATGTGACCTGCAATGACTTTCATGTTCTAGACATCCAACACAGCGCATTGACATGCTCAGAGCAAAAGTGAAATTCAAAAACAGGCGTCACCTGTGCCGCTGCATGTGGCTGTGTCTGCACCATCATGCACAGCAACAAGGCTGCATGCTCCTCTGCTCGTGTGTTACCGTTTGTGCTAGCCCCAGCACCTGTAAGGTGCAAACAGCAACAGAGGCTGGATCTACAGCCAATGATGAGCTGCAAACTTGGTCATGCCAGGGAACAAAAACATACCCTTGAGCAGCTGTAATAATACTTGGCTTGCACCCAGCGTCTGTAGATGTACGCAGGCATGGCAGCCTGGTGATGGTCTGGCTATTCGATACAGGGCAAAGCATGCTTGCTCCCTCACAGGGGCTGCCACAGATGAGCTACACAGATCCAGCAGACCTTTCACACCATCAGGCACAAACGAGCTGCATGCAGCATCATCCATGGCCAAAGCTGCAGTCAGCTGACAGGCACGCTCCTGCACACCAAGCATACTGTTAGGTCGTGCATTGATCTTCAATGTTGACACCTCGCATGGAGGGCCGAAGCTGGAGGGGCTGCCTGGTATGGTGTCTAACCTGTATCTTTGGGCTTGTGTGCTGGTAAAGGGCGCATAGAGGAGCGGTGCTTAGTGTGCTCAGCCCCTGAAGGACACGAGGGGAGGCAAAACACATGGTTGCCAGGCACCTGAGACAGCCTTCCAAGAACTCCTTGCTCAACACCTATGTCATAAACACAGGAGAGATACAGGTGAAGAGACAAGCCAGATATGCCTTGATAAGCCAATTGAGAACCAACAAGCAAAATACGTACCTTTGGTGCACCAGCTGCTGACTTGGTGTTGATGAAGCATGATTTCCACAAGGACTGCAATGCAACAGGCATATTTCAGATGCGTCTGCTGGACAAGAATGTGATTGCGAGAAAGCTGGTTGTGTCACTTACCTCAGCACTGCTGAAGTTGCATATGGCTTGTTGTGCTACCCCTTGCCACGCTGCAAAGCGGGCTAGACATTGAGCGCTGAGCACTTGCACCTCATTTGTGTCAGAGCTTGCAAGCACCAAGAGACTGGTGAACAGCTCAGAAGAACTAACAGCAACCTGCAGAACTGGCATCATGTGAGCTATGTTACTCTGTCATGCCAGTGGTTCCAAACCAGCTGCTTTCCTGCTGTTAGCTACCTTGGCACCAGCATACTCTCTGATTGCAAATAACCTTGTCAGTGCCTGCTGTTGTGCCTCAACATCACTGCTGCGCAACTCTGCAACCACAGAACTAAGATCTGGGGCGGTGCTTTTGTCCTCAGGCTCTGGTATTGGAATTGCAGGCGTTTTGGCTTTGGACGCAACTTTTGGAGCCATCAGTAGTGTCCCTGGCTAGACTTCACGACTGCAGTTTCATTCAGTTGAGCAAAGCACATGTGACCCGTGCACCCGATGAGGAGTTACAGCGAGCCATCTGCGGTCAACGCAGCTGGGGCGGTCAACCATCAATCTTGACTTTTGCTGCTCAATCTACCGAGGTCGCTGCGCTTGAACGTCAGTCGCTGCGTTGGGACCGATGGGCACGATGACAGCCCATGTCGGACACCCGCTGCATACATTGCCATGCCACCACCATGGTACCCGCACCAGATTGCGGCAGGGCACCCGCTGCATGGCCCAAGCGACAGCCAAGAAAGTGAGGATCAAGCCACCTTCCAGCTCGACAGCGGCGACGGAGCTAGAGGCCTTGAGCCAATGGTCAACCATTATCCCTGATACTGTCCTAATGCAGAAAATAGAAGAGCTTGAGCTGCAGGCTGCAACAGTCAGCAGCACTGTGCTTGCGGGCATGATGGGCAACCCCAGGGTTGCCAGAGAATATCAGGCAAGCTGAAAGCTGCAGACAGCACAAGGTCTCTGCTGCAGACAGCATGCTGATGATACAGTTGCTGCTTCATAGATGGCCATTGAGCACGGAATCCAGTACGACAAGTGCAAAACAGACTCCGACAAACTAGCATGCATCCTGGATAAAGCTCTTGCAAATGTTGGGGCAATATTCGCTGAGCAAGTGGAAGGGCGAGTGAGCACTGAGGTTGACCCAAGAGCGGCTTATGATACAGGTCTGCCGTTGTGTGCTGACGCCAATCTGGTGTCAACAAGTACACCATGCTGTATGTCATCGTGTGCAGATAAGGCGCCATGCAATTCACGTATGCCATGCAGACAAAATGCTGTCACGGGCTCACAGTCTGATAGAGAACTACAAAGAAAATGGCATCAGTTCAGATCGCATCCTGATCAGACTTCCAGCCACATGGCAAGGCATTCAAGCAGCTAAGCAGTTAGAGCAAGAGGGCATAGCCGCTCATGTCACCCTGATTTACAGGTATTGCATTCTACTCACGCACCAATAGTCTTGTTTTGGGTCATTGTGTAGCAGGGTACAATGAGCTATAGGGCATCTAATGCGCAATGTGGGATTTTGCCCTATAACACATTGCTCTCAATCGCAACTGCAGAGCTGTGTATGCCAGCATTGTCTTCCACATATAGTCAAAGTAGGGTTTGTTCTGCATTACAGCTTTGTTCAGGCTCAAGCTGCAGCGCAAGCTGGCGTCAGTGTCATCCAACCCAATGTTGGCCGCATCATGGACTGGTACAAGAAGCACCCAGGCTACATAAAAAACCAGAGGGTGAGCAGATGAGCGACACAGCAATGCATCAAGAAACTGGGCAGACACAATGTGCTGACTAGGCACTACTTGGGCATGCTCTGTATGACACGCAGCACAGCCATGAGACTGACACAATTAAAGCCTGTGCTGTCATTGTGGCCATTGATTTTGTGCTGCAGCAACATGTCTGTGCTTTGCGATCCTTGCTGCACTCATGCTAGCAGTGTGATGTAAATGCTTAGGTACTGACAGTAAATTGACATGTGTATGGTGCATGACAGGGGCCTCGATCAGACGGCGGCAGTCTGTTTGACAATGACAACCCTGGAGTACAGCTTGCAGAGCGAATCTACAATTACTGCGCCAAGTATCACCCAAAGACCAAGGTCATGGTGGCTGGATTCAGAAGCAAAGCAGGTCGACTTTATGCTCTGGTCATTGCATATTCTGAACTGGTAGCAGTAGCTTCCTATGCTTTTAATTGCTGTCGCAAACCTTGGCTTGCAGAAGTAGCCAGTTGATGACTGATGATGCTGCAGATGCATTGGCTTTGGCTGGGGTTGACTATCTGGTTCTCAATGAGCGCATTGTAGATTCTCTAGACAAGGCAACCACCTTGCAAGGCTACAATGACGGCTTCAGAGCAGATGAGAAAGACGATGAGTCAGGCGTTCCACAGCAGCTGTCATCTGACTCAGCTCAGCAAGTGGAATTCAGCAGCTCTGAGACAGTGGAGGTGACTCGGCAGCTGTTTGAGGAGGGCCTTGGCATGGCAGGCTTGGAACTCCTTGACACGGGCATCAAGGGTCTCGTTGAAGATGTGAACCGGCTGGAACCTATTTTCTCCAATCTTGCCATAGACTCTTTGTAGAGTGCCATGATGCACAGACTGGTTCAAACATCACACCTGCCATGGGGGCTATGCAGCAGAGAGTGAGCTTATACGTTACACAGCATATCAATGAGCAGAGCAAGTAGTCATCAGAAGAGTGGTCAAAGCGTGTATGTAGCAAAGGTTGTGCTACAGTTGCAATAGAGCAGATTACATCATAATCATCACTCAGTTGATGTGCAGCATATGCTTACATCCATATGGCTCAGCCAATGATGTCTTGTACAAAATGCGTTTGATCTAAATAGATTATGCTGACTCTCAGGTCCCCACAAACCTATATATATCAAATAATTACGTGCTGGCTCAACGTAAGCTGCATGCTCTGAGACAGACTTTCCTGCAATCCACAAACCGTCTGCACTTGAGGACATGTATTGAGATCCAATCTATCAAGGAAACCGTCTGCGCAATCAGGTTGACCGTCCACCCTTCAGGATCCACCCTTCTGAGGACCGGCGAGGGGGGGGCCCTGGGGTCACTTCAGTCGGCATCAATTTGCCTTGTATAGGGCTACCTTCAGTAACAGAGCGCATGTAACAGTGCAGTGCCGCTTAGACTGCATCAGACTTCCGAGTTCCTAATCAAACGTTGCGGTCGTTTGTGTTCTTGCACCGACACATCAAGAAAGAAGACATCTGAGTGTTTTGAGTACCATGCCAAACACCTTCAGCTTTGTATACATCCCAGCGGCTGTGTAAGTAGACAAGCACTGCTGTTGATTTTGCCTGAGCAAAGACTGACCAAGCATGCTTGTGGTAGGTCGGAACCTATTGAGCAGTGGGAGGAAGGTTTCACACCTGACCATGAGGAAAGCGAAATCAAGGCATTGACAGATAGATGCAAGGTGGGCAGCACCTTAATCAGATCAATAGCTGATTCACACAGCCATCTGGCCAAACATCTCCCTCCATGTATTGCAGAGACACTTCTCTAAGGCCAGAGGGCCTAGGACGCCAGAACAGAAAGCAGCCCGGCGAGCAGCACTCATGCAGAATGTCCCCGGCAATTCAGATGTTGATGAAGCAATGCTGGACACTGCCACTGCGATGAGCATGGTATGCCCCATTGGTCTTGCTGCTGTTGCTGTTCTGCTATCTGAATCTGCCGATGCACAGCATCTGAACAAATGCTTGTCAAACCCCGCACACGTTGGTCTGACTCGCTGAAAGCTGCCTGGACACTGACAGGTGGAGCACACCTCGCTGCTCTCTAACAGCAAGGACAATGAATTCATCGGCATCAACCTATACACTGATGATGAGGCTTCCTTTTCAGGCGCTGGCATCAATCAGCGGGCCTCAGAGATAGCTTCATGCTGTGGTATCCAACTTCAGGCAAGGCGTTTTTGGGTTTTCCATGTCAGCCATTGCATAGAATGCAGCATACATCTGATGTCAATGCCCATGTCAAAGCTGACTGCAGACATTCACAGCATCAGACCCGCATGAATGTCTGCAGGTGAATGGTGATGCTTTCATAGGTAGAACTTTTGACAATGGGGATGACTTCAAACGACTTGATTTCACAGTCTCCGAGGTGTCCAGTAGTGCTGCATGGGTTCAGGTGAGACTGCTCATTGCCTTTGAGTTACTTCATCCTGGACACCACCATCTGCTCCTTGAGGTGGCATAGTCCTGGAAGCTGATGAGCTTGTGCAGACATGCTCAATCACTGCTAACCTGCACAATCTTCCTCACGAAGTTTGGTCCAGCTTGCAAATTGCATGACTGTGTGCTTCTGGGTTGGCTGCGCAAAGTCCATGTCGCTCCCTCATGCTGCCACAAGTGATGACCACCTTGTGTGATGACATCTGCTTCTGCTTAGTCTTGTCAGTTCTGCAGGAAGCCAGAAGACAGAACGAGCGGAAACGGCAGCGAGATAGCCCTGCCGCATTGCAGGCTCGTCTGGCAGAGCCCTCCCAAGCTGCCAAGCCAGCTACGGTCACAGTAAGAGAGGTACCACCAGCTGAAGCCCTCAAGGAGCAGGGCAACACTGCTCTCAAGCAGGGCAAGCTACCTGAGGTACTTGTTTCAGCTGCAAACTGTAGGCTGTTGTTGGGTTTTCCATGTGAAGCCTGCAGTCACACACAGGATCATCTTGCCAGGACATGATCATTGTTTATGCATGCATGTGTTTGGTCGTTTAATTGTTTGTCCATTCTTTTGTTCTTTCCTTCATGCATTCATCCATCCATGCATCCGTTCATCCATACGTTCGTACGTTTGTTTGTTCGTTCGTTCATTCGTTTGTCCATTCATTCATGCATGCATTCATTCATGCATTCATCCATCATGTCTTTTCCCCTTTGGTCAGAAATGTGCAGTCATGTAATTATTGCACAAGCTGCATGTTCATACTGCTGGATGTATCAAAGAGGATACCCAGGTAGAACAAGCTTGTCAACCTGCATTGCCTGCACAACTTGATCGTGCCAAATTGCAGGTTGCGCTGACTGCATGCTCTTTTACACAGGCAGTGAGGCTGTATAGTGAGGCGCTGGAGTCAGATAGTACACTGGCAGCTGCTTACAACAACAGAGCATTAGCACACTTGAAGCTAAATAATCTTGCTGATGCTGAAGCGGACTGTGGGTATGTGCTGCGCCTGGAGCCCCGTAATGTGAAGGCTTTCTTGCGCCGAGGCTCTGCCCGGTAAGTAGGCAACATGTGCCATGTACGTAACACATTTGCTTTTGCCTGCAGAGCATGCTTTTCTATCAGAGTGGATGCAGCAGGTTGTCTTTCTGTATGCCATGTCAATCTGCATCAGGACTGTATTGTATGGTGCACATGTGTGCACCAAAGATGCAAGCGCTGGTGCAGGGAGGCCATGAACAGATTGCAAGAGGCCATTGAGGATTACAAGGAGGCTGTTGTGCTGGAGCCGAAAAGCAAAGAAGCTCTGAGCAAGCTCTCGTCTGTCAGGCAAAAGCTGGATGACTGCAAGAAGGATGTGCAGGATTGAATATTAAAAGAATCTGCAGCTGATGCGTCCGTCAAATTGCTAGTTATGCATGACAAGTGTAATACAGTGTAGGTCAAGGAACAGGTTGAAATCTGCATTGCCTTCCCTGTTACAGACAATAAATGGCACGTCCTTATGATTGGCACGGGCAGTGATACTTGATCAGGATAGCACAAGCTCTTCTGCTAAAATCCAAGGTCAAACTTGAACTTGGAGTGGCTTTGGCTGTTGGAACTTGCTATGCTCTGCTGAAGTCTGCAATAACATGTAACACCTCATGTCGTATCAAGCAATGACAACGAGACACCATAAACAATGGACAGGCATGAGTGATTTGGCATGGCATGCATACCAACTTGTTGGCAACAAGACCAATTGAGCGTTAGTGCATTGCATCTAAGCGTTGCTAGACATATTGGTTGCCCATGCATGATGAGAAGGAGATTATGGTCATCACTGGCACATCAGTGAGCTTACAGTGTAAACAACATGCCAAGATAAAAGCAACAGACAATACAAGTATATGTGAGTCGGCACACAAATGCAGATCAAACAGTCCATATGCGCAAGGCCTACTCACTTTGGCAGCAAAGACTGGTTGGCTAACTGTACGGTCACACCATTGCAGCAAAACAAAATTCCTACAGCGCATGCGCTAACAGTCGCTGAGATCAATGCCATAGTCAATAATATGCTTATGACGACTAGCTTTCACCCATGCATATGCTTCCCATTAAGCTTCTCAATTAGCTGGCTCATGGTGTCCGGATAAAAGGATGCTTTATATTGTCAACATAAATCCACATGTAGACTGACAATGGAATTGCACAAGGTTGGAGCTAACACTTCAGCCAGAGTGGCTTCTGACCTAAACTTCCTGCTGAACGTACATGAGCGGCTGCACGCTCCATTCCAGCTGCAAGGTAATTGGTTTGCCCTGAATCATGCAAAGGTGGCGCGTCAGGCACAAACGGAGACTCTGACTGGAGCAAGTTGCAGCGATCAAACGTGAAAGAATGCAAGGCAGGTCAAGCTGCAGAAGAACCCCCTCTATTAGCAATCTGACAATCAGGTGAGGTTCGTCAGCGTGCTCAACTTGTCACGAGGAGATACACAACACACTGCAAAGCTCAATCCAGTGAGTTGTCTCAAACATGTCAGAGGCCCTCCTCACTGTAGACATTGCAGGCAATAAGTTGCAAAGTGTTCCAAGCTCTGCCCAATCCCACATGACATTCAAAATGCAGCCTTCCATGCTGAGCCTCTTTAGCAACTTGAGGCGTGTAGCCAAACTCTGGAGCAATATGGATTGTGCATGATGTCTGTGACTTGCAGACAAGTGTAAAGTCTTCAAGCGAACAAGTGGCTGAGCATGGGAACTGCAGACAAAACATTGGCATACCAAGATTTGTCAGAATCCACTGGCAGATGCTGTAGCGGTGGACAGCGCGGTGTGCAGCTGTACATTAGCAAAGTGTACAGCAGCTAAGGCTTTGTCCACTGTCAAGCTGCTGCATCCAGTGGTGAGCATGCTGAATGGATTGCAGTGACTGCTGAAGGCAAAGCATGCTGTCAGCTCGGTCGCTGCCTGGTCATCTGGGCCAGTCAACTTGAGCTGGCCTACTTGGCACCGTGTAGCAAGAAAAGCTGTGAAGGCCTTGTTGCTGGATATGCCATTTGCATGTGAATGCAAAGTGCTGATGTGACTGTCATTTACTGCCCTTGCAGGTGCAGGCAGCTGCAGAGCTTTGGGCTGTGACTGAAGGTTGTTCTTTAGTACTTGCGCAGGGACCGTTCCTCAGTCATACCACTGGCACTGGTGAATCTGCACATGGCTACTCCACGAGTGCAGTGAGAGACAGGTCAATACACGTCAAGATTAGGGGTAAGAGGAAGGGCATATGCTCACGCAAAGCCTGGCGTGAGATTGCGGTCTGAGATGGTCGATATTGAGCCTCAACTCTTGATACGCAACGTTGATGTCTCGCAAGATCCGACCGTCAGTCGAAGCCTGGCGCAGAGATTCAAACATCTGCAACATGACGGAACTTCGGGATACAAAGTTGTCTGAAACATTTTCAGGTCTCGCATGCTGGGACATTCAAGAGCTGCATCACGTACTGAGACTTGAGTTGGACACAACGGAGTTTGGCATGCAAATAAGATCGATCCTTGCTTGCAAAACTGTTTGCAATGCTTCTTCCTCTTCTCTCGAGTTGCAACAGTTGAGTCTCGTCTCCTTGGTCAAACATCTCAGGAAGCATCGACCCACTGTTTAGCCCTTGCGGGCTGCAACATAGCCAAGGACATACCACATATGGATCAGCCATTTCATGCTGCTTGCACTTACACCGGGTGAGACAGGTTGTTGCTTGATCAGCGGGTCAAGCTTGGCTGTGCTGACCTTTGCCAGCTTTGAGTGCAGGTCGTCCGTGTGTTACTGTCCACAAGGAGCTGGTTCAGCCGGAGGTGGAGACTCTGCTCACCATCGACAGCAGGTGTGCTCTTTATGGCAACTATGGCAGCAGCAGCAGAAGCTGTTCAAGCCGCAAGCAGCAGTTGACATTCAGGTGCGTACTGCACCAAGAATGTGTCAAGCTGACACCACACAAACATCCTCTTTCAGAAGTAAAATGCCAGCTTGTGATATGCAGCTGCCTAAGCTCATGCAAAGGGTCAAACACAGACCACCAGAAGATGACCTTGCAGGTAAAGGAGCAGCACCTATGTCAAGGCATCTCAGCATGCTTGCATGTTAACAAAAATTGTAGCGATACTGTCACAATACCACCATAATGGTTGTATTACGGATGACTCAACCGTAGCCGCACTTTTGGCTATCAGTATCTCACCCTAGGCAGACAACAGAAAATTATGATGACCGCAGATGGGCCAGCTGAAGCCGATGCAGAACGGGCAGTGCGCGCAGCTTCCAAAATTGCTGAGGCTGCTGTGTCCAAAGCAGTGCAAGCTGCAGCAATGGCTGGATTGGAGTACATGCCTCCTCCCGACATGCAATTGGACACACCACGTGTTGCTAAGGTGAACCTCTACATCTCCTGCTTGGCATGTCATGGGACGACAAGACGCTGTTGAGTGGCACTGCAGACTATACGTGAAGCAGTAAAATGTGTCCTGAGTGGGTGTCTCTGTGTCACACTTTCCTATTGATGATATGTTCAAACAGACAAGGCAGCACAGCTAATTTGACTTTCTTTCATGGGATCATAGGTGGACAGTAGGCAGATTGAGCGAAAAGCGCAGGCTGCGCAGCAGTCCATGGCAAGAAGGGCTCAGCGCCTAGAGAAAGCACAAGCTGCTGCACTACAGGCGCAACTTGCTGCAAGGCACATGCAGCGGCAGAGCAGTCAGCAGAAAGACCAACAGCAACAGCCTGGACGGGCCACATTGCAGCAGGTCAGCCCTTGCCCTGCTTCACACTGTGATTCCCTCATTGCCCTTTTCGCCCAATAGCTTGCCCAGGAGGGCTGCTGTCATGGCATGTCCTGCATCATGCCATGATCATCATGCATCATCACGCATCATCATGCATCATCACGCATCATCATGCATCATCATTATGCATCATGTGCAGGACTCCAGCAGTGCACCTTGGAACATCTGCTCATTGACAATAACACCTTTGCAGCTGCCCTGCACCATGCGCAAAGTTTCAGGAGTCCACCTGACAGCATGTGCACATTGGTAATATACTTTTGCAGAACCACCGACAGTGAAATGCAACACACCTCTGTGAAACAGAAACCAAGGGTAAAAGCAGCTGCAGACATAGATGTGCAGACGCTGACCTTGACAATTAGAGAAGCGATTTGATGCCAATTGAATTACACATCAGCACATGTGGAAGCCGCTGAGCCAGTCAGATGCAACCCTAGAGCTGACACTGACATCAACAAGCACCGGTGTTGGCTTGACAATCATGTTTTGCTCAGTAAATGCCTTGCCACACACTGTGGGGCAGCAGTCAGCATACCAAAAGTCACACTCACTGCGCCTGCTGGTCATCATGGCTCAAAGTCAGCTGTGATGCTGCAGATGCTGAAACAGAACAAGGACCAGATACATCAGGCGTTGGAAAACAGTCCACCAAGGGCTGCATCCAAGCGGCATCAGACACAAGCTGGCCCAGCAGCCAGCACTGGTAGACTCAGCCCAAGAGGTAAGCTTTTGTCTAGTGCAACATACTACTGCTGCGATCTTTGTTGGGCTCGGTTGCTGCAGTCTGGAATGCTTCAAACATGGTAGCAAGGTATAGTGTCATGCTCTGTCTCGAAAGGGTGCTTCCACCAAGGGCCATGCTGCGCATCAGATTAGCCAAAACCTTGTTCTTGGCACATTGAACAAGCTAGAGTCTTGTTGCTGTGACTGTATTGCTCTCTTGGCACACACTCTGATGCACACTGATGCACCTTCTGTGTGACAGTAAAGTTGTGTACAGCAAAAGGCAGCTGTCGCATACTTCAGAAACAATCTGAATTTCATGCAGCAGCTCCAGCAGCCAGCAGAGGCCATGGTCCAAAAGCACGTCCTGCAGCACAACTTGACACTGAGCCTGCACAGCGTCAGCGGGGTCAGCCCCAGGCACACCCCAACTCTCCCCCACTGCCACCCCTGTCCTCCTCCATCCACCCTGCCGTCCAGGCTAAGCTTCAACAGGCCCACAACAAGCTGTTGGGTCAGAGCCGGCCTGGTAACAGGCAAGAAGAGGCTGCAGCATCAGCTCGCCCAGCTTCTAGCAAGCCTGGTCCCAGGGCTGGTCAGAAGGGCAAGGCCAATCCCCAGCCTCAGCCCACGCAAGGTTTGCTTCATGGTGTATGTTTATACCGAGCAAGGCTGTTTTTGCATGAGTGCTCCTAGCCTTCCATTGCACGTGTCTTTTAGCTATTCATGCACTTGAGTTAAACTCTCAAAGCCTTGTATGCTTAGCTTCATTCAGCTCCTCAGCATGACAGCCACTCCACTTCAGCAGTCTAGGCACCGACAACTACCTGCAATTTCAGCAATGTAGTGATGTATGCCCTGCATGTTGCCATGCAAGCAGCAGCACCTTTGTATCTACAGGCAACATACAGAGGCAGCATCATACAACTTGCATTTAGTATTGCCCAGCGGCATGAACAGCCACCAGTGGCACCACAGCTGAACAGGGCTCAAAGTGTCTTGATGGGTCACCAAAGAAAAGAAAAGACAAGACAAGACAAGACAAGACAAGACAAGACAAGACAAGACAAGACAAGACAAGACAAGACAAGACAAGACAAGACAAGACAAGACTATGCCTTTTGGCATGAAAAGCCAAGTATTATACCGGGCTGCCCAGGCTGGGTCATCAATACAGCAGTTTACACATGCAGAGGTGGCATGGGAGGAGCCCCCGCCCCGGCAGATGCTGCTACGCATGCGCGACATCCAGCCACAGCTGCAGCAGAAGTGGCTGCAGCTGTACTGGCCCGATGACAGCCGCTGGTGGCCGGCCCAGGTCACTGAAGTCAACCCCAAGCGTCATCGGGCTCACCTGCTTTACGAAACAGGTGCGCCCCTGCAGCTTGCATGTGACGAGGATTCGACTGGCTGTAACAGCTGCTAGCTTACAGAGAAGTTGCGTTCAATCTGTGCTGTCAACACCAATTTGAGGCAATCAACTTTGCCGTGGTAACATGACATGGTCTTTACTCATGAAATATCGTAGGTGCAAACCAAATACAGTGTTTGAGATCAAAGAATCTTACGCTTGTCAGTCTAGCGAAATGGCATATAGCCTTGTACAACAGTCCTTGTGCAACAATCACCCCCCTCCCCCTCTGCCCCCGCTTTGCCCCATTCCCATTCTAAAGATAGGGGCGTTGAGCATGTGCAAAATCCAAATTTTGCTGTTTTAAACCAGCCTCGATGTCGAGCCAAGAAAACTTCCTGCAGCTCAAATGGATGCTGCTGCACCTGCCAACCTCAGATTATCTGCAAAAAGCCTTGTCAAGCAGTGTTAGCACTGACATTGATGACATATAGCCACTTGCTACAGGCAAAGAAGAAGATCTGGATCTTGGCAAGATGGTGAGGGAGGGTGAGGTAGCCTGGCTGCACAAGAGGGACATGCCTGGCACAGGCCATGCTGAGCATGCTGAGGATTCAAACCCCCAGGCTTGGCATGGCCAGAAGCAGAGCCCCCCCAGCCCCCAGCATGGGGGAGGCAGGAAGCGCAAGGAGCCACCCCCTGGCAGGCAGAGTCAGCCTGCTAGCCGCCCCTCCTCTGCACCCCTGAAGCAAGGTCAGCATTGCTGTCAGATCTTTCATCATTTCACAAGCTTGTTTGAATGCTCCATATGCTGCAGATCTTGCACGAAGCTGCGTCACAGTTGGGCTCCAAGAACATAGAGGGCTGCTTACAGTGTGGATCACAGTGGTGTACAAAGTACACGCAAGCAGGCACCCAAAGGCTGAGATTGCATAGGGTGATCATGCTGCTGGGATGATGCAATCCTGATTTTCTGCCCAATGTAATCAGATAGGTTTGCACCTGATGTTGCAGGCAGTGGTGTGCAAAGGGCAGGCAGGGGCCATGCTCAAGAGTTGCAGGAGGCAGATGAGAGCAGCAGTGGCAGCTTGGAGCACCCTGGCATGTCAGCACCTCGACGCCAGCGTGCATCTGGAGCCCAATCTGCCAATGCCCGCACCACACACCTGCCCAAAGACAGGTGCCGAGCTTCACCTGTTTTGTACTGTCTACTGCAATTGCAGTGCAAGTCTACTGAATGACGGGATGATGACTGCACATGGCTGCCATGGGGTGGTTGCAGGGAAAAACGGATTATGTTGGATGACGCTGGGCTTCACTTTGCAAGCGCAATCCACACCATTCACCTTCTTACATTTTCCCCATCCCAGCTGCATTGCAAGGGAACTTTCGCCGCATTAGGTGGTTGAGGCAGCACAGAGGCATGGACAGATTGCACCTCGCTGTTTTGCATCTGCACTTTGGCAGTGGGTCACAGCTGTGCTGTAACATGATATCCTGCTGTCCTGCAATCTGACTAGTCCTAACTTGGCTGGGAATTCATTGCCCTGTTTACACTGTTGCGGAGTAAATGCGGTGTGAGTGCAGGCATGCATCTGGCGGCCCATCACGTCAACAGTCAGGGGATGACAACAGTATGCAGCATGGCTTGCAAGCCATCTTTAAGCTGGGCAATGAAGCAGTGGGCCGCAATGTACATGTCTTTCAGTCTGAGGCTGGATCCTGGTATAATGCACATATCAGGCAGTGCCGTCCTAGGCAGGGCATACTGAATGTACAGTATGAGTCCGGCGATCAAGCTGTATTGAAAGCAAAGGAAGAGCACACTAAATTCAACATAAGGCTGATGCCCATGTCTGTGCGCCGACCCTAGGTCAGTTGCTCCTGTTTCTGCCTTGACATTGTCTTATCGCTGACAACAGTATGCTCATCAAGTACAGTGCGTACTGCAAAATAATATATCTACTACATATAGGCATACGTTTTTTTAACAGTTGGCAGTAGAAGTAGCAGCATTGGCCAATACGTTTGCATGCATTAGTACGAAACCCTGAGCAGATGGCTGCAGTTGGCCAGCCCAAACTGTATTTCCTTTTCAGCCCTCCGTCTGCTTTGTCTCTGCTGCTTCTGTCTCTGCTGCTTCTGTCTCTAATGAGTGCTTTGCAAGCCAGGCTTGAAGCATCAAGGAGGGCAAGCGACCATCAGATCAACAGAACCAGGTAAGTTGGTCTGCAAGCAGTCAAAAGCTACCTTGACAGAGTGTTGTATTGTTTATGTTTTATGCCCCCCCTGGGGCCCAGGACCAACTGGGCGGGGAGGGGGGGGCAGTAGACAAAGCTCTGTTTTTGAATTCAGTCAGACACAATACTGTGCCACAAAACAATCATTCCCTGAAAAAGTTATCACATGCATTTGGCTCACACTTAGCTATGAAGTCTGGTGCTGTACAAGTTGGCTGAAACTACTCTGTGATTCTACGGAAGACGTGTTGTCACGGACCAAGTCGGTACGCGGAGCAATCGAAATTGTCTCGCGACCATAATGCAGCGCCATATAGCGCAGATATTCGTCGCTCCCTGTTTGAGCGCTCTGCCAGCTTAACAAGGTGAATCAACAAGCCCAGTACAGCAGCAAGCGCTCGATCTGCTACGCTGTCTTCGCATATAGTCACTTGCTCACAGAGTATCTGCATTTCTCAGATATAGAGCTGCAAGGCAGCGGCACGCTTGCAATGTGCATAAGAGTATATTGCGGTTCTGAATGTGCGAATCGTTAACAATGAAGCAACAGCAGAATGTCTGTGCAATTTCCTGACCAGGAGTCTTTGTCCGATCGGAACAAAGGGCTTGTACTGGCAGTAAGCTCGTCTATCTTTATTGGCGCGAGCTTTATCGTCAAGAAAAAAGGCTTGAGAGCGGCGGGAGCAACAGGCATCCGAGCAGGTTCGACACCTGATCGAGCAGTAGTCACAGTCGTTATGCATGGTCACGATAAATTGAGCAGAGTGTACATCGCCTACGATGCAGGCAGTGGGGGATATTCATACCTGTCCAAGCCACTATGGTGGGCAGGCATGGTGACAATGATTGTTGGTGAAATCGCAAATTTTGCAGCATATGCCTTTGCACCAGCTATACTGGTAACCCCTTTAGGGGCTTTAAGCATTATTGTCAGGTATGTCAGACAGCTCAGATTCTTTCTGGTGCTTGCAATGGCCTAGCCAGTATTGTGCTCTCTACTAGCAGTCACATCTGACCATCTTGTTTCATGTACAGTGCAGTGCTTGCGCACTACCTGCTCAATGAGAAGCTTAACCTGTTTGGTCTGCTGGGCGGCATGCTGTGTGTGGCTGGATCCCTGACCATTGTACTACATGCACCTGAGGAGAGGCCAATCACCTCTCTGCTGCAAGTCTGGCACCTGGCACTGCAGCCAGGTCAGCTCTCAGCCTTGTCGCATGTGCACAGGACACTAACACTCATAACGGCCGTGCAATGTACTGCTGTCTATATATCAAACACTTATGTGCCTGATCACATCTGTTTCAGTCCAGTTTGCTGCACGCTGGGCTCCCATTTGGTCAAACTGCTATTTACAATTTGTTTTGGATGTGCAGGCTTTCTGCTATATGTGGTCAGTGCAATAGCAGTGACTCTTGTGTTCATGCTGCACATTGCTCCAGCCCATGGCACAACCTCAATCTATGTCTACATCACCATCTGCTCTTTGGTGGGCTCCTTGTCAGTCATGAGTTGTAAGGTACACCCTCACTCAATGCCTTTCCCTCATCTGCATCATATTGTATGTTTGCAAGTACCACTCCCTCCAAGGTCAAACAGCCTAGATACACATTTGAGGGTTTGTGTCGACTGTGCAATCTGGATGGCTTGTGCCAAGTTGACTGGTTGTTCTCGCTGCAGTCTGTTACAGGATTTGTGAATGTCCAATCAACCTGCCTTGTACCAGGCGTGTAAAATGAAGCATACTCATTGGGGTTCTCAATCTGTATTACTCTTGATTGTTTTGCAGGCCTTGGGCATAGCGGTCAAGTTGACATTTGAAGGCGACAATCAATTTGTGCATCCTCAGATATACTTCTGCTTGTTGGTGAGGCCTCTGCTAACGTATTCATTTTGCTGTTATTCAAACTGTATGGTGCGCTGCCAATTTGTCCGCCATAGCTTCCTTGACTTGCTTTGTTGGATGCAGGTTGTGGCTGTTTGTGTTGTGACCCAGATGAATTACTTGAACAAAGCACTGGATCTGTTCAATACAGCTATTGTCAGCCCCATATACTATGTCATGTTTACTACCTTCACCATCACAGCGTCAATCATACTTTTCCAGGTGAGCTGCATCCTGCACGCCGTTTCGACCTGAAACCCACCTGGTATTCAAGCCAAAGCTGAATCAGATGTTGGGCTGAGTGCTCTGCTGTATACATGTGCAGGAAGTGCAAAGTCCAAGGCAGGCTACAACTGAAGTGTGCGGCTTTGTTACCATAGTCATAGGCACATTCCTACTGCACTCCACCAAAGACCTGGACATCACCCTGGCTGGCCTCAATGCAGCAACCAAGTCAACATTCAGTGCAGCCAGTCTGTCAGAGCTGCAAATGCAAAGGCTACCACTGACATCAAATGGAGCTCTAGACTCACCAGCGCCAGTTGGCCACAGGATGACGAACAGTGACCGGTTTTGAATAACTTCAGGTCTGTGGTTGATCGCATGTGCCTTCACTGCGTACAACCTACAGCAAGTCCTTGCAACCTGTGAGTATGCAGAGTGGTAAATCTGTATATCTGTGCATTCATCACATCAATCAGATAGCTTGTATAGCTGAAGTGCTAATTAGGAAGTACTTATAAGGAAGTGCTAGTTCAGCCATGACAGCTGTGCTGCGGGCCAGCAGTGTTGTCTTTACATTCAGCACCGCGCATCGTTTTATGAGTACTGCTTGCTGAAGCAGTCATCTGCCAATGGGAAGACTAGGCTGGTCGAACCTCCAGTCTTCTGTATGCTGGTGTGGATATGATGACACTACTTGTGCTGTCTCTTGCATTCTTCAACACTTCCTAGGTTACTAATCATCCAGTATGAGGTCTCGGCAAGGACAGCTATGTCGTGCGGGACACAAAGTGACGTACGCTTGGCAGCAATCAGTATCGGACGTCGCAGCCCTCAAAGCGGACGTAAGTCGTGACACACAGCAATACGACCTGACACAGGTCTTTGCACTCAAGCCACGTCAAACAGAGTGAAACGCCAGCCTGTACAACTCCAGTTGCGACGACATGAAGCTTGGCTTTGCCTTGGCTAGACTCTCTTCAAAGTCTTTCAAATCCGTTGAATGCACCAAAGACGCCGCGAACTGTGAAGACCCCGCTTACATGTTGCTCAACGATCAGACGTGGACAGCAGTGTTTTCCTGGCTCAGCACTGCAGATCTTGCACGCGGCAGGGTAGGACTGGTCTGAGTTTTGTAGTTGACCGTGTATGACATAATCAAGCACAAGTTTGCTGCCTCCAGGCGGTTTGCACAGAGTGGAAGGAGCTGATAGACTGTCCTCAGGTATGGTTCACCAGCTACCTTGCACAAGCTTGTACGACTGTGACAGACTGCTATTAGAAGGTCACTCTTGCAGATAAGGCGGGGCGTCTTTCAAAAGCATTGGCTATTGGCAGACATTGAAGACGAGCCAAGACATCCTGGCTTCTACTTGGTTGAGTTTTGTGTTGCTGACTGCATATGCATGCATGCGTCTCTATATCTGCATCTGGTTGATGGAAAAAAATTCTGATGGTTACTGTTTGTGCTTTGCAGTCTGCAGGACTGTCAAATTTTGCATGGGGCCATACTTGTTCTCGTCAAGACACTCTGTCAGGTCTGGCAGTCAAGTATGGTGTGACACCCCTTGCAATCAAGATGACCAACAACCTTATATCAGACATAGGTCTGCAGTCCAGACACATTATCTATGTCCCAGGTAAGAGTTTTGTGAACATTTTTCAGAACAAGTCATCATTCAAGAACAATGCGCCTTTGAGGACAATCTCAAATATACTCAATGCCTCTCTCATCACAAATTCAACAAGTAGCCATTGGCTAGCTGCCAATGCTTTGTGTGCTTGACACCTGTTGTTCTGATGCAGTAAGCAGCCATGCAGATTTGCATGGCAAGAGGGGCACCTTCATTTATGACATGACTGCCTGCCGAGAGTTGGTATTAGTGACTGAGGCAGATGGAAGTGAGTCGTCAGCATACTTGCCAGATGCAAAACCATCTGTTCCTCCAGACCAAGTAAACGTTGACGCCCTCAGCCGGAAACTTAGCCGTATGCTTGGTCGAGGTAGGGCTCATGCACAACCACTCTGTGCATCACTTGCCATAAAAGAGCTTGGTACAGCTGCAGAATTTTTTTGCAGCACAATCTGCCAGTCTAGCGTGCGCCAGAGTTTTCTGTCACTTGACCGCAGGTCTGCGCATTGAGGAAGGTACAGCCAAGTTCTATCTGGATGTGGCTGAAGGAAATCTTAAGGATGCCATTGCTTTGTACGGTGAGCTGCTCCATTTGACTGTACAGGATGCTATGCTTGGCTCTCGCTCAATACACTGCTGCCAATGGTATGACACAGCCAAAGGCGACAAAGGAGACAAAGGTGCAGGCATGCTAACTGATCTGTGTTCTTGATGCAGAGCAGGATATGGCTTGGGAACAGAAGAACAAGCACGGGCTTTGATAGCGACGGCTATCAAATGTATATCAGCCATAATCAGGCATGGCTCGAGTATCTGCTCCACATGTTTTGTTTAGACGCTCTGTATTTCAATGCTATGTATTTTTGATGCTATGTTTTGTTTAGATCAGATCTCAGATTCTGAATTTACGTTTCCAAGGATGCACTGCTTTGCAGCGCCTGGTAAAATTACCAGGCGCATTTTACTAAAATGCCTGGATAAGAGGTATAATAGAATCATGTGCAGTCATATGAGGTTGTGTCAGTCTGTGCAGTGTATGTGAAATGCATCTTGATGGGCATAATTACATCATGCCATTGGTGATTAGAACTGCTGACTCCGACAGCTGCTGCAAACCGTTTTTAGAGTCTGCTGCTGGCTGTTGAGTAAAGGCTGACAGTCCTGACGGCTGGCCACAAGCCCAAGCACAATGCATGTAGAGCTGAGAATGTAGCTTGCGTCAGTGCTGACACCTACACTAGAGAGTGATAGGTCTGCTGGCACTGCGCACGCAAACTGACAGGTTCTTCTTACATTCGGTACTTACTGTTGTACAAGGCATATGCTGTTGAAAACATGGTGATGCTTAATCGCATATGCATCATTGTCCACGGTATTGCCATGCCATGCACATAACCAGGGCTGTGCTGAGCTCTTGCAGTAGCACTCAGCAAGGACCAAGATTGCTACTTACAAGTACCAACACTGACAGCAGGATGGCTGTGCCATCTGTGCCTCTTTCACTGTACTACATCACACTGCTTCAGTGCCACACTTGTACTGTAGGATCAGTCAAATCACATCAGGCAGCCCTGCTAGCTTCAGGACCACGTGCTGCCTGTCAACAAAATCGACTCTGTAACCAGCATTGTCCAAAAAGTCACCCATACATGACGCTGAAACCGCCCACATCATTGATTTGTTTTTTGTCCCTCTTGATGACCTTTGTGTCCGACTGCATGTGAATGTGATGGAGGGTGCCTTTCAAAAGAACAGCAACAGAGATGCCATGCCAGTACAAAATAAACACCTCCAAAATGAGAAACCAGCAAAAGCCAACACCATATACAAACAATTGTAGCTCAAGCTTCTGGCGCTGTGAGGAATGTCTGCACATACTTCTTCCTGGAGGGCCTGTCATCCTGAGGCCGATTAAATGGGGTCCAAACAGGCTCACCAACAAATAGCCGCATCGCCTGCATTGCATCACAAACAATCCCCTCATATTTTTGACACAAATCTGCATGCACAGGTGACAGCAAGACAAGTTACTGATAGTCAGGACCTACTCACAAGGTGTCTGCTAGACGTGACAAAGCTTGCACTGTTACCTTGACATAGTTGACCTCGTCCAGAGTGAATCGGTGGTAGATGCCCTCAGGGAGGACAATCATGTCACCCTTGTTCAGAGCAATCCTGATCCACCGGTCTTGCTTGTCTCGGACATCAAAGTAGCCTGCAAACTGTCGACGTATAGGTTCTAGGGTCTAAGAATGTCCTGTGCACACTCACTAACAGCAGCAGGTGTAGCATATACAAGCGGAGAGCATACCGCTGCCTTCCAAAATGTATCTGATCTCTTCGTCTGTATGTAGGTGTTCCTCAAAGAAGGACTTGAGCTTTTCTTCATAGTTTGGGAGTGTGTCTGGCCTGATGGTAATTACATCCTGCATTGTATGCGTAAGGTCGTTGTCACAGTGTGTGAGCAGCATCATCAGCATATTTTCATTATTCACGTTGTTTCCATGTTCACCTGGTATGAGTAATTTCGGTCAGCACGAATGGCTTTCAGTGTACGGTCATTCTCATGGTTATCAGCGTCTAGCTGCCAAGAAAGTACACCAAGCTCTCTGATATCAGCAATAGAAGCAGGCCTGTTTGGCTTGCACCTGCAATATGCAACGGTATTGAGCAAACTTTGCAGCGTCCTACTGTACAGGCACACAACTGCTATGTCCTCTGAAGTGCAGCAGATGAGTAGACAGCATAAGCAATGCTTTGTACTTGACCTCAGCCAGGTGAAGCCAGGCATCAGAGCTATACAAAAATCCCAGAAGTGTATTGTATTGTGCTTGTTGTGAGCTCAACTGGGACGACACAAACGCATACAAAGGCGCATCATGCCGGTGCAGCATGCGATTCATCACAGACACGCACAATGCGGGCTCAACATAAGAGCAGTCACAAATGAATCACAGTAGATTACTTGTGCGGAAGCCTTTGGTCTTCCTTTGAGTCGTCCATGTACCAAGCTTGCAGCTTGCAGTCGTCGGCAGGTTGAGGCTGCAGACATGATGAGCTTCAGTGTCGATGTGCGAGACGACATTGGAGCAGGCTTTCAGCCGCAAATATCCCTCTTTCTTTTCCGGCAACAGTACCGTCATTTGCACCTACCGCGGCGGATACTTGGCTTCTGGTGCCGACAGCCATATTGGTGTCCTTGCTCGAATGCAGACGACAATTATTGCGCTCAAATAAGGCTGCAGTACAAGTCTTGAGAGGGGATTATATTGCCGCAAGGTTCTTAGCGCTTCTGCACATATGCTGCCCTTACGTGATAGACCTTATTTCTCCTCGTCCCTGTGCACACCAAGTTGGGGACCACTTGTGCAAATGACCACAGCTCTGGCGTGGTCCCCGAGCCCCTTGCTCACACACGATCCCTCGCGATCGCGCTTCAGAGTTTATTTTAAATGACCACAGCTGTGAGGTTCTGTGCAGCAAGCTCGAGCTTCACGAGTCAAGTTGTCACCGTGAGGTCATACCGTGGAGCACAGTAACAACGCTTGTAAGGATCCGTTTGAGCCTAAGCCTCCAAACCACTTAAGCATAGGTTCCAGACATGAAAAGTTGTTGACATTATTACCAGACCTTGCCTAACAAGGTGCCAGGTGGAATGAATCATGCAATGATCATTCATGCTGTGGAAGTCTGGAGATGCAATCTGTAATGAACAAGCGCTTGATAGAAACAAAAAGCATCAAGCTTGACGAAAGCAAACAACAAAACCATAAAAATGTTGGCAGAAGATGGTACAAAAAGGGTTCACATTGCTTGAGACAGACGCCACAGGTTAGCTGCCTGCCTGCGGCCCATGCGTCCATTGTGGGCTTGAATCCAGACAGCTGTGTCACCATAGAGAGAGTGTAGGGAAGTGTCAGCGTTTTGATGCTCATGCGACACATTTCTCAAATTGACATAGTCCTTGTTCAAGCTAGCACTGCTTCCACCTGCGACAGTACAGACGGATAGGCTCAGTACATCAGCAACTCCATATCCATCAGGGACAGACTTCACCATGTTTGCATTGAAGTTAGGCAAGATGCAAACAGAAGATGGCTGACCTCCACAATTTGGGAAGACATTGCATGACCCCAGCAAGCCTTTGCAGTAGTAAATATGTGTATATGCAAAGGAGCTATGTTGCCAAATTGCATGCCACAAGTAACACGCAGTGGCTCCAGATGTAGGCGTAGCAATACCTGACTCCACTACCCAAGGGCAGCGACAATAGACACAGGTGACAGGCTCTCCGCTGCCTTTCTTGCTGGCAGTCCACCGCTTGAAGCACTCCACATGAACATTGTTACCACACTCCTGGCAGAAAGTCACCTTGTCCTCTGGAGCTGTACCATCAGCCTGAACACCCACATACCAACAGTCAGCACCAAGCACAGTCATTGTCCACACAGAAGAGAACTTGAGTCACATGTTGCTGCCCTGCAAAGACAGATAGCATGTCTCTGCAAGCACTGCATGCAGAGCTGGACAAGATCAGCAGCATGCCTCACAGTCCAAGACCCAACTATCACCATACAACCTCTCACAGGCACTAGCTGCTGGCATTTTGCACATACGATCACATTTTTTCATGCACTCAAACACAACATTTTGGTTCACACAGACAAGTGGTACGGTACAACACAGAACCAAAAGCAAGTGGGGCCTGTGTTCTGTCAGCAAGCAAACCTTGAGACTATCATAGCAAATGGCACATTCCCCCTCAATGGGGCGCTGCTTGGAGGCAGCATCATGAGGGCCTGCAGCAGCTGCAGAGGTGGAGGCGGCATCTTTGCCAGTGAGGCGCCTGTAGTGGCTGATCACAGACTGGTCAGCTAGAACTTCTGCGTCAGCCCGGATGCTCCTCGTGCCTCCTAAAACCTGCTCTGCCTGCAAGGCATTACCCATTTCACACTCACAGTGCAGCAGGAAGGCATGCTGGACATGGCCTCCAGTATGCTTGCACTGTGTCACATTCTACACTGAGGTTGTCCCCAGACCATGTGAAGTACCCAGTACAATTTTGCAAATCCCAGCTGAATCAGGTGTGACCACAGGCCGTCAAGACATAGTCAAAGGCAGCCTATGATGTGACATGGGTTCAAGCCAGTCGAGCAGGTACAAGAGCAGAATGGCTTCAGCAGTTACAGGCCAGCTGCATTCAATGCCTGCTGCGCTATAATTGCTTTGCTGTTTGTAAGGCTGCTGACCTCGATGCATGGACAAGTACTGATTGAGGTGTGCAGTACCTCTGACTTAAGCAAAGCTTTCTGCCAGACAAGCGGATCAGATCTGTCCAGTCGAAGGACTCTGAGCATGACAAACAAGTAGTGCTTGCATATGTTGCCCTTCTGGAAATCAGGACAGCTGCAGCTGGGATGCTTCCCCACAGACACTGAGTACACATTTGCAGTGGCGCCCAGGACACTGAACTCCTCCACTGGCCCATTCTCGCTGGTCATGGAGGACACCAAGTTGCGGTCCAACAGGAAGAGGCGATGCCCAGAGTCTGCAATGACAAGGACGTTCCTTTTGACCAACTGTAAATGCCTGACTTGTACAGATTGCCACCCTGTGCATGTAGCAGGCAAGCAGCCAGCTGCTAAGGTTCAAAGCATACCTGGCATGGCTCTAGCCATCCTCTCCTTGGTCTGCATAGGAGCGTTGGAGGAATATCGCACTGTCCTGCCATACTGATCCACACGCCTTTCCTGCATTTGCTTCTCCTTCTGCTCAGCTGCCTTCTTAGTTGCTCTGGCCTCTTCTTTCCTTTTTTTGGCTGCTGCTTTGCGTGCCTCTACTTCCTGTTGCTTCGTGTCTGCCTGCC
>JAABUK010002378.1_pt1 | contig 33822 bp, 52 predicted proteins | sample 5559141 | NCBI WGS metagenome assembly JAABUK01 (sample SAMN10711869, study PRJNA513367) | rock metagenome | isolation source: Antarctica rocks | place: Antarctica: Victoria Land, Pudding Butte nord | collected 2016-01-03 | reverse complement strand
TTTGTGGTAAGCCACACTGGCTTCTGGCTTGCAGCAGTTAGACAGTCGCATGTGACTCCAGCATCCAAGCCTGGCGGGCGCTACTGGCATTGCCAGAGTGAGGCCGTTGGGAGCATGACACACACGGCAAACTTGCATTGGGTGGTGCATCTGGATGTCGCATAAATTCTCCCAGCTTCACACTGCAACGTAATCAATGGTAATTACTGTAAGTGCAGGAGCGTAACTTGGTGTCGCTGCCACTGAGGCTGAAGTGGGGCAGACCTGCGTCACTCACCAAGCTTCAAGTGCTGAAGCGGTTTGAGTTTGAGTCGCGGCTGATGAGGTCTGGTGTGGTGGCTGTTGACAGCGATGAGGACCCCAACACAGCCCTGCTGTTTGTCAGGGGGGCGCCCGCCAAGGTTGAGCAACTGATAAGGGGGGGTGTGCTACCTGCTGATTACCACCAGGTGTGTCTGCATGGCATGGTCATACATATGTATGTGAATGACAGAGGGGCGATAGGTTGGGGTCAGAAGTCTTGGCCATGAGCGATGCCACTCAAGGCATAACACAGAAGCATATGATCTTGTCAGGAAAGGAGGAAATGGAAGGGGGAGGGGAGGGGATGGGTTGTGCAAGGTGACAAGTCTAGCGCATGTGTTCGGGACAGGTGGTGACAGTACCAATCGCATCCTAGGCCATGCACTATGTTCGCATTCCAGAACAATAGTAGCCATCTTGTTACACCCACAATATTGTCAAGCCACAGGACCAAAGTCAGACATGTTTAGCAGCCCCACCCAAATTGCATCCTCTAGAATGCACCAACAAGCGTCGCACACACTGCAGGTTCTTGTAGAATATGCTGCTCAGAGCTTCAGGCTGTTGGCATTAGCAGTGGGACAGCTGCAAAATGTGACCTCAGAGGAGCTGGCACACATGACTCAGCAAGACGCTGAGTTAATGGCAGGACGCATGGACATGCTGGGTCTGTTGGTCCTGTCCAATCACCTACACCCCTCTTCCAAAGATGCTGTCACAAGTCTGCAGGACAAGTAAGCCTGTCCCTTGCTGCTTGCACATGACGGCAGCTGCTTAACTGAAGTAACTGAAGCATTGCAGATTGTGCATGCCTGCTCTAAAAGACTCTCCTGCTGCCTGCTTGTGCACATCCAGCCTTACCTTGTGTCCTTGCAAGCCGTTACGGCACGCTGGTCCAACATTGATGACCCTGCATGTCTTCACGGCATGGTTGTTGTGGGTTTCACAGCACTCCAACTATTACCTGATGATTACAACTCACCACCTAGCACCCCTGAGCTGCTGCCAAACCAAGCTCGCTGCACAACCTGCATTCTATGCTCATGCAATTGTCAGAGAAGACAGGTTGGCAAGGCTGGGAATCAAGCAAGAGCCTCTGCAATAGTTCGAAAGTACTTGTAGAGCTGGACAGAAGCAGTGCCAATTATGCTTTGATCCCTTGTAACAGTCTATGAGCATGCACTGTACTGCAGAGGCGGTATCAGAACCATGATGGTGACAGGAGATTACCATCACACTGCCATAGCAGTTGCTAGGGGGGTGGGCATGGTGCCCCAGGGGGGTCAGCTGGTTATCATTCAGGCTAAATCAGAGAAACAGGTCTTGCCCAGGATGCCCAGCCGTGTCCCACCAGCCCTTGGGACTTCCAGACCCCCCGCCAAACCCTACCAGCCTGGCTCTACCTCATTGTCTGGCTCTCCTCAAAGGGCAGCCTCCCCTTTGCTGGTCTCGCCATCTGAACAGGCAAAGCCGTCACCTGAAGGGCAACAAGTGCTATCATTTGAAGGGCAAGCCAGGGAGAGGCAGCAAAGGGTGTGTGATGGGCTGACATTCATGGCAAACAGTGGGAATGACTTTGAAGAATGGGACCCTCACCGTGCCCTGACCAACATTGCTCAGGCGCGTTTCTGTATGCGTGCGGTTGCTCTGCTTTCGCTGCAGTCACAAGTAACTGGCTCAGCTATTGAGGGGTGTGCCATTGCTATGCTATGCGTCTTGTACGTCGCATGTTGTAGATAGGCTTGTCTATGTTGCGTGCCTCTGTAGCTAATCTTTCTTATGATGCATGCCTGTTGTAGCTCATCTGCCTTATGTTGTTTGCTTGCTGTACCTTGTCTGTCTTGTGACACACTGTGATTGTCTCCGTTGCAGCTCAGCTCAGCACAGAGCTGTGTGCTCAAGTCTGTGAGCTTGCTTGCCACCTTGTTGCCAGCAAATGGCTGCGCAGACCAAGCTTGCCCTTGTCAGACCTAGCTGCAACTTAGTTTGAAGCATGTCCAAGATCACTTGTGCTTCAAACACTCAGGCTTCTGCACCATGCTCTGTTCCCGACACCAAGCCAGCTGTTTGACGCACCAATTGGGGTACGAGGCTCATACAGCTGGTATGTTAGCATCAAAAATTCATGGAATGTTCAGGTTACCTGTACTGGTGCCAGATTGGGCAACACAACGTGTTTCTGAGTGTTCCTAACAGCATTTTCATGTACTGGGTAACACTGTTATGAGCACTTGTTTGATGTGCTTACAGGGAATGGCACAATGCTGCGTGACAGGGCCTGCTTTTGAGCACATGCTACAGCAGGCTGATGCGTCAGTGGTGGAGACAGTGATGACCAATGTAGCAGTCTTCTCACGCATGCAGAGCCAGCAGAAGGGGCAGGTCATGGGTCTGCTGGGCAGCAGAGGGCTGTTCCAATACCTGGGAGGGCAGGAGCGTCACATACCGGTAAGCACAGGCTTACTGTAAATCAAACAATCAACCAACCAGTCAATCAATTTACATGTCTTGTCTTTAGGACTCACCAGGAGAGCCAACAGACAATAACTGAGAAAACAACATACACTAAGCCCTAAATGTTCGACGTTCGACAATAGAGCACCAAAATCATTGCTGGAGTGATGCTGTAATGAAGGAGGGGGCTAGTACCGCGAAGCATGCATGCCGTCATAACAAGCATGTGCATGTCATGTGAGCACAATGCTGGTATCAGCACGCATGCTTCATGCTGCCATTATTGCATCATCAAAACAAGCACGCAGGGCGCAGACACAACCAGTGTCAAGCAGCAATAATGCTCACCAGTTTCCACTTTCTGCTGGGCACACTTTCAGAAGCTGTGCAAGACATGTATATTTCGCACAGATAGGATTAGGGTACACGTCAGTATTGTATATGTGCTTCACACTCAGCACAAGCTGAGGGGCTTGAGCTAGAAATGCAACCCTCCCGATCATGGATAGCTTCCAAGCTCCCATATCCTTGTTGACATGTGTTTCAGGGCCTGGGCAAGACATGCATGTACTGTGGAGATGGCATCAATGACCTGGTAGCTTTGGCATCAGCAGATGTGGGTATGGCTGTCGGCTCCGGCCATGCATCAGCAGCTGCCTCTATCTCAGATCGGCACTCCTCCGTGGCAGGCAAGCCTTTATAATCATGCAGCAAGCCTTAAATCATGCAGCAAGCCTTAAATCATGCAGCAAGCCTTCATACTCATGCATGTATCATCCCACAGCAGACACTCCAGCATGGCAGGCATGCATGCATCAGGGCGTGTTCAGGTGAGTCGGTGAAGAGGACGTGTCTGACAGCACATTAAGAAAGCTGGACATGCTCTTTGCTTGCTCATCTTTGATTTCAATGCAGCTGCATGCAAGAAAGCTGCCTGAACAGGAAACGCTCTCCAGCATGCAGGCTTGCATGCGGCTGGTTATAACAATCATGCAATGCTATAACATCGGTCATTTTCTGCTGATATTGTGGATGTAGCAATGGTTGCCATGCACTACATGATACCAGTTTTGCTAGGAGGTCTGACTGACCAGATTGTTCAATCCATCCATGCTTTGTTACATCTTCAAACATGTGCTCCTTTGCTTGTACTTGCTGCCAAAAGGGGACTGTAGCCTGACGTACCTACCTAGTCTTGCTGCTACTCCTGGCAACACCAGTGCTCTTCTTGCCGTAGTTGCTGTTACACTGCTGCTGTTGTTGCTGAAGGGGTGGTCACAGTGTTGCGAGAGGCGAGGTCCTCTCATGTCATCAAGCTGGCTATGATCAAGGTGGGCTGTGCAATGCTCTGCAGCATACTTACTCACCAATGCAGCTGCACGAGCATCTCATGTGCAACTTTTGATGCATGCAATCACTGTGCTCCTGATCAGCATGACTAAAGGTCAGCATCATCATGTCATGAACTACAAGAACATCATGCACCATGCATGGCTATGGCAAAGACATACCATGCTGATAAATCAAGTGGCGGATTATGCTGAACGTGACTCACAGTCACCAAAGACACCTGCTCTGATGCGGCCAGGTGACAGCCAAGAAGCCATTGGCACTTGTAAGTGCAAAACCAGGAGCCCCATGCTGGAAGTGCTCACACTGCATGTTCTTGGTCAAACAAATCACACAAGCACTATACACATGACAAAACACATTCTATTGCATGCATGACAACCTACTTTTGATGAGTGTTTGTATCTGGTGCTGCAGTACATGGTGGTGTATGAGCTGATGCTGTCACTGGCAGTCAACACTCTCCTCTTCATTGATGGCTCCAGGTTCTCGGTAGTTCAGGTGGGTCCCCCCGCACCAGCCCCCACTGTGACCTTCTGCCCCTGTTGCCCTCCTGCTGCATGGCCTCTGGGGATGCTGGTCAGCAGGCCAGTGCCTTGCACCTGCCCCTATGCAGCTTGTGCTTCATGATTCCTTGAAACCATAGCCAGCAGGCCAACCCATTGCGTTACATCAGCATGATCTCTGTGGCTTTGACCAGGTCATGGCGACTGGTATACGTTGCAGCACTTGTTAATCCTGAAACATCTATTTTAATTCTGAAACGTCATTTCTACACTGGAAGACTAAACTCAGAAATGTCTGAGGATCAGCATGCTGCTGAGACTTTCAAGTGCATGTCTCAGCTGGGTTTGCCTGTTGTATTTGTCGGCTGCAGATGCACCAATCCGCTGGCTGGTTGTCTACTAGTGAAAACAGAAATGCACCGTGCTGCACACAACTAGCCGCACACCCAAGCAGCACTTGAGCTGATTTCCATGTGTATGAGTCATCACAACCCTCTCAAAGCTGCAGTTACTACAGACAGCAATTGAGTGGCCTGTTAATTGGCGTTTGCAAGGGTCAATGCAGATGGGTCTGAAGTGATCAGTGTGTACAGCTTTTTCGCAAGGGATCAAAGCATCAGCATCAACATCAGCATCAACATCAGCATCAGCATCAGAGCATTCATCAGATAGGTTGGGCACCCCATGACACACGGCAGACATGTACTAATGTTCAAGAGGCAGTACTTGAACACTAACAGTGCATGCAAGCTTAGAGTAAGCCTACAAGCCTAGGCAGTGCGGTGCTGGCATGCTGACTTGGCTTCTTGCCCTGCAGAGGAGTACCTTAGACTTTGTGGCTATCACCTTGGGCGTTGTTGCTAGTCTACGGCCGGCTGCAGCAGAGCTCATCCCAGCACGACCACCACAGCAGATCAGCAGCTGCAAGAATTTTGTGCTGCTGCTGGAGAGTGTGGCCATCTCGGTCGCATTCCACTGGGGCTGCTTGGCTTTCCTATATCATGAGCCCTGGTTCAGCGGAAGCACAAGCGCAAATGAGCAGGCAAGTGTTCCAGCTTGCTCCAGCTTGCTGCTGAGTGATGCTTGCAACCATGTGTACATCCTGTAGGCTGCATACTTTGTGGCTGTAGAGAGTGTGGTCTGCAGCTTCTTGGCTCTCAAGCCACAAGTGTGAAATTCTGAGTTAAGAAGCTTGTGAATTGTCAGGGTCTAGCAACACAAGAGCTCGCTTGCATGCCCTATTGAGCTGGCTCCTGCAGTTAGTGTTCAATGGTCAACCATTGCAAGCAACATGCTTGGCTTGCTCTTTGCACAACAGGCATCATTGAACTGCATGTGCCTGAACTGTTTGTGCCCAGACTGTATGACACAGCCTCCAGATCTCAAGCTGCACATCTTCTACTGTTTGACCGCCCCGTATCAGAGCTGGCTGTTGCAGCTTCACATCCTGTTGTTGGTGTAGCTCACATCCTTGTTCAGCAAATCACAGCATGCATATTGCTGGTTGCAGAATCCTGTGCTTTCCACAGTGTGGTCAGTATCACTGGCACAGATTCTGACCCCAGCGTACAGCTTTACTGTCGATGTCGGAGCTTTCTGTCAGAGAATTAGCAGACCTGAGATTTCGCTGAACGCAGCGTATCTGATTTTCTCCTTTCTGTGTGTTTTTGTTGGCCCCTCATGGTTTGATGCAACAAATATTTTCAAATTCTATCATTTCAGATTTTCGTACTCATACAAACTAGATCTTGTGGGTTGGAGTTTTATTGTCCTGTTTGTGGCAGTTCTGCAAATCACACGACGGCTTTGGGATAAGTATGAACAGCGGGTGACACAAATCTCTCCTGTCCGAGCATAAACAATGCTGTCCACTGATGCTCCTTACCACCCATCAGAAGCCAGGACAGTCATCATCATCATCACTATCATGGTCGTACTGCTGATATGTCATCTGTTTCAGCGAATCCCACTTTGTTTATGTTTCAGCTACAAACACAGCTGGTGGGACTGTTGCTGCGCGCAAGTTTTATTTATTCCGTGACTGTGTCGGACCTGAGCAGCCCGGTATAATACTTGGCTGCTCATTAAGTTGATGCTGATAGGCATAGTCTTCTCTTGTCTATTCATTTCTGACTGTGTTGGTTCCGGAAGGCATCGAAGTGTTTTATGTGCTCAGCTTGAAGGCATATGCTGTGTCATAGCTGAAAGTGGCAGGATATAGAATGTGTTTGAAAGTTTTGGTATTGCGTTGGATGTACCTGCGAGTCAGCAAGCATCAATGAGTATGTGACAATCGTTCTCAGCATTTCAAACATGCATAAGGTTGCAAACTAGGCCAGCATGGCATGTATAGGATTGAAATTTTGATTGGTTTCAAATCCACATGTTGTTCTTCTTGTCTCCTCTATTGTAATATGAATAACATTACTAAACTTTGTCATACATATTATGTTTATTTATTAAATGTTGTTTATCAGCGTATATGTGCTTTATTATTATGAAATATTGCTTGAAAGCAAGTACATGCCGTCGTTCACTTGCGTTGTAATACAACATACAGCAAATTTGCAATGTCAAACAAAGGAGAGGACAAAGATACCAAAGGATCACACTGTGCATTTCATTCATTAGATTTCACATGCCCGTGTCTGCGGACTTCTTCTTCGAAACGACGACGGTTCCATTTGCATGACTTCCACCTCGGCGAATCCAACAGCATGACGAGCGGCTGGAAGAGGGGCTGAACCTCTACCACAACAACTCTTTGTTTAGCCCGCACAGAAGGCTCAGCGATCTGTTGCAGTCCGTGTAAAGTGCAACGAGGTTTGCTCCAACAAAACAACACAAGCCGGAGAGAAGGTACGCGAGATATGCGGTCCAGTCTCTCACAGTAGCATATTGTTCTGTGAGTATCGAGGTGTTTGTCGGCAACGCGAAGCTTGGGTAAGCTCGTGACAGTTGTTGAGAAGTGCAGACATACACTTAGTTGTGACAAGTCTCTGCAATGGCTGGCAGCAGCGCGGAGTCTGCGAACCTTGACCCTTATGCAAAACCGAAACCTGGCAAAAAGGTATATGTGTTGCTGACCACGTTGAAGCTGGTTTGATCAGAGCTCATGGTACACTCTATGCAAAGCTGACAAGCTAAACATCATGCAGCCTAAAGCGGCGGCAGCGCCTGAACCAGTACAAGCAAATGCCAGGCAAAGTAACACTTATGCCCAGCGACCTCAGCAAGGGCTTGCTCCTCCACCAGCACACCAGCAAAAGCTGATGCTGTGCCGATATTATGAATCTGGTAAGCTTTCAGCCTGAAGTCCAACATACAAAACGTAGTCCAATTTACAAAAACTCTACAACTTTTCAGCCACTAAGAGTTTTGCATAAGCTGTCAGTGTTGCTTGCAGGTAAATGCGAAAGGGGCAGTGCCTGCTGGTTTGCTCATGGACGTGACGAGCTTCGGCACCCTCATAAGCATGCAAGCCGGCAAGAGGTACTTTGCAACTTGTTGAGTCATGAAACATTGTTTTGATGGATGTCCATCCAGCAGCAGTACAACTCCCCATCTGTACAATGGAGCTCAAGCCTAAGCTCTGTCACCTGGATGTTGTTTGAAGCTGGCTTCCTGCAGCATATTTTCTGCATCAGCTCCAGGCTCCGATGCACTGCTGTGCAGGGTCTCTTGATTTGAGCTACAATGCCTGTCGCAAGCCCTGCTGAGTCTAAGCTGTGTATCACAAGGCTTATTGCAGTGACCATGCAGGCATATGCATTGATGCAGCTGAAATATTTTCCTCTGCCACATTGTGTTCAAGTCTGCATTGTCTGCAAGCAAACATGTTGTACTTCACCCATGCTGCCCACTCTGTGCAGGTTGCACTGCTTACTTGCTATCCTGATCATGCAGGCACATGCACCAATGCGACCTGAGCCCTCACATGAAGAGGATGATCAGTCACAGCAGCAGTGCCCTGATGAAGCTCTGTTTAAGACACGCATGTGCGTTTATTTCCAGCAAGGCCGCTGCCAAAGAGGCACTGCCTGCACCTTTGCCCATGACCCTGCTGAGCTGCAGGCTTACAACCCTGCAAGGCGCTATGCTCAACAGGTACTTCTGCTCTTGCCACCCTGTTGCCCTGTGAACCCACCCAGTATCTCTCATCCAGAATCTCCCATCTCCCTTTGAACATGCACTGGGACAGCCTTTTGCACCCTCAGGCTTCACTGCAACCTCCTTCTGGCGCAGATCAAGATCAAGCACTGTAGTGGGGTTATGCTATCATGAGTTCATCACTCCTGCAAAAGCATATTGTCATTGCTTGCTGTTCTGGTTTACAGTGGTGCAGGCCAACCTTGCAAATGCAAAACGGTCTTCAAAATGCAGGTCACTGTTGCACTCTACATCTATTGCATCATGTTACCACAACTTCATGCTTCATAGGTGCAGCCCTGTGCTATTGCTGCACACTGTCAGAAGCCTGTCACTGTTTGGCAGTGCCCACAAAGGCTTTGCAGGCGCCACACTTGCTTGTGAATGTGCCGTGCTGGGGGCAAGCAGCTGCTGTGAGACAACATCTGCTGTGGACCTGTTGCAGGCTCAAGCACACACTATGGACACATACCTGCCTCAAAGACTGCAAGATGAAGCAGCTGCAACCAGCTTAGCCAGAGAAGCTGCAGCAGCAGCTGCTGCTCCTAAGCCTGCAAAGCAGCCACGTGTGTCATCCCCAACATCTACCCTCTCAAATGCATCACAAGCCACTGGGTCCCAGGCACCAAAAGCTGCTGCACCAGTTGCCCAATATGCCAGTCAGGCAAGCCAGCCGTATGTTACCCCAATGCCAGTCAGTGTGAAGTCTACCAGCCAGGCAGGCAGGCACCCCCTCAGAGATGTACAGCAGGAGCCTCCCAAGGCATACAAGCACCCAATTGAGAGTACTGCTGATATCGGGCAGGGTGAAAGCGTGGCGCAGCTTGAGCAAGGACTGGAAGTGCTTGACCTAAACGATGATGAAGAGGACTTAGAGGCTCCCTCCTCTTTCTGCTGCCCTATCACTACAGTACGCTTTTCCCTTTTGTTGCTGTGTCTACCACTGCAATGCTCATTGTGCTGTCTCTCCCCATTGCAGTGTCAGCAGCATACATCCGAGCCTGCTTTCAAAACGAGTCCTTAAGGGTCAGTTTTGTAAGCCAATGGTGTATCATCCTGCTGCCCACCTTTGGGTGTCAGCCTGTCTGAGTTGCTCAACCAGTGTTTGCTCAACATGCAGCATATGATGTTTTACACAATCAACAATGAGCCATCTAGCTCAGAGTGTCTTGAGTCACACTCTTGACCATATCTCAAGCACATTTTGTCAGCATATCCTCAGCATGTTGTGATGTGGCATTTGATCCTGACTGGTGACGTTTTGTGCAGGAGCTGCTGCGTGACCCTGTGGTGGCTGCTGATGGTCACACCTATGAAAGGCAGCACATCAAAGAGTGGCTACAGAAAAGTGACACTTCTCCGATGACAAATGAGCCCATGGACCACAAGCACCTCATCCCAAACCTAGCTTTGCGTGCTGTCATGGAAGCATACTTCAGGGCCAGGAGTGAACTGGCGCAGTGATCAAAAGAGGGATCTGAGGATTAAGGCGTGGTGCAAGTATGGAACATGCAGCAGGCTATGCTGGCTGTTCTATTTCTTAGCAAGGCTAATTATGTTAAGTAGACAGCCTGTATTTAAGCTGCTTTTATGGCGGGCTAAAAGGCTCAATTTGCAGCATCACCAGCTGTGTATCCACTACATTCAAGCAGGTGTTGCAGAAGGCTATGTTTACAGTTTTGCAGTGTTAAGTTCAAGCTCTCTGCTTTATGAGTTTTGCAGAAAAGTACAATGGTCTACCTCACTCACTGCCATCGACTGTAGACTTCCAGACTTCAAGGATCAAATGGCACTGATGTCTCAAATGTTTGATATTGCTTTTCCACTGCATTGTATACACTACTGCGCAGGATCCAGTGCAATGTCGAATTGCGTCTCATTTCAAATCTATTTCTGAATCAGCTACTCTCACTAGTAAATCTTACACTTCGATGGTACACATTGACTGTGCACTGCTGTACCTAGCATGGCTTCATGAACGTTGATCAACACGTGGCTTCTGACAAAAAGTGACACAACTCAACAAAACAATCAGAATGAGTCATACACTAATGTACATGTATTGCGAATGGTGCTGCTTACCACTTGCCCCCTGTTAGCCCAGCTGAGCATTGAAACCATAAGCATCATGTTTGAACACGATTGCCAGGTCATCAGTTTCAGTCGTGGAGTTACGGCCTGGACTCCTGCATTGATCGCCACGGGTAGAAATTGCAATATTGCGTACAATGACTTCTAATTGTGTCATCATCCTGAGCCACATGAGACAGCATCCTTGGGCATCGCACAATGTAATCTAAAAGCACAAGCCTGAGCAACAGCATCAGAATCATCTGCAAGTCGAGTGACGCAGTCTGCCGTCAAAGTCAACCACCAACTGCCAGTTCTGCAAAACTCTGTCCGAATTTATATTTCATGAAAGAAGGCTGAGCCTTTCAGCGTGAATTGCGCATGCACAGCAGCAATAAATGCTACGGCAGCTCAGCCTCCCTCTTCACGCCTTACAACCTGTTGTCGGAAACGCTCACATACTGGAGGTGCTGGCCGCCAGATAGGCACTTCGATGCAGGATGCCGCAGCTAAGTTGTCAGACTCGCTCACTCCGTCGCAGGCCACGTCGGGTTTTGCACAGGTGTCGCCACTAGTTTGCGAAATGACCGAGCTTGGTGCAGAAGTTGAGCGACGCAAACTTTGTTGCCTGCTATCCCGGGAGAGGAACCAGAACACCGATCGGTGCGACTGCATAGGTTCGGAGACCGAATGCCTCAGGCCAGAGGAGCACATGTGACAAGCACGGCGAACTAGCAGAGATGCAATTGCAATTTGGTTGCACATCCACCAGCAGCTGCACGACCGTCTGCCTGTGAGCTTGGATCAGCTTTGACAACTGTTCAACACTTCACTCTGAGCTGCAAACACGTGCACAAGCAGCTTCCTTACGATACTTTTACGTTGCCAGACCGTCACGGCAGCTTGAACCGAACAGTTCTTCCCAGTTGCTCCAGCTGGAGGTTCCTGAGATAACGTTTCCTTGATAGATTGGATCTCAGATAAACTTTCCCAAGGATACACTCATTTGCAGAGCTTGCTGGATCATAGGGGTATTGCATCAGATACAGTATGCAGTCAAGCAAGGTTGTGTTAGGCTGCGCTGCGTTGCAGTCATTTCCCAGTCACAGTTGAGGCACATGTGTACAATTGTCAAAGGCTTTGAGATCCGTTGCCAAAAATGGCACAGCCGACAACATAAAAGGACATGTGCAACCGTTAACACTTATGATCCAGGCATCTTACCAGGCTCTGCACATTAGTGCATTCACGGAATTGTGTCGTTGAATACCAGTCACAGCATTGGGATTGCTTGGAAATGTGTCACTAGATATATGCAGCTGCATATTTGGACAAGTGTCAGCCCCCAATGAGCAGGTCAGAGCTATGATAGCCTAAGCAAAAAGTGTAGCACTGCTTGCATATGCGCCGCTATAATCGCACCACGACCTAGCCTAGCTGTACAAACACTTCATGACAAAAGTTGTCTGACACAGTAACTGATGGGCAAGTTGCCTCTCATACAAAATGCGTTTGGCCATGAACTAGCTGCATTGCGCCTTCTTGGTGAAGGTTCACCAAGAGGAGCTAGAGTGTCACCCACATACCAAAACAGCCCAAATTGAAACTTCAGAAAATGGCAGCCCAAACCGGAATTTCAAAAAATGGCAGGCCAAATTGGAATTTTAGAAAATGGCAGCATCTCCCAGCTCCTGACCAGCAAGTCCTTCCTTCATCACGCGTTCAAAAAACTGCTCCAGAGACTCCTTGCCATAGCTTGGTGTCGCATCAGCTACATACTTCTGCTGCTTGTCATCCCAGACCAGCATGCTTTCGGTCGCATAGTATCGACCAATACGTCCAAATTCAGCAGAGTCCTGCAGCAGTAGTATTGCTCAGTCCTGCCTTGCACAAGCGCACAGGTGTTCTGACATCACCAGCGCTGCAAACAAGCTGCCTACCAACGTCATTCAAGTTTGCAGCTGTGCACACATATGCACGAGCCCATGTCTTATGTCCACCATGCATCGAGTTGACATCAATGTCCCCAGTATACACAGGCAGACTTTAGTACATATCAGACTAAGCAATGTGAGCAGGATGAGTCATTTTAAGTCACAACGGTCACATGTGTACAGCAGGCCGCATAACAGTCAGCATCAGCAACACGTCTGGTTTTCAAATTGCAATGCTGACCTCAAGGCCTGGGAAAAAGCTGGTCAGGCCATCAAAACAACTGATGATGCCATCCATAAGGCCCACAGGCGCTGAAATGAACCTCTCCTTCTTTCCTGCTAGCTTAAAGAGGTATTGCCCCTGTTCCTTGGCCGACCATGCTCTGCCTGGCCCTGAAAGGCAACCACACTCTCACAAACGTGTCACAACCAATGGCAGTTGCACTTATTTTAGATTGCAGCTCTTCTGAGAAGCAACACGACTCCTGGCTGTGTAGTTGTCAGACAGTGATTGCACTTTGCTTGGCTAGCATAGGCTCATAGGCATAGGTGATAATCTCTCTCCTCTGCAGCTTATGTTTGGCCGGCTTGACACAGTAAAATGACACAGAACTGCACCTGGAAGGTGCATGTCAGACAGAACCAATTCATGGGAACAGGTTGCTCTATACTTTCCATGCAGGGCAAGGCTTTTACATATCATAGTCACACAACCTGACTAGGCATATGGGAAAACATGATGAACAGCAACAGTACATGTCAAAATTGGAGACCGTTACCCAGATGATTGTCTCAAAGTACACAGCTCAGAAATAACTTGGGAATTACCAGCCCACATAACATTGGGGCTGAATAAGTTACCTCCGATGGGAAGAACTTGATTGACTTTCTCCTTATCCTCCACACAGTCTGCCATGAAGCTGGCAAGGTCAGCTTCGCTAATAGGTTTACAGCTTGCCAGGTGGCCATCCCCAAACATGATGTATGGGAAACCTTTCTTCACATTCTCAACCTGTACAGCGAGCACAAAGCTTTTGGATGTACTACTATGATGCCATTGGCTCTCTATGGCTGCTTAAAGTGCCAAAGACTACTGTGGTAATACTGTGCTATAGCCGAAAGGATTATATGTGATATGGAGTGCTGCTAAAGTGCCATTAGCTGCATATGAGAAGGCACCCAGCAGGGGAGCTTATACAGTCTACAATGCCAGCATATGCCATATGTTACACCAACTACTACACTAGATGCAGCGCAACATGACAGAGCAAGTTTTGTGATTGCAATAAGCATGCAGATTGACCACACTAGCATGACAAGCAGTTATGCACATCTTGTCACCGCTCCTGAGAGCCATGCAACAGGCATTTCTCAGCACACCAATAGCAGATGTTGCAGTCTTGGCATCAAGAAGAATGCAGTAAATGGGCATGAGCACACTCAGAAGTAGCAGGCTGTATGCATTCATGTGTAAAGTTCTGACAGCACACTGGCAAGCACGCATCAGTACTGGCGCATATAATTTCAGCATATGCATGACCAGCGTCATGTACACATGCCAGCAAATGCAGCAGCAGGCGAACAGTCTTTCAGCTGAGTTCCAGTGCCAGGTGGATAGTACCTGCCCTGCCAGAGATTTGAAGAAAGCTGTTGGGCGCACAATGCTGTAGGTGATGCCTTGTGCTGACTGCAATGCCTCCTCAAACTTGAGCTTGGCATGCTGAAACTCCAACAGTGGCTTTTGCACACAGATGGCGCTGAGCAGCACAAAATGTTTTGCACCGGTTTCCTGTGCTACCTCCAGAGTATTCAGAGTAGCTTGGTAGTCTATTGCCCAGGAGTCTTTCTGCAAGACCAAGGAGCAAATTCTGTTGAGCAATGTGATGGATGTACACCCGAGGGTTTACCAAGCTTTGCTGAAGAGTGCAATTTAATGAATTTGTCATGGGACTCATACCACTGAGGAAAGGTGCAAACATGGCATAGGGAGCGTGATTGCATGCAGGGCTGCTGAACGTGCAGAAGTGATTGAGCATTGCATCAGAGCAGCCCCAGACATTCAAGCTTTCATCAGCTGTCAGATATCAAAGCACACATGTTGTTGTGGCAGACTCACCTGGGATATACTGTGAGTCACAACTTGATTCATGCTGTGAGTAGGCATGCAGACATGCAGGAGTCTACCCATACAGTGAAATGCAGCAGTGTATTTGGCAAAGAAGGCACAAGACACAGCAAGTCATATCATGCTTACCTTGCCGCCGGTTCTGCTGGCTAGGCATGACACGACAACATCTGCAGGCTCACTGAACGCACTCTTGCGCAAAGAGTCTTTGCTGCTGACATCACCAAATCTGACATCAGCACCCTGGAAATCCTGCACATGGAGCAGGCTGTGTTGTCAGCTAATAGTAGTGCTCATGTCTTTGTGGAGCATAATGCAGATGCTGGCGTTGTCTCGACAGTGATAGCAGGAACTGATCCTCATGGGCATGCTGTTCCAGGCAGTATGCTCCTGTGGGCAACAGCAGCACACAAGGCACCTGTCATAGGACCGCACCTTCTGTGTTTGCTTTGTTGACTGCTTTCCGCCAACTCCACTCTTTTCTCGCGCAAACGCCACAACATTGTAGCCTCGCTTGATGAGCTCCTTTGTTACGTACTTGCCTATGTACCCTGTGGAGCCTGCCACCACTATCCGGACATCCTGCTTGCTGCGAGTTCTGTAATCAGACTGTGTTTCAGCTTGGCACTGCACCGGGCTCTTTCGCTTTCGGCTGTGCTGTCTGATGTGCAGTATCTAAACAGAAGACGTCGAGAGTCAGGTTGGAGCCAATTTACGCTTCAGCATGCTGTGGCCTCCTTTCATAGTATGTAATCATGCCAGCACCAAGCATAACCAAACAAGATACAGCATGCAAGTGATCAATGCTGGACACCCACCTGTGGCTGGTCTCGGAACAAGCTAGGGGCATGTATTTCGCGGTGAGCATGCAGTGAACTGCTACATTGCAGTTTTGCCGTGCACGGGCGAAAAGGGGTGTGAAGACAGCGCTGAGGTTTGAGATTTTGCAGGTGCTGACTCGGTAGGGCAGTGTGGGACATATTGAGCAGGCTGCGCTGGCGTCTGTAGTGCCTGATAAATTGATGCGAACCTTGGCGACAGTACTCTTGCAACACGAGGCGGGCCTACACTGTGCAACGCTGCTCTGACTAACGGACTGTCGATATGACCGCCTATACAAAGTGCAAAGCCAAGACTATGCCGGACCTGGCACCAATGCACAACAACTTGTCGTATACACGATCGCGCAGTGTGTTGATGCAGAGTCAGTGCGCAAAACATCAAGATAGAATAGATACAGGTCGCGACTGATGGCATTCTTCTTCTTCAGCTTGCATGCAGCTGCATTACGCACCACTTCCATCTGTAGCTCTCGCGTGCTGTTTGCTGTTGAATGCTGACTCGCGGCGCTCAAACCGCGGTGGCTTTACGCCAGATTGTAAGCTCTCCATCCCACCATCTGGCAGTGCCGATCAGAACTTGCAGGTATACCTATGCTTCGAAGCATGTGGCGTGCATGCAAACCGTTTGTGCAGCACGGCATATTCAACGACACATGACTTCAGCTGCTTGCATGTTTACGCGTCTTGCAGGGCGTGCAAGCCAAGGAGACAAGTGACACTCGCCATGGGTGTTGAAAAGATCACGATCGGATCCAACATACCTGCTTACGAAGTCGGGGAGAAAACTGCTCCCGCAGTAATTGTTCTTCAGGTTGGGGATATATAGGTTTTGATCGCATCATGCGAGATCATCAAGTCACAATCTGCCTTCTGGTGCAGGAATGGTGGGGCGTGACAGACGATTTGAAGGAGGTTGCTGTTGATATTAGCAAACGAAGTTACAGAGCTCTCACTCCTGACCTGTACAAAGGCAAAGTTGGCGTCGAGGTCGAAGAAGCGAAGCATGTATGTGCCGGCATGCGCTGCGTCGTCTGCACTGCTCTTGCGCCCTGCGCCACTACATCATGCTGCCTATCATCATTACCCTTTCAAGCTGATCAGTCACATGGTCAGTTCAAGTCTGCATGTTCAAGCTCAACTCCTGCTGCCAATTGACATAAAGTTGATGTACTACTTGGCGTTGCTAGATAAGGGAAGGCCTAGACTGGGATCAAGCTATCAAGGAGCTCCATCAAACAGTGGACTACCTGAGAAGTACAGGCTCACCCAAGGCAAACTCTATCTTCAACGTGACTTGACATTTCTGCCATGTACAACCTGGTTCTGAGCAAGCTCTGATTAATATGCAACCCTTGCATACTCTACAGCATGTACTGCTTGCCGAGCCACGCATTGGATCAGAGCATGTGTTTGCAGCACCGGCATTTGTACCTCAAGCTGCTTCCACGTATGTCATCTATCATCATAGACATGTTACCACACCAGAGAATCACCCACCCAAGTCAAACACCAGTTCAGCTCCGCATGCTCGCTTTGTGCTTCACTCTTATACCATAGATCTGTGTGTTGTTCCTGCTCATATCCAACCCTGCAAATGACATCTAGATGGCAAGGCTGCATCAAAAGCATTCACACCTCCAAGATAGCAACCTGGCGTCAGATCGGTGTCTACTCAAGCATAATAACCTGCAGTGGTGTTGCAGGTCGGCTGCATGGGTTTCTGTATGGGTGGAGCCTTAACTCTAGCAATGTCTCAGAGCGGCAAGATAGACTGTGGGGCTCCATGTTATGGCCTGCCATCTGAAGGTCATGGAGAGGTATCTTGAGCCGCCCCACAGACTCGCACACAAAGTGTGCGTCTATTTATTCTTGCCTTTTGCCTATCATACCACCATGCAGCACACTGATATAGCCCGGTTTGCCTGCATGTGTGCGTATGCAGGCTGACACAGCTTTGTGTACATACTCATGCATTTGTATCAAAGCTGTTCAGTCAGCTGGCATTGCTGCAGCGACCAATGCTTTTTGTTTGGGTTGGTCTGAAAGCAACCACAGGGTTCTGATGCAGGCTGAGAAGGTGAAGATACCCGTTCAAGCTCACTTTGGGCGGCATGACACCTTCTTCCCAGTCAAGGTCAGCTGTTGCAAGCCTGCACAAAAGCAAAAGTTTGCATTGCATGCAACAACTCAGGCATGTCTGCGCTTCTTGCATACATATACATTTCTGCGTCCTCTCCAGCTTTGCCAGCTGCCTCCATTGATTCTGGGCTAAGTGTTTGTCAGTGCCATGCTCCTCAGTACTGCTGCACAATAGCGCAGTATGGTGAGCAAGATTCTGTACCCTCATTGAATTGCTGTTGTGCACAGGATGCTGAAGCATTTGCCAAGAAGTGCAATGACAGTGGAGGCAACTTTGAGCTGTTTGTGTACGATGATGCTGGCCATGCTTTCTTGACTGCAGAAGATCATCGAGAAAGTAAGCAATGTTGTCCCTAAAGATGAAAAGTCTTCTTCACACATTTGGCCTGTTTTGTGCTGGCCCACGCATGCACAGTAATGCTTGCTGGTTGGCGGCGGTTTACAAGCACGACCATAATGCATTTTTTGCATCTGCAGCATTGGCAGTTCATTGCATTCATCTTCCAGCTCAAAGAGGGATTGTGAACCTTACTGATAAGTGCATATCTTTTGACATAGCTGCATGCATGGTGCTTTTTTGTGCTTGTGCGACTCTTGCCAGGCTGCACTAACATGCCTGCTGTCCTTTGCAGAACTGGATCAGCCACTCTCTTCGGATGAGACCAGAAAGCTGGCATGGAGCAGAATCTACAAGTTTTTTGACAAGCACCTGAAGTGATCAGAGTTTGACAAGCCTTTTGCAACATCGTGAGCAGCAACAGCATGCAAGGAACAGCATCATGAATGTTGCTGTTCATGCTGTCAGAAGTGGCTGCTTTATATGTCAGCACACACATTGTCATGCACCCAGTGACCATGCAGCCGAAGCTAGTGCAAGTGCAGCCTGTTTATACGTTATGTTCTGTACATCAAGCACATCACATACTATGCTCGTTCATCATGAAAGCTTTTGAGGTGACCAAGTCAACGCCAGCGCAATATGCACCATTACGCCACTGCTTGCAGGCTGATACAATCTAGTTAGCTAGCGGTCACAGTGCGGGCATTTATCTTTTGCATTCTGCAAAACAGATCTGTGAGACTCACTAGCTTAGCTGGCTTCATAAGTGCACTTACTAAGGACAGCAGTTCTTTCTGCCACATGACTCTTTGCGACATTGACACAGCGTGCAGGCCCAGCATGTACATGGCTCCACCAAAGCCCATCGTTCCATTGTGAGGTTCAAGTGGTGTCACACTCTTGTATTTGCGCTAGGATGCACGCAGAATGGTTGGTGCATGTCTAGATGTATGAACAGCTTCTGATCACAACACGGATAGAATGCCAATTTCATACAAGCATAGACAACAATGCAACGATTGCCTCTGAACAGCACCCGAATTGGATGGATCTGACTAGTCTTCGTCATCACCAGCTCCTTGTCTGGGCTTGGGTCCACCAGCCTGCTTAGACATGATGATCTGGTCTACCCTCAAAACAGTCACAACAGCGTCTGTGGCTAACTTCAGCGCCCACCACTTAGCAGAGTACAGGTCAAGAATGCCATCCTCAGCAAGGTCTTTTGGCTGGCCTGTCTCAATGTCCAGGCCTGCCGTTTGCTGCCCATTGGCATGGGCAGCATGCAAGGATGACACCACATCTGTTGCATTCAAACCTGAGTTCTCAGCTATTATCCTTGGCACCACCTGCAGCAGGCATGCAAATATTGACACTTCAGCCTTCTGATCAGAGAAAATCACTCAAATGCAGAAGAAGCTACAGAAGCTTATGAACAGCTTATGGAACTTCAGCAGCTTGTGAACAACATTGCTGTTTGTTGACTAGGTTCCCATGCCTACTTTACCATTGACTGAAATGTCACAATACATGCATACAGCTAACACAGAGCACAGAGACAAACATCTTGGATGCATGAATGGAAATTGCGCAATGCAAGGCTTATAAAGTAAACTCAAGTAAGTGTGATGCTGTACATGCCAAGCGACAGAGCCGTGCTTAGAGACAATGGGGACTTGCCTCCATTGACTCTGCATATTTGGCAATGGCGTACTGGTCCAGTCCTGTCTCCTTGCGTCCGTACTTCTGAAGCTGCTGACACAGCTCAATCTCAGGAGCACCACCAGCTGGCAGCATCCTTGAATCTCTGCACAGAGCCTGTAGTAATCACAAACAACCAAGTCACAAAGGGTCATGATGAGTGCTTTGTCACACATTCCGGCCACATACGCCCAAAAGCCCAGGCCCTCTAGGCGCTGTGTACACTGTAACTGTTTGAGCAAACTATGCCTCACACACCTGCGTGGAATGCCTGAGATCTGGCAAAATTGTCAAAGTGAAGTGTTAGCACAACCATTGTACCAGAACATTTTGCGTAGACTTGTGCGCGCATAGGCAGACGCATGCACTAACCAGACTGCATTGCAGCATCAGGACATGCATGGACTGTCATCTCTTTCGCTAAGCCAGAATCTATAAAGGTGCTGACTTGCGCTGCATGCACCTGATGCCTGCTGGCTGAGAAGGTATCATAGCTATTGTTCGTTATTGCTGTAGGGTGCCGCAAGTGCATACCTTATATGCATTGACGCCATCATCAACTGCACGCTCTAAGTCATCAAGGGTGTTGTCTGTACTGGCACGCAGCACCACCGTAGACACCTACAGCCATAGCATGTGTCTGAAGGCATGAACAGACTACGCCTCTAAGCATTGATGCTTAAACAAGGCCTGGGGGTGTGGTATGATTGACCTGCCCGGTGTGGCACATATCTCACAAAGCTTCTTGTCTTATGTGTTCACTATGGATAATGAGCAAGCGTGAGCAGCTGGTCAACCTTTTGGCAGCATGTGTTGAGCATCAGATACTGTGGCACAGCAGTCATGCATACGACAACAGCAGAACCTGAGCACCAACTCAAGAAATGAGCTGAACAGTCAGCAAGTCAGCTTATAGCGGTTCAGCAGTCAGCATTGTATTACCTGTCCTTGGCTGGCGTCCTGCTGCAGCACCACTACATTTGTGCCTCCAATTTCCTCCAAAGCTAAGCTCTTTGCAAAGCCCAGCTCGTCAGGCTGAGGCGCTGCTAGCTTCACCAGAGCAGTTGCTCCTGTAGCTCTGCATCACATTGCTGTCACACCTGAGGTCCTTGTTGCCAAATGACTTGCCAGATTTTTGAGTCGCCAGGTTGCAAGACATGTGAGTGGCTTGGACATGTACTTACAGGAAGCATGACCATGCCCTACATATGACACTGTGCATGATGAAGCACAGAACATCACAAGAGGTGATGCCCCCTTCACGGGGTAGGGCTTTAGCCTGGGCAGGAGTGTAATTCATGCAGGCAACCATTGGGGTATGCCGTGTACGATAGGCCTATCACGACTAAAATGTTGAAAAAAAGCACACAACATGCAGGCAGGACAGGCTAGCCACACCTGCAAATGGGTCTCAGAGCTGCGGACATGCATGCGTTGTGTGTTCGGTCATGCAGATGATGCTTGATGTGTGTAATACAGGCCATAGCAAGCTTTGTGGCAAAATGCTTACCTGCAGAATCTGCGCATATCGAACTTGGACGGCAGCCTGAGTGCCATCATGCCATACTTCTCTATGAAGTGCATGGCCATCTCGCCATACGCACTGCCTGCCACAACTACCTTTGCACCTCTGCAATGGAACATTGCACAAGTTTGCTATCTGTACTTTGCACGTTTGCTTGTATGCACAGATTAGCTGTACAGGCAGCAATCTCTGCCCATGATGTAAGCCCTTTGCACATGATGTACAAACACATGTGCAACATTCACAGCTTTGTTGTTTAGGGCTGGTGTGTAGCAGCAAGTTGTGGCGCATAGATGGTCTTACGAGTCTGCAATGCCCTTGATGACTTGTTCCATTCTGTCCTCCTCCCCTTGTGAGTAGCTCTGTAGCTCCTCGGCATTCTTGATCAAAACAGTGCCCTGCAATGGCATCACACCATTCATGCAAGACCGTGTCCCCGGATGATAGGAAGCAGTGCGCCTGTTGACCCCTATGAATTGCAATGATGTTGCTGCTGCGCATTGGCAGCAGTCAGCTGGCAGGTAGCAAGCAAGCACACTTCACAAGCTGCATCTACAGCTACATTTTCAGTAGTCCCAAGAAAACTGGATGCATTTTGAGGACTGCACGTTTTGAGTTTGTGTGTTTTCCACAGGCAAGCTTCATTTAGGCAAAGCATACCTTAGTCTCGGTGGAGGAAGTGTCCACACCCTGAGCAAACACTGCCACCTTGGCATCTGTGACACCTTTCACAGTCCCTTCTGTGTCCCTCTTGATCACAATTCCCTTGACAACTGAGGAGTTGTAAGCCCCACTGCCGGTGATCTTGATGACGCGCACATTGTCTACATTGAAGTTGTTGGGGTTCTTTGGGCAGACGTCAATGCATGCTTGGGCAATAAGGGGACACAGCAGATCTTCAAAGCCGTACTGTTTGCTTGAGACTGCACCCCGGATTCTCTGGGCCACCTGCATATACCATTTGCCCCCTGAGGTTACTGTTGTCATGACTTGGTATGATGTTGCATGCTACGTCCCATAAGATACAGGCATCATGCGTACCACTCTACAGTAGGCTGTGTGCACCCACGCACGGATACAATGCAGCTAGTCTACAGCAGTTGCAACAGCACTTGTAACAGCACATCAGGCGCAGCACAAGCCTTGGTCTGCAGATCATGCTACTGTTCAGATACTCATCAACCGCATCCTCCCAAGCAAAAGCTCTGTCAAGTTTACATGCGCCTGGCTTGAGTACATAAGGCAAAAGCAAATGCTGCAATTTGCTTTGTTTCAGCAGACAGTAACGTACCGCTTGCTTGTTTCTGATGTCCAGCTTGTCAGAGTCTTTGATGATCAGTGTCTCTAGGATTTGAAGAGCCTGCAAAGTAAACACCCTTCAGTCAGTAAAGCCAGCATGGCTTGCACTCAGCATGTTGTGCTAAATGCTTGCACTGTATGGACTTGCCTTGACAGATGCTTTGCTGTATCCATCTGCAACTTCAGATGTGTGCAACCCATCCCTCAGCAGGCTTTCAGCATTGCTCAGCAACTCCCCAGCAAATGCCAGAACCTGCAAGCAAGGGCATGACTCAACAGGACAGCTGTGTACTCATAGTGTAGGGGTATTGTCATGCTTACAAAGTTGGTGGCATCCCCAATCTCTTGCTCTTGCGCTTGTGCTGCCAGTACAATCAGTCTGGCTGCGGGATGCTGAATCTCTAGCTCATTTACTATCGTGGAAGCATCGCTTGTTACAAACAGCTTTTCAAGGTGGTTGATGACCATTTTGTTCATGCCTGTACGTCACATGTAGGACGCTTACAGTTCATTTCAAGTTGACCTCAATTTGACTGGTTGGAGTATACCACCGAGCATACCGTTTGGACCCATGGATGTCTTGGTGATCATAGACAACTGTTTACAGGCTTCAATGTTGCGGAACACCGCCTCCTCCATCCCCGACATATGCTGATGTCCCTCTTTCAGCATGGCCTGAAGGCCATAAGGCATTCCGCCACTCATGGTTGCTGATCAAGCGGAGATGGCTCCAAGCTTGATCAATAGGTTTGGGGGTTACAGGCTTGTCCAACGACAACGACTGTCCAACTTGAGTACAAGGGTTCACAAGGTGTCGTGTTGCGGTTGTGCAGTTGGGGAAGCACGGCTTTGCCTGCGGAGCGTATGATGGGCAGGTCGAGTCGCGGCCATGCAGTAAAGGAAACCCTAAAACCTTAAACTGCTGTATCGTCCGACCTAGCGCTCTGCGACCTGCGCTTGTTAGTTGTTTGGTTGCGCATTTGCCTCCGCTGGACATGGCGACTGTGAGTGCTCCCGCAAGATTTCAAATGCCTGCCAGCAGTGAAGTCGAGGACTTCACAGACCAGGTTGATGAGGCCTGCAGGCTTATAGCTGGCCTACAGGCCGGCTCTGTTTCGCCAGAAGACTTTGACCGAAGAGAAGCCGTCAAGGTCAGAGAGGCTGCTGCAAAAGAAGCAAAGCAACAAGCTGCGAGACCTGTTCTGCCTGAGCAAACAGCGGAAAGGCAGCAACAGTTGAAGCAGAAAATTGCAGATCTGCAGAACAGTCAGCAGAAAAAGCAGAAAGCTAGGCAGCGTTACAATGACCATGTCTCGCAGCAGAGCAGCAAGCATGTGACAGACTATACCAAATGGGACTTTTTCACCCCAGACGACGAAGAAGACGATCTGATCAACTCACTGACACCAAACAACCCACAGCTGAAGGCAATGGAAGCGGATATCGATGCTAGGCATGCAAGGTTGGACACCTGATAAGTTGTTGAACAGGTTGAACCCCTTTCACAGACCTTTCACCCAACAGTGACAACCTTGCAGGATGGTGAGTCAGAGACAGCTTGCTGAGCGGCAGCGAGTTGAGGGCAATGCGCTCTATGCTCAGGGGCAGTTCACTGCTGCTTTCCAATGCTATGAGACCGGTCTGGATGCTGAAAGGCACAATATGGCACTGCACGGCAATGCAGCACAAGTGCTGCTCAAGATGGGCTGTCATGCTCAGGCCATAGAACACTGTGACAAGGTTCGCTGGTTTTACACACACTCAACCCCTTTGCACCTGCTTGACAAATTATGCAAACTGTGACAGTCTTGACTCTACTGCAGGTGTTGCACCTTGCAGAGTTTCTGCACAATCGACCGTCTGACCCTATATGTGCCAAAGCGTTGTGGAGAAGGGCGACTGCAAGGAAGGTGAGTCATACTGGTGTTGCCTGCCCCACGCATTTCAAAAACACAGTCCTGAGCTTCTGGCGAGGCGTCTGTCAGGAGCCTTTTAGAACAATGCAAGGAAATTAAGACATTGCTCCTTGAACTGACAGCCTCCTTGACTGTGCTATAGGAGTTGAAACACTTTTCAGAAGCAGCCAGGGACTTGCAGCAAGCTCTGGAGCTGGAGCCTGCCAACAAGACCTTTGCTAAGGAGCTTGAGAGACTCAAGCAAGACTGTGCAGAGCAGAGGAAACAGCGCGCAGTCCTGAAGCAGCTTTACAATGTCAACAGCCAGTCGAGCAGTGCTTCTGCAGCTTCCATAGCCAAACAGACTACTGGAGAGCAACAGGGACAAAGCCTCTCTGCTGGCAAGCCTGTCAAGGATTTACAAAGGCTGCAACAGCTGATGCAAGCTCTCCACATTGCAGGTATGCCCCATAGTAATCTGCTGCCGGAGAAATTGCTTGCTGCTGCTGATACAGCAAATTCTCCATGAAGCTTGGCTCCATGCAAAGCTTTCGTGCATTTCAAGATGCTAGTCATCTAGCCAGAGCTTTGTGCATGTGTGAGCATCCTGATGGCGCAAATTGCATCTGCAGCTAATGCTCCAAGTGTCCGTCAGGCTGACATGCAATTGCCTAACTCCACAGGTGAGAAGCTTGCAAACCCAGGGGCACCATCTGTGACTGCAAAGGGACCTTCTGGCCTGGGAAAAGGTTTGCCACTGCCAGCCAGCAAAGGCACTCTGCAGTCTGGGCAGAAGGAGGTCCAAGGGCTGTGCACAGATCTGGCTGCCCTGCTGCATGCCAATGAGGACTGCAGAGTGTGTCTGCGAGAGTGCACAGGCTTGTCAGCCCTGTGCAACCTGCTCCCTAAGGTAGAATTCCTGCAAGCCCAGCTACAGTTGTGCTGCTTCTACACAGAAATATGATCTCTGAGTCTCCCATTGTTTTTGTCTTGTTCACTGCATGCAGTGCCTTAGATACTGCTATTTTGGCGGGAAGCACCCGCAGTATCTGCTGCTGATGCCGACTGTCTGTCAGCTGCAACGGCAGAGCAGAGTGCGTGGTTCAAGTTGCATCCTGCCTGCACATTCTGCACCAGCGCTTTGCACCACTCAAAGCAGCATCAGAGCATGCAAGAGCTGTACTGCTCATGCCAGGCAATGCAAAACCTCTCTGTTACTCAGGAGCTGGGTGTAGCGTGCTCACCAGTGCTGCGTGCTCTCACAGCAGCCTGTCAGAACGACTACAACTGCAGAGAAGTGGCCAGGCAGGGCACAGCAAGCTTGGTTGCTGGCTTTCTATTCAGCAGCATCAGTGAGGTTGCATTCGAAGCTTTGTGCCTGCTGTACACTCTGACAACAGAGACAGAAGCCAGGCTTGCAGTGGGACAGGCCTTGGTCAAAGCCCCTGAGTCTGAGGATGCTGCCCCTGTCAGCCAGCTGTTTGCTCTCATGGCAGCAGGGAATGCAGGTGCAGTGATCTTTTCTTGTGCAGTCTGCGGCTTATCGACTGTTTTGTTGTGACACCCTTCTCTTACATTCATGTCACAGCCATCCTCAAAGATGACATCAATCTGACCAATAAATCTGCAGAATCAGCAATATGCAGCATATCGACTGCTTTGTTGCGCCACCCTTATTTTACATCCATGTCACAGCCAGCCTCAAATAACACAGCACTCTGGCCATTAAACCTGCAGAATCAGCTCTTGAGCTTGCAGAATTGACTCAGTGTGGTGTTCTGCACCTGCAGCAATGACAGGGTGGCACATGGCACATTGGACCACTCATACATGCTGCATCTGCTGTTCATTGCATGCCAGCTGTAATGTGCCTGTTTTCTGCCAAAGCTGATCTGCCAGAGCTGGTTCACCATGGCAGGCACTCAAGCCATGGCCTTGTCCCTCCTTGGCAACTGTGCTACACAGCCTGATGTCCTGAAGGCTGTCAGCACAAGCTGTGATGCTGGAGGGCAGCCGGCAGTGGTGACAGTCACCAAGCTGTTGTCAAGCCAGGATGCCACTCTCGCTACCAAGGCTGCCACCCTTTTGGGCAACCTGTGCCATGACAGTGTGCTTCGGTCACAGGTGTGACATGCCTTGACTTCCCTGCTGCAACAGTTTGCCTGACAGGGCAGGTACAGTGCAACAGCACAAAAAAGTAAATCACTGCATCCGTATCTGATTGGCTGTGAGCGTGTTGACATGACATGCTGAAACACCTTGAGGGATGATGACACATTGGGTAATGAGGAGGCTAGCATGACTCAATGTCTGTTTCTTGTTGAGTTGCCCTTGTGCACGCAGGGTTGCACCCTCCCAAGCATGCATGCTTGTGATGAAAATGATGTGCATCACACAAAATGACCATGCTGTGCTGACTTCCTCCAATCATATGCATGCCTGTAAAGTATATCTCACATCAGTGCTGCTGCTGCTGCTGCTGCTTCTGACTGGCTTCTGCTGCTTGTAGATTACATCAAGCAGAGCAGCGGCTGCATCCTTACTGGCAGTCTTGTCTCGCTACAGTTCCCAGAGCAGACTGCTCAGCAGCGGCCTGTCACATTCCGGTTTATCAGTCACTTCACCAGCCAAAGAACAGTCTGCCTCAGAAACTTCTGCCAGAACTAACACAGAGTCAGACACCAATGCAACAGGCAGAGGGAGTAACGATCTCAGCAACTCAGGCAGTGACAGGCTCAGTCCTCAAGGGAGTGCAAATGCTGAGGCAGCTCCAGCAGCAGCCACGGCTCTGCAGAATCTGCTACTGGACAAAAATGCCCAGAGCTTGGTGGTTGATCTGCAAGGCATTGCAATTGTGGCCAAGCTGCTGAGCCCACAGAACTGGCTGCTTGCTGCCCGGGCTGCAGGTGACGTTGCTCATGTTCAACTTCAAGAAGATCATGTTGCCAATGTCAAGTATGCTGACATACTACCTTTGATGTGTGTCTACTGCATGGTGCCATGCACAAGGAGCTTATCCTTACATCTTGTTTTGTGCATGCACATGAGGCCAGTGCCTTACATGAGCAAGACCATGTTTGCACATCCCGCTGTCACACACTATTTCAGCAGCAAGTAGTTCATTGCTGCAGCCTCTCATGCACTGCATGCCAGGGCCCAGTGATGTATGCATGGGCAATTGAGCACTGTCAAAGCCAACACCTCTACCACCATCACCAACCCCTGACAAAGCAGTGCGTTTTGCAATCTGACACCCTATCTCCACACCCCAAACCAGCATCAGCTTTGGATAGGCTGTATGTCACATTCCTGTCTGGCTACAGTGTGAGCTGTGATGATCATTGTGTGAAACTCCTTGTGCAGCTTGATACCCTGAAGCAATGTTGATGTCAGCCATGTTTGAATGCTGTGTGAATGCAAATGCAAAGGTCCTCTGGTGAATAGTTTCCTTTGCTGCTGAATGGCCTGCAGCGTGATGAATGGGTCAGGCTGCTGCGCTCCAAGCTGCCACCCCCGCAGGCTTGCATCATGATGACTGCAAAGGCATAAACTTTTCATCATTCCTCTCCACGCTGCTGTGTGGTATTGTCTGCATCCATCAGCAATGTCTAAACGCATTGTACTTTACAATGTGCAGGCATTTTGGCTAGGCTTGCTCAGCAGCCCACAAGCCATGCCACAATGCTGAGCAGCGGCACCTTGGATGGCTTGCTTCACCTGCTGGCTGCATCCTTGCCTGCAAAGGACAGTGAGGATATGCTATGGCAGACACAGGCGCGTCCTGACTGGCTTCTTTCATTTGTCAATAGCATACTCCTTCCTGCAATGCTTCTGCCTGTCAACAGCAAATTCCTTCCTGCGATGCTTCTGCAGAACAACAGCAAATTCCTTTTTGCAACGCTTTTGCCTGTCAGGCTGAGAGATCACTGTCTGTGAGTTGGCCTGCTGTTGGTGCACAGACACCTGTGTCTCAAGCAGCTGCTTGCAGATCAAGCATTGTCAGACGCCAAAACAATGCACAGCCTTGCATGACTGCATACTGTATCTACCACAATGCTTATCATTCAGGCATTCACCGGGCTCTGCAAATCAGCGCATCCTTGGGGACATGTATCTGAGATCCACTGTATCAAGGAAAATGCACAGATCAGCTTTTGAGTTGTGCTGCAGCATACAGCAATCAAGGTCATGCCTGTGGTCAGCAAGGCGTTTGCTGTTTGTGAGCATTTGGTCGCCACTGCAGGTGCAAGACTCAGCCGCCCGACTGCTAGCTACCCTCAGCGCCTCCTACAGACCTGCAAGGATGCATCTTGCTCAAGGGCAGGGTTTGAGCCTCTTATTGCAACTGCTGAGGGTGCAAGCCTGCAGCAATGCAGCCCTGGGCAACATCTCCCTGTGTGTTGGAGACCTGGCAAGAGAGCCCCAGTTGCTTCCTGTGCTGCGGCAAGAAGATGCAGTTGCCTCTCTTCTGGGTGAGCATCTTGATGCACCTCGAGCACTAGCAAATCCTGCCAGCAATGGCACTGCTTGATGCATGGCAAATAATAATGGATGATTAGCAGCCATGGCATGGCAGCCATTCTATGTTGTGCAAATGAATGTACCATTGCATGTCTGCGTATGCCTGTGGGGCTAACATGTGCTTACTGCATAGCATATGTGCCACAGGCAAGCTCCAGTTGCCATGTGTCAGGTGATCAGGATTGTTCTCTGTATGCAGACGTTGCGTACAGATGCAAAGGGCCTACACAGAAGAATGCAGCCATAGCTGTGGCCAGGCTGGCTCATGACGAGGTTTGCATGCCACGCATCAGAGAACTTCATGGGCTTGAAATCATATATCGATATGTTAAGCCATGAATGACACACAAATGGGTGCCAATGTAACGAAAGCTTCTTGGCAATGTGCTCCAACAGAAGATTGCAAGTAAGATGCTAAATTCGCAGGCTGGGCTAAAAAGCTGTCAAAGTTGGTTAACCAACAACATTGGACCTATCTACACAGTGACTGCCTTCAAATAAATGAGACAGCAAAGAATAAAAACTGAGTACCCAGACAAGTCTTGCTTGCACACTGGAGTATGGAACATATAATTTCAATGTATCTTCTCAATGTTGCGATGAACGCGTGTCTCAGCAAAACTTGACAACTCAAATCAGCATTGTGCATATCTCTTCACTGGACTCATGTCTTTGGTTTGACCTGCTTATTTGACTTGGCTGAAGCTGCTTTGCTTGCCATCCCTGCCGCAACCTTGCTAGCTGAGGCAGCCAAGCTCTTGCTCGCAGCGCTTTGAGGTTTGCTAGCGACAGATACAGCTGGTGTCGGCTGTGCAGCAACGTCCCCAGCTGGCCTGCCAGATGGAACAGCACCAGCTACAGCATTCAGACCGGCTGCAGGAGTAGGCTGGGTAGATGCTTGCTCTTGTTCTACTGGCCTGCCATTCTGAACCACAGGCTGCTTGAGGGGGGCTTTTGCAGGAACACCTTTACTACTACTGGCACTCTGTGCAGGAGCCTTGGTTTGGCCAGGGCCTGAAGCTACTGCAGTGCCTCCTGCAGCAGCAGCGTTTGTTGTGACTGGCGGAGGGCCTGCTCTGACAACACCTCCTGCGTTACACACAACATCACATGAGCCCTGAGCTTGCACATGCAGCAGCAAACTGGCGCCAGTATTACATGTACCAAGGCTCAGGTGCACAGTCTGGTGTTCGTGACCATGGTGCATGGCTGGTAAAAGATCTATGCCAGAGCAATCTAGCCTTGCTGATGCCACACTTTTTGTGGATGTGACCTCATGCCAGTGCATGCATAGTCAGCCAAGCTTGCAGTTTGACGTGATACCATGCAAGCTCTTACCTGCGCTAGGAGATGCCCCATTGCTGTGATGTTGCTGCTGCTGTGGCTGCTGCTGCTGCTGCTGCTGCTGTGGCTGCTGCTGCTGCTGCTGTGGCTGCTGCTGCTGACCAGTGAATGGTACAGAGCCTTGTGGCATGCCATTACTGGACATAGGCATGCCATTATTGGTCATAGGCATGCTGGCTGCGCTACCCATTGCATTGGCGCCCATGTAGCCATTCATTGCCATAGGACCAGAAGGCATGTTGCCCATTCCAGGAGGCATTCCTGGCATGCCCAATGGGAACATTGGACTGGCCCCACTAGCAGCTGGCAGGAAGTTGTTTGCCAGCTCCACATTCATGCGCACTGGTAGCTGAGGCATCTGACTCATCACCCCATCCATGCTGTTCATCTGATTGAGCACTGCTAAGATGTTGTCCCGGAAGCGCACCAGAAGCTCTGTGTTCTCCTGGACCTTGAACTGGTGCATGTTCTGCTTGTACTGGTACAGGATGTGCAGGTTCTGTTCTAGAAGCTGAGCTACTAAGCCACCAACAGCCCCCACTGTTTGAGCACCGTGGTCATCAAGCTGAGGCATGGGCAGCTGCTGCTGTGGCCACTGTCCCATGGCATTTGGCGGTTTCTGTTGTGTAGCAAATATGCTCTGGCATCTGTCCCTTCGAAGCCGTTTGTTGGGGCCGTCTTCGGAAACTTTCCTTTTCCTGGCTTGACTGAGCCATCTGAGCCGAAGAGCAACATCTCGTACGCCCTTGCGTGGGAGTGTGGCCGCTATTCTGACGTAACGCTCAAAGGGCTGGTACCGCTCTGCAGGGAACTTGACTGCAGCTTGATCCAGCGCAGCCTGCTCATGAGCTGTCCATTCAGCATTGTAGACTGCTGCTCCCCGGGCTTTCAGAGTGCCTGTTGGTACTGCGTCTTCACTGGACATTGTGGCAACCTCTGCAGGGTCTCTGGATTGCTGTGCTGACTTGACTTTGGATTCAGTGTCTGCCATGGCAGGTGCCGCTCTGGTGACCTTCTGAGAGGTTTTAGAGGTAGCCCCACCAGCTGCGTTGGCTGTCATATGCAAGCGTGTCAAAGATAGAAGAGTGAACTTGGGAGCCGCCTGCATGTGAATGATACCGTTTACAGCCAAGATTAATAAGAGCCAGAGCAATAGACGCTTAAAGAGGCAGCTGACACAACGCGTGCTGTGTCCGAGCCAGCCCAGCAGCAGACGATGAGTGCTTTGAAACCCATGTGGGCGAGAAATCAGTACCTTGACGGTTTGTGTTTTGGAAGGCGCCAGCCTAACAGACGGTGCAGCTCCACCAAAGTGGTCCGACACCAGCTTTTGCAGCTGCAGATCGGGCCGCACGGCAGCGGGGACTGCCACTGTAGTCGCCAGACCCGCAAAGCTGTGTGGAGATCGGGTGAACGATTTTGGCAAATCAAGAGGCTAAACTAGCTGTATCAGCATGCTTCGCAAGTCCGTTTACCTTCCTACTTCCTCTAAGAGGATAGATAAGGCTTTGTCATGAGAAGCTAGGCCTAGGGTTTCTGCGAAAGTGCCCTGCGCCGCACTCTGCCCTACATCAGGGCGGAAATTACTCGTGCGCCCAGAGCATCGGAGTTATGATCGCTCACTGCTTAGCAGTCAGTTTCGTGGATACGTTGTTGTCGTCCTAAGACAGATCACCTGACTTTCGGAGGTCCCCTGGCTTGTCACTGCACTTCCTTCCTGAAGCAAACTGCCCCTGTGCAAACTTGTTTAAGAAGGGCGGAAAAAGTTCATCTGCAGTTTGTGCACACATCTTTTGCTATCGAGCATATGCAACATGAGATTGCCCTGATGTATCTGTCTTGCAGTACAAGCTTACAAGTTGAGCAATACTGCAGGAGCGAACTGCATCATGCAACACTGGTGCCCTGCATGTGCCCCGCACAGATGTGTCACATGTGCGCAAATGCCGTGACACAAGGCTGGTATAGACTTCCCACCTGGAGCTATGCACTGCATCTCAGTGACTTGTGTGTATGACCAGGACAGAGTAAGCCTGCCTTTGCGTAAGTTTATCTGTCAGCGTATATGCCATCATTAGTGCTATGCAGATCTAGCAAGCGTTCAGCAACTTTAGTTCGGCAACCTCTGCCTGTGCTTCCCTGAGCTGCAGCAATATCAGCCAGCTTCAGTATGCCACGGCATGCAACAAACCCAACACAGCGCTGTACAGTGCAATTGCCCAGGAACAAACAGACTCTGCGCATCCAGAACCTGCCTTGCTGCACACTAACTTTGCCAAGGGAGGCCACCTTGCCCCTTGCAAAACAGAACACCGGTACCACCCTGGGCTGGCTGCTTGCACACGAGACATGTTGGCACATAATTGCAGCTGCAAGCACAGTCCAGATTGCTGTACAAATGAATTCCTGACTGGAGTGCAAATTGGGGCCAAGGCATCCATTACTGTGCAATGTGTGCACGACATGTCGCCAGCTTTTAGCTGGTTGCTTTTGCACTCAACTCAACAGCTGCATTACCAGGGACTCTGAACCGCCCAGCACATGTGTATGTGTCTGACAAGTGCAAGATGGTTGCTGTGCTCTGACCAGCGGCGCAGAATCAGGCACACTAAATGTCTGTAGCAGTGTAGCTGCGCTCCTATTGGTATATATCCTAGTAGGGAACGTGTATCTGAGATCCAATCTATATAGATATATCAAGGATCCTAGTAGGGTTTGCTTTCAGTCTTATCAAGATGCAACTGTGTGGCCAATTGCTCAATGACCTTTTAGTGCTCTATGCATATGGTCGAGCTTTGGGCATGGCTGTGTACTTACTAGCACTGACCCCTTGCTGGGTATTAGCGTCACTTACAATGGCGTAGATGCTGTGAGTGTCAGGCACAGTACACAGTCAAAGCCTTCCAGAGTCTGAATGCCAGACTCTGGACAGCAGCAGAATGCTTTCTGTAGAACATGGCAGGCGCAGGATCGGCTGCAGCAGGGGTGAGTGATAACGGCAAGACCTTTTGCTTCATTGGCTGATGATGAAGAGCAGTGCCGAGACTTATTGTCCTTCTGAAGAAGAAGAAGAAGGATTTTACAAGTTTCTGCCAGCCAACACAGCCGATCGCTTGTGCCAATCATGGCAATCATGTTCAAATCATCATGAAATCTAGACAGTCTACTACGTAGTGGAAAACCCCGATATGATCAGGCTGCGCGAAAAATGACTTCATGGTGTCTGTGCTACCTGTGAACAGGCTTGCGTACCGAGACCGTAAAGAAGCAAGGGCAGTACACTCAAAAACCAAGTGCATCTCATCCCCCACAGCACCACTATTGCAAG
>JAABUK010002377.1_pt1 | contig 33829 bp, 25 predicted proteins | sample 5559141 | NCBI WGS metagenome assembly JAABUK01 (sample SAMN10711869, study PRJNA513367) | rock metagenome | isolation source: Antarctica rocks | place: Antarctica: Victoria Land, Pudding Butte nord | collected 2016-01-03 | reverse complement strand
CCAGCCGCCGGACAGCAGCCAGCTTAAACTCCTTCGTGAATAACCTGCGTGACAACCCCATGACTCAATTCTCCGTTTAATGGATTTTGAGTCTTAACCACTTGTCTCAAAAATGGGGACCACTCCAGAGTGATATTTCCGGTTTCTTTACCGCTCTCAAACAATTCATTCTGTAGCACTTAGTTAACTTCAGTATCACGAAATATGAGTTCGTAGTAAGTTGTTGAAAATACATGTGCTGAGTGACTACGAATCAGAAGGTCGCATGTTCGAATCATGCCGGGTGCACCATTTAATTACGTGTAAACAGGCAACTTAACCGATTCTGTTTCCCCCCTTGAGGATTGTGAAATCAGCCCTGTGGGGAAATTGTGGGGACTCCGAACCTCGTCAGTTGTTTGTGGGCCTGCCATGTGGACATAACGCATCGTCGTTTCCAATTCAGCGTGTCCTGCGCGTCGCATTAGCTCATAAGGGTTGATCCCTGATTCAGCCCAGCGTGTCAAGCAAGTGTGCCGTAGCGAATAAATCACGAACGGCTCTACCTTCGAGACCTTGAGAGCCGCCGAGTGTTGTTTCTTGATACTGCTTTGCTCAGCGTGTCCGGTCTTGGTTTCCGCTAGGAAAATCCATTCTCCAGAAGCCGTCGCGAATCGCCTTTCGAGAATATTCATACTACGGGCCGTCGCTGGCAAGGGACGCCTGGCACGCGCCGTCTTGCCTTCGTAATTTTGGATGTTCCCGTTTCGGATATAAGAACACTTCAAACCGTATGCTTCCTCAGGTCGGAAGCCACAGTCGATCAGGATCGTTGCCAGATCGCGCAACAACGGCGCTCCAAAACCGAGGTACAGCTTTTCTTCTTCTAAGGAGATGACGCGCTCGCGCCGATTCTCGCCAGGTTGTAATCTCACTTTCGGTAAGGCAACTGAAAGACTAGGCCGAAGTTCGGGAACGAGATTGAACATCCGACGGAGTGTAGCTAATTCTCGATTGATCGTGGAAATCTGTCTTCCCATCATCCGCCTATAGGTTACGAACGCGTCGATCAGGAGTACGTCGATCCGGTCCAACCGCGCACCGCCTAGTCTCTCGATAGCAAGCACGGTCGAGTTGTGGCATGACGGCGATTGCATAGCCCGGCATGAGCGCTGCTACGGGCGGCAACAGCAGGTGCTGGATCTGGAACATTATCTGGATGTGCTGAGCCGAAAGCCGGATGCACTGGCCGGATCGCGGCCACTAGAACAGCAACGCCGGGCGGGACTTTGGCCCGGCTGTTTCGATGAGATCTGGCAGGCGTTGATTGAGCGGCATGGAAAGCAGACCGGCACCAGACAGATGATCGAGTTGCTGAAACTGGCCAAAGAGGTGGGCCGCGACCGCCTGCGGCAAGCGATCGAGACCGCGCTGGAGACCGGTTGTACCGATGCCGCCGCCGTTCAACATCCGTTGCAGGCGCGCGACCTGAACCGCCCGGCTTGTGAGGCGATGGATATCGGTTCACTGGAGCGTTATCAACGGCCCATGCCGGTAATGAATGAGTATGACCAGTTACTGGGCATGGGGGGTGTGAGATGAGCAGCCAAGTGACGCATCTTCAGGACGCAACGATTGCGCGGTACTGCACGGCACTGCGGATGCCGACCGTTGCGGCGCAGTTCAGTACACTCGCCGAACAGGCTATCCGGGAAAAGCAAACGCATCTGGGCTATCTGGAGGCGCTGCTGAGCGCGGAGATCGAGGGGCGGGAGAAGAATACGATTGACAGGCGGATCAAAGAAGCGCGGCTGCCGCGGGTGAAAACACTGGAGAGTTCGACTTCAGCCGGGCACCTCTGGTGAATGCCGCCAAGTTGCGCGAACTGGCTGATGGCGGTTACACCGATCGCGCCGAGCCGGTGCTTCCGATTGGCGACTGCGGGACCGGGAAGACGCATCTATTAACTGGCTTGTGCGTGGCGGCATGCCGACAGAGACGCCGTGTCCACTTCACGACGGCGGCAGCTCTGGTCAATGAGTTGGTGGAAGCCAAGCATCAGTTGCAGTTGCGCCGGGTGATGGCGCGGTGGACCCGGTACGATCTAATCGCCATTGACGAGGTGGGTTATGTGCCGCTTGCGGAGGTGGGTGCCGAGTTTCTGTTCCAAGTGATTGCGGAGCGGGCGAATCACCGACCGGGCGCACATTCGGGAGACCGGCACGGAATCCTACCGTTTTCGCCGAACTATGGAAAGGCAGCGGAAAGGAGAACGCGCAACAGAAAAGTAGCCGTGGAACGGTGCCCTCGACATGATCTATTTTCAACACTTCACCCAACGTTTAATACCTGGCACGTTCCTGGATATTACACGCTTGTCACTTGCATCTGAACAGCATACAGTTCAAGATTGCTCAGAGTTCCATGATCGAACGAAGACAGTTCCTCACCCTTGCAGCCGCGGTGCCCTTTGCGTTGCGGGCGCAAAGGACACGTCGGCCAAACGTGGTCGTCATACTTGCTGATGACCAGGGTTGGGGCGACCTCAGCATCCATGGCAACACGAACCTCTCGACGCCGAATATCGATGCGCTTGCGAACAGCGGGGCTTTGTTCGAACGGTTTTACGTGTGCGCGGTTTGTGCCCCGACCCGCGCCGAGTTCCTGACCGGCCGCTACCACCCTCGTGGCGGCGTCCGCGGAGTATCCACCGGAGCCGAGCGCCTGAACCTGGGTGAGACTACGATCGCCGAGACGTTTCGCGACGCGGGCTACGCAACCGGCGCCTTCGGCAAGTGGCACAACGGTTCGCAGTTCCCTTACCATCCGAACGCCCGGGGATTCCAAGAGTATTACGGCTTCACTTCCGGCCACTGGGGGCAGTACTTTGACCCGGAACTCGATCACAACGGTGAACTCATTCACGGCCATGGCTACATTGCCGACGATCTTACCGACCACGCGATCCAGTTCATCCGGCAAAACTCGCCGAAGCCCTTCTTTTGCTACCTGCCCCTGAACTTGCCTCATTCTCCGATGCAGGTACCAGACCGCTTCTATGACAAGTTTCGTGACTACACGCCGAAGCTGACAGCGCGGAACCCGGCCAAGGAAGACCTTCTCCACACCAGGGCGGCGCTCGCCATGTGCGACAACATCGATTACAACGTCGGCCGCGTTCTGGCGGCACTCGACAAAGAGAAACTAGCGAACGACACGATCGTTCTTTACTTCTCCGACAATGGCCCGAACGCCTGGCGCTGGAATGGCGGGATGAAAGGCATCAAAGGATCTCTCGACGAGGGCGGACTTCGGGTTCCCTGCTTCTTCCGGTGGCCGGGCCGAATCCCCGCAGGAATCCGTATTCCGCAAATCGCCGGCGCCATTGACCTGCTGCCCACCCTGGCAGAGCTCACAGGCGTTCCACTGACGAGCCGCAAACCGCTGGATGGGCGCAGCTTGACGTCTTTGCTGTTGCGCGAGAAGAGCCAGTGGGCTCCCCGGATGATCTACACCATGCACAACGGTAAGGTTTCCGTCCGGAGCCAGCAATACCGTCTGGATGCTAACGGTGCCCTGTTCGACATAGAGACGGACCCGCTTCAGGATAAAGACGTTGCCGTGGCTAAGCCGGAAGCCGCCTCCACTCTTCGCGCGGCGGCGGGTGCATGGAGCAAGGAGATGCTTCCACTGGTCGGCAAAGACGACCGGCCGTTTACCGTCGGCTATGCCGGACTCACACTCCTTCCCGCACGCGACGGGGTACCACACGGCGGAATCCAGCGCAGCGCCCAAGCCCCCAACTCCTCGTTTTTCACCAATTGGACGTCCAAAGAAGATTCCATCACCTGGGACGTCGAGGTGGGCCGCGCCGGGACCTATGAAGCAATCGCTTACTATACTTGCCGCGCCGTCGACATAGGCGCGCTGATCGAGCTTAGCCTCGGTAAGGATCGCGTTCAGTGCAGGATTAATCAGCCGAACGACCCACCATTAACAGGCATGGAACAAGATCGCCGGAAACGCGACCTGGAATCGTATGTGAAGGACTTCAAGCCGTTGTCTCTGGGACGAATTCGCCTCTCTAAAACCAAAGGATTGTTGACGCTCCGAGCGCTTGACATTCCTGGCGCAAAAGTCGCCGATATCCGTCGTATTGCCCTGCGGTACATCTCGTGACCGATTCCTTACTTCCGCAGCAAGCCTTATGAAGCAAACCTTTGATCTTTTCCTTTCGATTTGCCTCGTCGCCATGCCCGCGTTCAGCCAAGCCGCCAGCGGCACAATCGTGGGAACAGTAACCGACGAATCCGGCGCGGCCATTCCGGACGTCTCCGTTACTTTGCGCAACACGGAGACGGGCTTCAGCCGTAGCGTATCCACCAACTCGCTTGGCCAATATGTTGCGGCCGCGATTCCCACCGGCATATACAGGGTGGCTGCAGAGAAAACCGGATTTAGCAGGCTGCTGCGTGACGGGTTGCAGTTAAGCGCAGCAGACACGGCTACGGTGAACCTCGCGCTCCGGCTCGGCGACCTGAAGCAGACGGTTGAAGTGACCGGCAGCGCGCCGCTGCTCGAAGCGCAGAATGCCGACGTGTCACAACTCATCGACAATCGCCGCATTGTGGAGATGCCTCTCAACGGCAGAACTTTCACTGCGCTGCTGCTGTTGACCCCCGGCGCGCACGTGGGATCAAGTGGAAATCTTGGGAACGGCGTCTCCTATTCGATGCGCGGTAGCGCCAACTACAGCGTGAACGGGGCCAACGCGCAAGACAACAGCTACTTGATCGACGGCTTAGTGAATCGTAACCTTTGGCTGAACACGCTCATCATGGTGCCGACGATCGACTCCATCCAGGAATTTCGCGTGATGACTTCGAACTACTCGGCCGAGTATGGCTCTTCGGCCGGCGCGGTGACGATTGTCCAGACCAAGTCCGGCACAAATGGTCTGCATGGCACCGCCTATGAATTCCTGCGTAATGACAAGCTCGATGCGAATACGTTCTTCAACAATCGCGCGGGAGTTAAGAAGCAAAGTTTTCGCAGAAACGAATTTGGTGCTACGGCGGGCGGGCCAATCCGTAAGGACCGCACCTTCTTCTTCGCCGATTACCAAGGCATCCGCTTGGCGCAGCCTCTCACGATTACCCAAACCATTCCCACCGTTGCCCAACGCAACATGATCGTTACCGGCAATTTTGCCGCCCTCGGGACGCCCATTTACGATCCCACCATGATGACCACAGTTAATGGAGTGACCACGCGACAGCCCTTCGCGGGAGGTGTGATTCCGACTTCACGCCTGGATCCGGCAGCCGTGAAGATTGCCAGTTTGTTGCCCAATCCCACTTCGCCGGCGGCTACACGGAACTTTACTTACAATCCCACTCAGACTTTCCAGAACAATCAATTCGACGCGCGTATCGACCAGATCTTCGGCACATCGGACCGCTTTTTCGGTAAGTACAGCTTTGACGATTCCACTCAGACGCTCCCTGGCGCGTTGCCGGCGCCCGCGAACGCAGGAGTGCCGATCGGTCCTTATTTATCGGCTGACACATCGTATGCCGCGACGTCGACGCCGCTGCGAAGCCAGTCCCTGACGCTCGACTACACAAAGGTAATCAGCGCAACAACGGTGAATGAGGCGCGCGGGGGAGTCGTCCGCTGGGTGATAGACATTAGTCCGCTCGGCAACCCGTTTGCGACCGCCAGTGCCGTCGGGATTCCGGGCGTCAATATTAACAACTACTCGGGCGGGCTGCCCGCGCTTGCCATCACGGGGTTCCAGGTTATTGGCGACAACACCTCATATCCGGAATTCAGCCGGATGACCATTTTCCAATATGAAGATAACCTCTCGATGGTCCGCGGCAGCCATTCCATCAAGGCGGGCAGCTAGTTCCTGCGCGACCGCTTTAACGGCTATTCAGCGTTTCCCACGCGCGGCTCGTATAACTTCAATGGGCAGTTCACGCGGCAGGCCGGCACCGGTATTTCTTTGACCGCCCTTTCCGACTTCGCACTTGGCGCGCCCTCCGGTATCTCCCGCAACATTCTCGCCAGCGAATTCGGCATGCGCATGTGGAGCTTGAACTTGTACGCGCAGGATAGCTGGCGCTTGAACAACCGGCTCACACTGAACTATGGTCTGCGCTGGGAAATTAACGCGCCGCCCGTGGAGGTACACGACCACTGGTCGAATTACGATTTCAAGACGAATCAACTTGCGCTGGCGGGGAAGAACGGTTATAACCGGGCGCTTCGCAATCTTTACTACCATGCGTTTGCGCCTCGCGCGGGATTTGCCTACATGCTCACTCGCGATCAAAAGACGGTTCTTCGCAGTGGGTTCGGCATATCGTATGTCGAGCCATACAAAGGAGGCGGCCAGCTCTATAAAAACTTACCGTTCTTCTTCGCCCAGACGATTACTTCGGATCAGAACGGAGCGCCGCTGATCACGCTCTCACAAGGAATACCCGCGCCGGTTGCGCCGGACCCAACAAACATTGCGCAGCTTTCCAGTGGCAACCCGACGGGCGTGGGACTTCGGCATGGTTCCCACGAAGACACTTCAGTGGAGCATCGGCGTTCAACGTCAAGTACAGGCAAACCTGGTGCTCGATATTACCTACGTCGGCACCCGGGCACTCAATCTGACATCCTCGTACAACTACAACCAACCCATTCCCGGGCCGGGTGCCCAAAATCCGCGTCGTCCGCTTTACAAAGCGAATCCGCTGGTTGGCGACATCACGTACAACACAGGCTGGGGTTCGGCGCGATATCACGGCCTACAGGTGAAACTGGAAAAGCGCTATTCCGCGGGGCTCACCGCAAGCCTGGCTTATACTTGGGCCAGCTTCCTATCGAACGCACCCAATGTGAATGGCGGTGGCGTTGCCGTGCCCCAGAATTCGCAATGCTTTAGTTGCAACTGGGGGCCGGTGGCTGACGATATCAAGCATGTGCTGGTAGTCAACCATGCCTATGAGTTGCCGTTCGGCCCAGGGCGAAGATATCTGAGCCATGGCTTGCTTGCGTATCTCGCCGGGAACTGGGATCTCAACGGAATCTGGTCAATCAACACTGGCCAGCGTTTCACGCCGGTGCTCGCCAGCGGCGTTTCGAACTCTTCCGGCGGTGGCCCTGAGCGTCCGAATCGCATCCGTGATGGCAATCTCGATTCGGGCAGAACCATTGACCATTGGTTCGACACCGCGGCTTTTACCATTCCCAGTCAATATACCTTTGGCAACGCCGGAACCGGCATTCTTGTAGGTCCCGGACTCTTCAACGTCGACTTCGGAATTCATCGCAATTTCCCTATCCGTGAGAACCTCAAACTGAATTTCCGAGGCGAGATGTTCAATGCCTTGAACCATGCGAATTTCAATACACCGAACGCGTCAATCGGAAACGCGCAGGCCGGACAGATTTCAAGCACCGGGCCAGCGCGTGTAGTACAACTCGGTTTGAAGCTTTTATTTTGAGGTCTCGATGAACCGTCGAATTTTTTTGAGACTTCGCAGCAATACCGCTGGCTCAGCAACGTGCGGAAAATGCTCTGAATTAGCTGGTTATCATGACCGGCCAGCAGCGCTTCAGCGCTGTCTCCTACGCATCCAATGGGATTGTGAAGGCCGGTGAGCCAAACCAGATCCCACGCTTGAGAGGTGGAGTTGCTCTGGCACCAGGAATACCGGTGCTCAGGCCCGCCGTGTTCCGGGGTCCCATCCAGCCAAATCCCAAGACATCCGAGTAAATCCTCGGGATGCCGAGGCAAGCGAAGTAGAAGGGAGACATTATGGGTATCACGCGAAAGCAATTTCTGGCCGCTGGCGCTTCGGCTGCTTCGGCTCCTCTGGCTCCAACCAAAGCCGTAGGCCAAGCCAAAGGCGGCTCACGTCTAAAGAATGTACTGTTCTTGATAACCGATCAGCATAAGCCCGATTGTCTGGGTGTGGAAGGCGACGGTGTCGCCCGAACGCCCAACATCGATGCCTTTGCCAAAACCGCCGTTCGCTTCAGCAATGCTTACTGTGCCGATCCAGTGTGCACTCCGTCGCGCGCTTCGATCCTGACGGGACTCCACAGTCACAATCACAGAGCGCTATATAGAACAGGCAGTCCGTTTTATTCAGACATCGAAAGACTCGCCATTTTTTCTGTATATTCCGCATACTTTTCCCCAATTTTGCTGGCTGCCTCTAAAGAGTTTCGCGGCAAGTCGGCTCAGGGATTGTATGGCGATGGAGTAGAGGAAATCGACTGGAGCGTGGGTCAAATTATTCAGGCCTTAGAACAATTCGGCGTGGAGCGGGAGACAGTAGTGTTCTTTCCAGCGAAAACGGACCCTGGTACGAGGGCAGTGCGGGGAACTTGCGAGGCCGGAAGAATACCACCTACGAGGGCGGCGTTCGCGAGTCTTTCATTGCAAAATGGCCAGGACACATTCCCAAAGGCCGCGTGTCCAACGCTGTGTGTTCCTTGATGGATATTTTCCCTACCGTCGCCAAGCTTTGCGGTGCGACGCTTCCGGAAAAGCCGCTCGATGGATTGGAGATCCTGCCGATTCTGACGGGGCACGCACAGCGGTTGGAGCGCGATCCCTTGCTCTATTTCAACCTGTGGGAGTTGCAGTGCGCCCGCTGGGGTAAATGGAGCTTTACTTAGCACGCTACAACACGACGGCCTACGTACCCCTGCCGCTTGGCGGTCTCCAAAACTACGTGCTGCCTCATCCCGAGCTCTACGATCTTTCGGCCGATCCCGGCGAAAGTTACGACGTTGGGCCTAAGTATCCGGATGTGGTGGCGAGAATGACGGCGAAGATCGCGGAATTAATCACCACATTCCCAGAGCCGGTGAAGAGCGCATACAAGCTTGCGAGAGAGCGTGTAGCGGACCCTAACACGCCCATCGGTGCCTGGCCTCGGGCGAAGCCTAAGATGTAACGGGATCGGAGGAGTCACCCGCATCTTTCCGGTCAGGTCGCTTTTTATGCGCGTCGACCGTGGAGGTAATGCCGCGAGTGATGTTACGACACACCAAGCCCATTCGCAGGCGTGTGCTGGCTCGCCGAGCGAGCAACGGAGCGGTGATACACTCTGCTGTCATGAGAAGCAGACCTCGCCGGTTCGTCTCTGCAACTTGTTTCCTGTCAGCCGCACTGACGGCCTTTTCTTCTTTTGGCCAGACCTCGCTTGGCACATCGTCTCTGGCCGGAACCGTGACCGATGGTTCAGGACTAGTAATTGACGGCGCGCAAGTGGATGTGACAGATTCGGCCCGCGGCACCGAACGTCACGCTGTGACCAACAAATCGGGCAACTACGTGATTACTGCGCTGCCCGCAAGCCACTACACTATGCGAGTGGAAAAGCCGGGCTTCAACGCGTTCAACTACGCGGATTTCGCTATCGAAGTGAATCAGCGGGCCACTGTGGATGTCTCGCTGAAGCCGGGTGATTTACAGCAGAGCGTCACGGTGGATGTGCGTGGCGAGGCACCCATGCTCGAAACGGATAACAATGCGCTTGGCTCCGTGATTGAGAACCGGAGGGTGGAAGAGCTGCCCTTGAACGGCCGCAATTTTCTGCAGCTCGCCATTCTTTCGGGCGGAGTGGAAACTCCTCCAGGTGGATCCGCGGCGGACCGTGCGGCGGGACAAACGGGCCATTCCGGACGCACCATTAACATTGGCGGCAACCCGGAGAGCGTTACCACCTACCTGATCGATGGCATCGTGACGAGAGGTTCGCGGTTGGGTGAAAGCTCGCTCAATGTCTCCGTCGCCGACATCGATCAATTCAAGCTGCAAATGAATTTTTTCATGCCGGATCAGGGGCCGAATCCAGGAATTGTCAACGTGGTGACTAAGGCGGGAACGAACCGATTTCACGGTGAGCTCTTCGAGTTTGTGCGCAATGGCGCACTGGACGCTCGCAATTTTTTCTCTCCCACCGCGGAACAGTTACAAAGGAATCAGTTCGGGTTTGCGGCGGGTGGGCCGGTGTTGATTCCTAGGCTCTTCAATGGCAAGAACCGCCTCTGGTTTCACGCGCATTATGAGGGTACGCGCCAGATCCAGAAGTTCTCCAGCAGAGCCTACACGCCCACTCAGGCGATGTTCGGCGGCGATTTCAGCGCTGTTCCGCAACAGATTTACAACCCTTTTAGTTTCGATGCGGCCACCGGGCTTCGTGCTGCTTTCATGGGAAACCAAATTCCCGCCAGCTTGATCAACCCGGTTTCGAAAGCTCTGCTTCCCTACTATTACCCAGGGCGGGACGTGAATCTTAGACCTTCGAATTATTTCGGCCAGCCCCGCACAACGACCACGGACGATCAGTTCAGCATCCGCGGCGATTACAATCCCAACTCGAATCACAGCATTCTGCTGAACACCATTCGAGAGACCAGTCCCGTGATCGCGGGTGGATTGTTTCCTTTACAGGGCGTGAGCTATCCGTTAAACGCTTGGCTGGGCGTTGCACAAGACACTTTTATTATTTCCCCAAGCCTGGTAAACATACTGCGAATCGGGTACAGCCGTTCTTCGGAATTCAGCACGGGGCAAGGGGAGCAAGGCGGTGACCTTCTTACCGGGGTTGGAATTACCGGGACGCTGAATACTCATGGAATCCCCGGAATCAGCATTCAGGGCTATACAGGTTTCGGACGTTCCAGCGGCCCGCTCGGCGATGTGGATAACAACTATCAGCTGGATGAGGCGCTGAGCTGGAACCGCGGCAATCATTCGTTTCAATTTGGTGCCGGAGCACGGTACCACCGCACACTACAGCAGAATTCGAATGCGAACGCGCTTGGTTCGCTGAGTTTTCAAACGGTGTTCACCGCCCAATTAGCCAAAAGCGGGACCGGGCTTGCTCCACTTGCAAACACCGGGAACGCCTTTGCCGATTTCCTGTTGGGAATACCCACCACGGGTCAGGTTGTGGGCTTGGAGCCTTTTCATTACCGGTACACGGAGTTTTTTCCTTATGTTCAGGATTCCTGGAAGATACGCCGCGGGCTCACGATCAACTGGGGGCTGTCGTGGTATCACGCCACGGTTCCCAATCCGCAAGGGGCCGACGCGAACATTCCGCATTCCTTCGATTTTAAGACCGGATTGCTGACGTATGCCGCACTGAAACAGGTGAGTCCGCAGGTGGTTAAACCCGATTATAAGGACTGGGCTCCACGGCTGGGTGTCGCTTGGCAACCGTCGTTCCTGAAGAACACAGTTGTTCGGGCGGGTGCGGGCATTTACTATGAAACCGGTGCTTTGATTGAGACGCAATTCGATATGGTGGCGCCTCCGTTTCAGCCGTCGCTTTCCATCAGCAACAGCCAATTCACCCCGCAACCCACCTATTTATTAGGGAAGAATACGTTTCCTGTGATTGCGCTGGCCCCCCTTTCCAACAATTTTGCCGCTAGTCTGCCGCAAGGTTTTACGCCCTTCGCTATTTCTGAGAATTCGAAGCTGCCCTACATCAGCCAATGGAACGTTTCTGTTCAGCACACGCTGCGGCCAAACGATCTGGTGCAGGTGGACTATACAGGAACAAGCGGACACCGTCAGCAGAACCGTTATGACGTGGACCAGTGCCGCGTGTCGCCGGCGGGATTTTGCGATCCCGCGACCCGGCCTTATCCCCGGTACAACTACATCCTGCTCTCCGACACAAACGGCAACTTGAATTACGAAGCTATGATTCTTCGATACCAGCACCAGTTTTCCAAGGGGCTCACGTTTGTCGCAAACTACACGTACTCGAAGGTGATCACGGATGGCTGGGAGGGCGGGGGCAGCACGCAGAGCCAGATCGCATCCTGCCGCGCCTGTGATCGCGGCCCCACCAGTTACAACAACCCACGGCATTTTGTGGTGTCTGCGATTTATGAGTTACCTTTCGGGCGAGGCAGAATGTTCGGGTCCAGTTGGAATCGCATGACAGACCTGCTTGTGGGCGGATGGGCGGTCAATGCGATTGCAACCTTCTCGACCGGTACGACGTTCACAGTCTCCGCACCAAATCGCACGGGAAGTAATTTCACGTCGGTACGCGCGAACCGGTCCTGTGACGGCAACAGCGACGCGTTGAGTACGAACGTTCGCAACAACGGTCTAGTCTGGTTCGATCGGAGCTGCTTCTCCGCTCCGGCACCAGGCTACTTCGGCAATTCGGGGCGAGGCATTCTGCTGGGTCCGGGTACAGACAATTGGGACATCGGTGTTCAAAAGAATTTTCGCTTCACCGAGTCTTCCCGTTTCGAACTTCGGGCGGAGGCTTTCAATGAATTGAATCATGCCCAGTTCAACATCCCTTCCGCCACGGTGGGCGATGCCAACTTCGGCGTTCTCTCGAGCGCGAGAGCACCGAGGCTGATGCAGCTTGCAGGTAGACTGATCTGGTAAACATCACATGCTAAACAGGCGCGATTTTATTGGAACGATAGGTGGCGCGGGACTCACGGCGGCGAATGCGGCAACCACCGCCGGCAAACCGAATCTGATACTGACCCTAGCCGACGATATGGGTTTCTCAGACGCGGGCTGTTTCGGCGGGGAGATCGATACGCCCAACCTGGACCGCATGGCGTCGACGGGGTTGCGCTTCACGCAAATGTACTCGACGGCGCGATGCGGGCCTTCGCGCAATTGCTTGATGACGGGATACTACGCGCAACAGACGGCGTGCGACGTGATGACGCCGGGTAAGGTCCCCGCTTACACAAGGTTTCTTCCGGAGTATTTGAAGCCGCTCGGCTACCGTTCCTATCATTCCGGCAAGTGGCACTTGAAGTTTGTGACTGGAAAGGCGGGAGTGGGCTTCGATCACTCGTACAACATGATGGATGAACTCCGCTTCTTTACTCAGAGGCGTCACGAACTGGACGGAGAACCGTTACCCACGCCGGAGCCCGGTTACTATAGCACCACCGCGATCTCAGACTACGCGGTGGGATTTTTAAAAGAGCACCAGAAGCAGTACGCGGCGCAACCGTTTTTCCTTTATCTGGCGCCGCACGCGCCTCACTTCCCGCTGTAGGCGCCGGCTGAGGACATCGCCAAGTACAAAGACCGCTTCGCGGAAGGTTGGGATACGGCGCGCGAACGCAAATTGCAAAAGATGCAATGGATGGGGCTTGTGAACTGCGGGCTGGCGCCGCTGGAGCCAAATATGTGGACGAAGTGGAATACTCCGGACGATGAACTCCGCAAGAAGGTGGGACCGGGCGAGGTAACGCGGGCCGTGCCTTGGTCGACACTTTCCTTAGAGCAGAAACGTTTTCAAAGTTCCAAGATGGCGATTCATGCAGCGATGGTCTCGCGGATGGATTTGGAAATCGGCAGGGTGCTGGACCAGGTGAAGTCAATGGGCGCGGAGGAGAATACTGTGGTGATGTTCTTATCGGACAATGGCGCTAGTTCGGAACAGCTAATTCGCGGCGATGGTCACGACAAAACGGCTCCCCTGGGATCGGCGGCAACTCACCTGGGGCTTGGTCCCGGGTGGGCCAGTAACTCCAATGCTCCGTTTCGTCTTCACAAATCGTGGGTGAACGAAGGAGGTATTTCTTCTCCCATGATCGTAAGCGGGGGGAAAGCGAGTCTTGCTGCTAACAAGCTTCGTCATAACCCTTGTCATTTTGTGGATGTGTTGCCCACTTTTGTGGAGCTTGCCGGCGGCAAACCCGGCGCGATCGTCGATTCGCCAGCGCCCGCTAGGCAGGGCCTTAGTCTCGCTTCTGTGTTGCAAACCGACAACACGGCACAGCACGATTACCTCTACTTCAATCACAACAACAATCGAGCAATTCGCTTAGGAGATTGGAAAGCTGTGGCCACCGGGTTGAGCGGGCCGTGGGAGCTTTTCGATCTTTCATTAGATCGCGGCGAGCAGAGGAACCAGGCGGCATCTCAACCGGCGAGAGTTCAAAAATGGCAGAGATTTGGCAGCGGCATGATGAGGAGTTCGTTGCGGTGCGGGAAAGTGCTCAACCCACCACGAAGTCCAGAATCAAAGCTGGAGCGGCCGCCGCCTAAACTCACCCGACTCTGAGAGCCTTGAAAGCGTTGCGCCCGCTCGTTTGCGGCTCCTGGCAGATAGATGAGACGTATGTCCGAGTGAAGCGCGAAATGGATGTATCTTTACCTGGCGGTCGACAACGAGTGAAGCAAGGCTACCACAAGCCTGCAGACTTCTTTCCGCCATCGCTTTAAGGACGGCCTCTCGTTACCGGCAAATTATACTTATTCAAAAGCGACAAGGTCCGGCGAACTTCGACCGGACTCACGTCCCTACCGCCACCACTCCTAAGAGTTGCCGATCAGCGCTGGGAAGCGCTTCTTTGGCGACTCATACTGGTGTGAACGTGAAATCATCGGCGCATGGCAGGTTACCGGCATCACGCGCGCTGACTTCCTGGGCGCGTTCAACCATCCCAACTTCCAGACGGGCAACCACGCCCTCATCTCTTCAACTTATAACCAACTCAATGGAGTCACCGGAGCCCGCGTGATACAACCATCGTTGCAGTTTGTGTTCTGATTATGAAGCTTACCCGCCGCACTCTACTCAAGGCGCCTCTGGCGCTGGCTGCTCCTGCAAGCAAGACCGAACGTCCTAACCTGCTGTTCCTGATCGCTGACGATCATGCCCGTTACGTGATGGGCTGCGATGGAAATCGAACGGCGAAGACTCCGAATATTGACCGGCTCTCCGCAGAAGGAGTTCGTTTTGCGCGGAACTATTGCAACTCCCCGGTTTGTACTCCATCGCGGCAATGCATTCTGACTGGACAGATGCCGCATTCCGTGGGCGTGACCTTGCTTGCGACTCCGCTCTCTGAAGACAAGCCAACAGTTGCGAAACAACTGGTAGCCCGCGGCTATAAGACCGCGGTTTTCGGCAAGATGCACTTCAATCAGCCTGGCCGAACAGGTCTGCACGGCTTCCAAACCACGAAGACGGAAGAGATTGTTCAACGCGAATGGATGGCAGAGGTGAAGCCGGATCCTCTTCCCACGAATACGGCCGTGAAACCGAAATGGCAGCCGTTCAAAGTTCCCGCACGTATCTGGCTAAACTCCGATAAGCTTCCCTTCGGGCGGCGCTACGAGCAGATGAAGAGCACCTGGGTCGCACGCCAGGCTTGCCGGTTTTTGGAAGAACATAAAGGTGAGCCGTTTGCACTCTGGGTGAGTCTTCAAGAACCGCACTCCCCTTTCGACTTTCCGCTTGACGACACAAACGCCTACGATTCGAAAAGCTTTCCCGTTCCAGTGCTTGGGCCGAAGGACCCCCCGCAGATCCCCCTCATCTTTCGCGATCTGTCGTCCACCGATAAGCAGGGCATCATCGCGGCTTACTACACGTCAGTTCGCTATATGGATGCCAATATGGGCGTGGTGCTGCAGAAGCTGAAAGCATTGGGCCTGGACGATAACACGCTTGTGGTCTACATGGCCGATCACGGGTATTGTCTGGGCCAGCACGGGCGCTTCGAGAAACATTGTTGCTTCGAACCGGCGCTGGGTGTGCCACTCACCATGCGTTGGCTAGGTCATGTCCGTCCAGGCGTCGTGAAAAATTTAACCGAATCGGTGGATGTGCCACACACTATCCTTGACATGCTTGGCGCAGATGCGCTGCCTGTTCGGCATGGCGAGAGTCTACGCCCTTATCTGGAGGGTTCTCGGCCCTTGCAGCCTCGGTCGTACATTTTCAGCGAATACCTGGAAAACGAAGAGGCTTGCGTGAGGACAGACCGCTGGAAGTACGTCCAATGCTCCGGCCGTCGTGCGAGAACCGATGGTTACGTTACAGATAACCCTACACCTGGTCGCTACCTTCGCCTATACGATCAACAGGACGACCCGCAGGAAATGACCGACCAAGCCGCGAATCATCCCGAGTTGGTTAAAAAACTATCGAGCTTGATGCTAGAGCGCTTCCGCAAGACTCATCCCGAGGCAAGCCTTGAACCGGCAGAACTGACGACTCTCGACGCAATCGATTGGTATCTTCGCCCGCGGGATCCTGGACCGAAATAACGTTTACAGGGTTCTACCGAACAAAGTCTAACCTATGCCGCGCTGATCCTCTGCGCTATTGTTTCGGCAGCACGGATTCGATATCGGTGAATATCGGAAGAGGACGTCGCTACTTCCCGCAGCGTTGGCCGCCATTCCATTGCGCGATTGCTGCCAGTTCACCACTATCCATCTTGCTTTCTAAATCCGCGCGTAAGTTCTTTTTTTGAGTGCCGAATCTTGGGCCCGGAGATTACCAGACGAATCCGAATCGATGCTTCATACAAAACTGGACCCTTGAACGGAAGCGAATGTTCGCCAAGCGTTTGCATTTTCTCTGTCATCGCCCCGATGACCTTAGCTTTCCGTTGTAATCGGGCACCCTTCAGGGGCCGCGGCATTGCTCCAAAAGCAGGTGCCGCACCGGACCGAGGAATCGTTCCGACACAAGGCAACCTACCGACCACATTCATTGCCGAGGCTGCAAAGGGTCGGGTGCGGGAGTGTGAACCCAAAGCTTCGCCTGGTTTCTTAAGGCCCCGAGGCGACACATAAAACAACTACTTTGCTTTCAGAAATTGATCCACTCCGTCAAGGGCATCTTCTGGAGAGGTGTAACTTTCTTCAGAGACGTGATACTCTCCCGGCCAATCAATCGAAAACATCCATTTCCCAGGCTCGTGGTCGACTCGCTTGATGTAGCACTCGGCCTCAGGCGGCAAGCCACCCACCGAAAAGCACTCTCTTTGTGTTGCAACGTCGATTTCAGGATTTAGGACAAGGCTCATAGGGTCGTACCATGATATGCGCCTTGTTTACTGCGGAATAGCGACTGGACCGCACGACACGTTGCCCGTACCCCAACCGCAATGGCGATTCCGGACGATAACGTAATCCAACGTTGACGGCTCAGGAGTTCCGGTGTTAGGGCGTCGTGCACTTGATGATCGTTGTAAGTGACCATGCAGCAACAAACATGGTTCTGGAGCGATTTGGGAACGACGTTGTAAATAGATCTAGACCAGGGACAGATTTGATCCTGGGAGGGCTTTTGTGCTGGAGCTTACGGATGACGTAGTCATCTTGATCATTGAGCTTGGTTATCGGTTTCGTGGAAAGTAAATGGGAAGGCCGCGTCGGGGTCTTGCTATAGGTCAGCAATGAACGGATTTGCCGGCCAGTAGGTCCGTCAAAGAGCAACTCCTGATTTTGTGCAGCAACTCACAACAATGGCAGGAACATTTCTTAAAGTCGGCTTACGATTCTTGTTGACGTTTCGCTCGCCGTAAAGGTAAAAGCCCATGTAGGTCGTGTTCACGATCATGTTGCGGATATGAGGAGCCGCTAGAACGCAGTCCAGGCATTTTGGGTTGCACCCATGATCCGCTGAACCGCAACTATCCGCATCAACGTTCCGAGAACAATGCTCAGCAGTTCCCGCAGTTTGAAAAAGAATGCGGAATTGGTCTTACCGTTTCAGCTCCGGAAACGGCCGTGATTGAATACCTTCGAGAAGCGCGGGCTTCTGCCGGCGTAATTGCAAAGACGCACGTTGCTCTGTTTTTGCCTTCGCTTCATCGCCAAGGCGGAAGTAGATTTGGGACAACAACAGGTGCGGCTGCGGCTGATCAGGATCTTTTTTTAAAATCCCGTTCAGTTCGCTGATGGCATCCTGCCACCGTTGGAGACTGATCAGAGCGCGGGCAAGCGCGATCCTGGCAGGAACGTAATCCGAGCGGTTGCGGAGCGCGGTCTGCAGATACGGAATTGCTTCTTCGCCTCGCCCCTGATCCAGCAGCAGGCTTCCAGAAAAGAAAAATGGCTCCTCGTACGCGGGGTCTGCCTTCATCGCTTTTGTCAGATAGGAAAGCGCTTCGGATAATTTCCCTTCATGTTGCAACTGGAATCCATATTCGAAGTTGGCTCTTGCGGAGTCTGGGAACCTGAGCACGGCGCGGTGGGCGATTGCCGTAGCGGATTCGAGGTCCCCAGCGTCCTGGAAGGCTTTGATGCAAAGAAAGTAAAGGTTTTGTTCTCCCCCTTCCAGATCTAACGCCTCTTTCGCCAACTGGGCCGCTTCACTGAAATATCGCCCCTTGGAATATTCCACAGACATGATTTGCAAGAGCCGCAAATTCTTCGGCTCAAGACGCAATGCTTCCCGCCACGCTAGTAGTGCATCCTCTCGCCGTTCGAGGCGTGCGAGTGTGAGACCAAGAAGGTACCGGGAGTTGAAGTCACGTTCACTGTTCCGCGCGGCGCTCCGGAGTAGCGGCTCAGCTTCAGTAAATCTCTGCTGAGTGAAGTACAAGTAGCCGAGGTTGAACAGAGCGGGGAAGTATCGGGGAGAAAGACGAACAGCCTCTTTCCAGATCCGTTCCGCTTCCTCAAGCTGTTTTTCCTGTGCTTTGGCCTGTCCTTGCGAGGAAAGTTCGGCAGCATTCTGGGCGGCAGCTTGCAGGCAGAACCCAACGAGAAGCGCAGAAATTGCGTGGTGCATCCTATTTGGGCATGGGGACAACTAGTGTTTTACCGGTACCCTCTACCAACCGCAGGAGATTCCCGGCCGGAGAACCTGGAAAGGTTTCCGTGGTGCCAGTTGGCCATCGAACTACCATCTTGGTCACTGAAGTTTTCTCGCCAAGTCCGAAATGCATTCGCGAATCATTGTGAGAGATATAGCTGGATTGGCTCAACACCACGTCGGTCTGTTTCAAATTATCCGCTTCCACGCTTACGGTCGCGCCGATTGCACCGCGATTCGAAGTTACCCCGCGTAGTTCTACTTTGACCCAATGATTTGTGCTCGTGAGATTGTTACGAAGGAGGGAAGGCGCCTCACCCATATTCATAATCAAAGCGTCAAGGGCACCGTCGTTATCGAAATCGCCAAAAGCAGCTCCGCGGCTGGAGTGCTTTTCTAGCACGCCGGGACCTGAGACTGCGCTCACATCCTCAAAAATCCCGCGGGAAAGGTTCCGGTAGACCAAGCGGGGATTTCTATACTTTTCGGATCCACTCCGGCTTTCCAGTTCAGGATAGACATGTCCGTTTACCTGAAACACATCCTTCCATCCATCGTTGTCCAGGTCCACTAAGCCAATGCCCCAACCCACGTACTGGGGATTCACAGCAAGCCGTGCTTTGAGTACAACGTCTTCAAAAATCCCCCCGCCTATGTTGCGGTAAACGTTCGGATGGTCTCCGGCGAAATTCGTCTTAAGAATGTCCAACTGGCCGTCGTTATCGAAGTCGCCGGGTGCGATGCCCATCCCGCCCTGTTCGAAACCGTTCTCATTGAAAGCAACACCAGCTTCGGTTCCGATCTCAGAGAAAGTCCCGTTCCGGTTGTTGCGAAGAAAGATACTGGGAGTGGAATCGCAGGCAATGTAAATGTCGGTCCAGCCATCGCCGTTGAAGTCAGCGGCAACTGCAGTGAAAGCATAAAAGCCTTCCATTGCCCTCACGCCCGACTTGACCGAAACGTCTTCAAAAGTATCGTCGCCCCGATTATGATAGAGCGTTATTTTTCCGGATGGCAGGCCGCGTGGTCCGCAGAATACGGGCATACCCTTCCACTCGCAATTGGAATTCTTCCCGGGTAGCGGCGTTGTGGCCAGATCAAATTGCTGGTAGCTGGTCACTAGTAAATCGAGGTGACCGTCCCGGTCGTAGTCCAGAAAAGTACAACCGGAGCTCCACTCCTTTCCTGTTCCAGCAATCCCGCTTTTAGCTGCGAGATCGTCAAATTTACCATGGCCATTATTCTGGTAAAAAGCATTTGTGCCCCAGTAAGTGACGTAAAAGTCATCGAATCCGTCATTGTTGACATCACCTACGCAAATTCCGTTGCCCCAGCCGGATCGTGCCACTCCCGCTTCCAGAGTTACATCGCGGAAGTGCCCATTGCCGTCGTTGTGATAGAGATGATTGGTAGGAGTCGTTTCCTGAGAGACAGTTTCTAAGCGCGAGCCGTTCACCAGGAAGATATCCTGTCGCCCATCGCGGTCGTAATCCAGAAAAGCAACGCCGGTCCCGTTCGCCTCAATAATGTATTTCTTTATCTGCTCGTTCCCGGACGTGAACCGCATGGCTAATCCGGCCTGTTGCGCAACATCTACAAATTTGACCGGCCACGGGCGTCCTGAAGCTCCACCACGAGGAGCCGCGGGGCTATTGTGAGTTGCTATGCCTTGAGCAAAACAAAACACGGCTGCTACGGCTGGGACAGCTCCGAATAAAAATCTCGAGTGAAGCAAGGGCAATCTTAGTAGAACATCGCCAGCACGTCAACGAGACCTTGCAACGCCAGGCAGCGCGGGTCGGCAGCACCAAAGATTGATGTAAGTGCGGAATTTGTGATAATAATCCGCCATCATGGTTCTCACCAAGCGAACGTTGTTTTTAATCCTTTTCTGCGCCTTGCTGGCTTTTTCCGATTACGCCACTCGACAACCGATGCCGGGCTTTGCGCGGGTCACTCTTCGAATTCGGAACGAAAAGAATGAAGCGACGGGTCTGCGGCTGAGGGTGACCAACGCCGCCGGTGAATACTACGCACCACTTGGCCACCTGCCGAAACCGGACCTTTCCCGTCGCAACTCGAATGACTTGATCCTGGGTGACGACATGACTACACCGAGGCAGATGCATGCGCTGGTGTATGACGGTGCCGAAATTGATGTTCCGGTTGGCCGTTACAACCTGCACGCGAACAAGGGCTTCGAATACCAGACGGTTGATATGCCATTGACGGTATCCCGCGCGGAGCGAACTACCGTCACGATTCCGCTGAAACGATTCGTTGATTTAGACGGGCGTGGCTGGTATCCCGGTGACACACACATGCATTTCCCGGACCCTAGCGGGGTCCGTTATCAAATGGAATGCGAAGGGCTTCGCGTGTGCAGCCTGTTGCTTTTGAAGAGCGGCTATAAAGCGGGAAGAGCCGGGGACGGCTTCTTCGAGAATGTGGAGTACTTCACCGGAAAGCCGGCCACAGTATCAGACAAAAACTATTTCGTTCAAGTGGGAGAAGAATTTCGTCACGGACTTTTGGCCCATCTGATTTTTCAGAACTTGAAATCGATCGTGTGGCCCGTTTCCGTGGGTGGGTTGCGAGAAGGGGGCGAAGGCGGTTACGACTGGCCGATGATGATGGACGCTGCGACCGACGCTCACGAACAGGGTGGGCTCGTCACGTGGGCCCACTGGCCGTATCCTTCTCTAGAAGCACCTCTCGATATCGCGCTAGGACAGATCGATTCGATCGACCTGCTAACCACCGGCAACCCTTTTGAGCATCACCCCTTTCTTGTGGAAGTCTACAAGATGCACGGGCCCAAGGTTTATTCACTTCCACCGATCGAGGTTTATTATCACTATCTGAATTGCGGCTTCAAGCTGGCAATGTCCTCAGGTTCCGACAAAATGGCTATGAATCCGCCGATGGGTAGTGCGAGGACTTATGTTCGCACTGACGGCCCGCTAAGTTACAGCTCCTGGATTGAGGGAATCCGTAAAGGCCACACTTTCGCCACAGATTATCCGTTGCTGGAATTCAGCGTGAACGGGGCAGGAGTGGGCGACACAGTGCGGCTTCCGCAGGGCAAGGTGAAGCTCACTGTCAAAGCCCATGCGATATCGCTTGAGCCCTATGAGCAACTGGAAATTGTTTACAACGGAAAAGTGATCCGCGCCACTCATCCGGCCGGATTAAATTTTCAGTCCTCAATCGAAGACACGATCGAAGTGGACCGGGGCGGGTGGATTGCCGCCAGAGCACACGGATCGAAAATGCTGGAATACGGTCCCACTTGGTGGAAAATGCCGGTTTTCGCACACACTTCACCGATATATCTGCAAATGCCCAATCGTCCTGCCGATTCTTCCGAGTCAGCGGCACTCTTTCTGGATCAACTTGGGTACCTCCAGAAGTGGGCGCTGGAGGACGCGCATTTCCCAACGAATGAAAACAAACGAGAGGTTTTGGACCGAATTGCGAAGGCTCGCGCAGTCTACGGGCCTCTCAGCACGATTCGCTAATCGTCCGCTGAACGATTCTGCCGCCTTAACGTTAAAGTAAAACGATTTGTTGATTTGCTGGAGTGTTCTGTCTGTGATATGCTCCCATTCCAGTCGAGGGGATTTTATGTTAATCACACCGCACCGCAGTTTTGGTTTGCTCACTTTTCTGACGCTAACCGCCGTTGCTTACGGACAGACTACAAATGCCACTATCGTTGGCGACGTAACTGACCCCGCCGGGTCTCGCATTGCGGGCGCGGCCGTAACCGTCAAGAATGCAGCTACGGGAGTTGGCCGCGAAGTTCAAGCGAACGAGCTTGGCTCCTATCGGGTGTTCCCGCTGCCGCCAGGCACTTACCAGGTTTCCGTATCCGCAAGCGGTTTCAAGACCGAAGTTCAGCAGAACGTGATTGTGGACGCGGCGACCAACGTGAAGGTGGATTTCAAGCTGGAAGTGGGCGGTATCGCAGAACGTGTTGAAATCCAAGCGACCGCTAGCGTCTTGCAAACGCAAGAAGCAAGTGTGGGCGGCACGGTCACTGGAAATGAAATCGCAAGGTTGCCCGTCAATGGACGCAACTATACGCGGCTTATCATGCTTATGCCGGGAACCAGCGACCAGGGCGGCAGCCAGTCGCAGGGCACCTTCTCAGGAACCCAACTGATTTCCGTGAACGGCCAACGCAGGCAGGACAACAATTTTACGTTGGACGGTGTAGACAACAATTTCATGATGATGAATTCTCCTGGAATGTCGCCTTCCATGGACGCGATTCAGGAGTTTCGGGTTCTGGATAACACCTCGGCGGAGTTCGGGCGTTCGTCGGGATCGAATGTCAATATCGTGATCAAATCAGGAAGCCGGAATCTGCACGGAAGTGCTTATGAATATTTCCGGAACGACAAGTTAGATGCGAACGACTTCTTCGCCAATAAGCAGGGCACCGGTAAAGTACCGTTTCGGCAGAATCAGTACGGTGTAGCGATCGGTGGACCGGTGATTATTCCGAAACTTTATCACGGGCGGGACAAGACCTTCTGGTTTTTCAATTGGGAAGGATTCCGCGCGCGACGCGGCCAAACGATTATCAGCAGTTTTCCCAGCCAGTCACAGCGGGACGGCGATTTCAGTGACTTAGGCAAGCCGATTTTCGATCCTCTGACGAGCCAACTCGGCCCGAATGGCGAAGTGGTCCGTCAGCAATTTCCGGGGAACATCATTCCGAAAGCCCGCATCAGCCCGGCCATTACTTACATGCTGAACACAATGATTCCTCTGCCAAACAGGCCGGGTGCGACGAACAATTTCGTTAACACTCAGGGATTCGCCAACAACCGCGATGCCTTCAATGTTCGTGGTGACCACAACTTCAATCCAAGTAATACGGTTTCGTTTCGGTGGAGCCGTCAGCGCGTAGGCGAGGTTAATCCCCGCGGCAATCCCTTTCTTTACGGGATCAATCGTTTCGACGTCGACAATATGATGGCCTCCTGGAACCATGTTTTCAACGCCACTTCAGTGCTGGAACTAAAATTTGGTCGCAACGTCCCCACAATTCCGGGACCCACCATTAATACAAAAGTGCAGCGCCAGGAATTCTTAAAGAGTTCTGGCATCACCTTGTTTATTCCTGAAGTGCTCTACAACCCCATTCCCTCGTTCTCAGCTGACGGCGAATTTTCGGTGGGAAGCGGCGGCGGAATTACGGGCGATCAGATCTACAATTATTTAGCTAATTATTCAAAGGTGCTTGCAAATCATTCATTAAAAGTTGGTGTTAATTACAGCCGCAGGCATTTCTACACAAACACTACCAACCCGATGGACGGTAACTTGAACTTCGATCCGAGCTTAACCAACTTAGTCTCGATCCCGAAGTCCGGCAGCAGCTTTGCCAGCATGTTGCTTGGATTCCCCAGTGCGGTTCGCCGCGGAACGGGTAATACGACAACTAATGCAAACATTAACCCTATTTCCGCTTACATACAGGATGACTGGCGAGTAAATAGAAAGTTGACGGTGAATATCGGGATGCGCTACGAATACATACCCGCACCCGTGGAAGAAACAAACAGATTAGGCAATCTGGTCATCACACGCGACAAAGCCACCGGCAAGTATTCAGGAACTCTGCTTTGGGCCGGTATCAATCCCGAGGTAGATCCCTTGACCGGAGTCGCAAACGAACCGGCTCACACAGGGGGCTACGGTAAAGCGCTGATGAGGAACAATGGCTTAGACTTCGCGCCGAGAGTAGGCTTCGCCTATCAAATAGACAACAAGACTGTCGTTCGATCCGCTTTTGGAATGTTTTACAATTCCACCTTCGTCCAGGAACTGCAGGATATGCGCAAGTTCTGGCCCTATACCATTCAGCAAAACTTCTCTGCCAACCAGGGCTTGAGGCCCGATCTTTATGTGACTGATCCCGGCCCTTCGTTCAGCAACACTGCTGCGATCGGCGGGTGGCCGCAGAATCCGAATAACCGCACCCCTTATTCCGAACAGTGGAACTTTACGATTCAACGCCAGTTGATGGACGACATGACGGTCGATATCGCCTATGTCGGAAATACAAATAAGCGGCAGGTAGGGTACGATCCGATTAACTCCGCGATCACGCCTGGACCGGGTGCTATTCAACCACGCCGCTTACTGCCAGACTTTGGTGATCTGGACGGGGGGAACAATAAGTTCACTTCAACCTACAATTCATTCCGGGCAAACCTGGTGAAGCGGTTTAGTCGTGGGTTGCAGTTGAATGGAAACTACACATGGGGTAGAGCCATGACCAACAGCTCCTCGCTCGCGGAGGCCACGGTTCAGAATCCTTACGATCTCAGGAACGAGTGGGCCCGTGCAAGCATCGATCTGCGCCATATTTTTCAGCTAGCTTACGTGTTCGAGTTTCCGTTCGGAAGAACCAAACGGTTCGGATCGAACTGGAACCCGGTGGTGAACACAATACTGGGTGGTTGGTCCGCCGAAGGCATCACGCGAGCCCAGACGGGCGCTCCATTGAACCCAAGAATTAACCAGGACCGCGCAAACGTGGGTAGGACTTATCAACGCCCTGACGCGACAGGAATCAATCCGAACAACGGTCCCAAGAGAGTGGATCAATGGTTCAACACTTCGGCATTTGCGCTACCTGCACGCTACACGTATGGCTCGTCCGGCGCTTTCGTCATCAACGCGCCTGGACGGTACAACTGGGATCTTTCTTTACAGAAAGATTTCCGAATCGCCGAAGGCCAGATATTCCAGTTTCGCGCGGAAGCTTACAACCTTCCGAATAGCGTCAGCCCTGGCAACCCCAACACTACGTTCGATGGCAATAACTTCGGGCGGATTACCAGTGCCACCGCCGCAAGGCAAATGCAGTTTGCTCTCAGGTACCAGTTTTAGAGGCTGGCTCTTTCATTCGCAACCAAATCTTATGAAGGGCCATAATTTCCTGGCCCTTTACCGATTGGGCTGTTAGAACGAGATTTGCTTTCCCTCGGCGCAGGTTCAGAGACCCGACTACGAGAGGTCGGAAAATCTCTCTTCCAGCAGTCGCTATTACGGAATGGACAAGGGTTGATGCTCCGGCCTCAATCTTCAGTATTCCGCCATCGGTTGGGCGGCACCCATAATTTAAACGGACCTCATACTCGCCCGATTTCGTTACCTCAAGCTCCCAGGTCACGGAATCACCTGCTACACTCCATCGATCCACGATGTCGCGATTATAGTTGCGGTACAGTGGGCGGACTTGTTTGCCGGATGGCACGCCCCACGTGAGGTCGATCTCAATCGGATTTTCGTCTTCTCTGCCTACCTGTATCGGCACAAGCGCGTAAGTCTGGCCACGCGTCACATCGGCGAACCATCGATTCACATGACCTTGCAATTCGTGAACGATGTCGGGGTTTTGTTCCGCAAGATTGCGGCTCTCGCCAGGGTCCGTGGCAAGGTCATATAGCTCGCCGGTCATCAAAAGTTTTTGACCATGCGCATTGCGGATAGCCCAGCTTGCCTTCAGTTCCGTGTCACCCGCGACGGATGTCAGTACCGGATGGCCACGGTTCCACTGATGAAAAAGGTGATCATGAGGGCTCACGCCCCCTCCAGACTTCAACAAAGGGGCTAAACTTTTACCATCCAGTTGCCTCTCTGGAAGCGGCGCACCAGTTAATTCGCAGAGAGTGGGAAGAATGTCTATGTGCTGCGCCATGGCATCAGTAACAGAGCCAGCCGGAAACCGCCCCGGCCAGCGCGCAAAGAAGGGAACCCGAACTCCGCCCTCATAGCAGGAGCCTTTCAGCCCTCGGAGCCCGAGCTTGTCAAAATGCCCGATTCCTCCGTTGTCGCTCATGAACAGAACGATGGTGTCGTCTCGTAAGCCCCGGTCATCTACGGTTTTCAGCAGCCGCCCGATATTGCTGTCAATGGATTCAATCATGCCGTAAATGCGAGCTTCCGCCAGCGGAACCCCGCGTTTCAGATAGGGCTCGATAAACCGATCGGGAACAAGATGCGGGACATGTGGCGAGTTATACGGAAGGTACAGAAAGAAAGGACGGCTCTGGTTCTGATGAATAAACTCGATCGCCTGGTCAGTTAAGACGTCGGTGATGTAGCCGGGCGTGAACACAGGCTGCTTACCTGACCAGAGCTCATCCGAATCATCATAACGATTGATGAAGCCGTACTGCCAAAATCCGAAATAGTCATCGAACCCGCGGTTTTGGGGGTGATATTTCATGTACCGCCCCAGATGCCACTTTCCAAAACAACCGGTGCGGTAGCCGGATTTCTGAAACACTTGACCCAGCGTTACCTCGTCAGTGTGCATCACATCGCGACCAAGGTATGTATCCACCGCCCCGGTTCGCTGGTAATGTCGCCCCGTCATTAACGAAGCCCGCGTGGGTGAGCAGACCGGCGATGCATAAAAGTGCGTGAAGCGAACTCCTTCCGACGCAAGGCGGTCCATTACTGGTGTACGAATATTATGGTTGCCGTTGACACCTATTTCATACCAGCCCTGATCGTCAGTAAGAATCAGGATCACGTTCGGAGCCCGTTTGGATTCTGCATTACCGGGGCGCAGAAAGGTTGTGGCCATTGCTGCTGTTTGCAAGAAGCGTCTGCGATTCATAGCGGGCATTGATCTGATCTAATTTCCCGTAGCGGCCCAGGCTACACCCTGGGCGAACATTTTTCGAAACCCCGGCGCGTCTAGATTTGGGTTCGTCTCACCCTTCCAGGTGTGCCCCAGCATCGTGACGTACACGCGGCCTTTCCCGTAATTCCGTACCCAATCCATTGGTTCGTTCTGTTTAGATATGGGTGAATATGCATACGTCAGAATGGTGAGCCCTTCAGCCGGACCATGCTGGCCATGGGTTAGTTGCTCCATCGGCTGCACCCACTCCTTCGGCAAACCCTTTGTCACCGGATGTTGCCGCTCTCGCACATGCAGAACAAAATCTCCCCGCTTTGGATGTCCTGGCTTCAAACCCTGGCCTTTCGGAATCCGGATCACCGTCCCATCGCCCGACACGGCAAGTCCATCCCCAAAATCTGGATCGCGCCATCCCAGCCCTATCATTTGGTTATAAGCGGCCCAGCGTAAAAACGCGTTATTCGCGGCATGGAAAGAAACCAGCCCACCGCCCCCACGAACGAAATCTTCCAGTTGTTTCTCTACATGCGCAGGCCAAGCTAAGCCCTCAGCCGTGTGCCCGCCATTGAAATTGTTGATCACCACCTGATACTTGGAGAAGTCCGGCCGCCATTGTTCCGTTTTCTGCGCCGTCACAGTTGCCACGTCTACTTGAAAACCGCCGGACTCTGCCAGAATCGCTTTGATGGCGGCGGTCCCGGCGGTCCAATCATGATTATTCACGCCATCCACAATCAGAACGCGGACCTGCGCCAAGACGGGAAACAGCCCAATGAAAACTACGCAAAAAGACCATCGGAGAAAGGACACCGCCGACATGGTATCAGGGTCAGCAGCGTTCAGCGCACGAAGGCCAGGAAAATGTCAGACAATTGCCTGAACGACCCGGCCTGCCACACCGGTGAGCCGGTAATCGCGGCCCTGGAGCTTATACGTTAAGCGTTGGTGGTGGGTGCTCTTGACCAAGTCGCTGATCGAAGGCGAGGTGCTTGACCGGCGCATGTACTTCATGGCCAGTGACAAGCGTGTGCCTTTGGTCTTAGGAAAGATCGTGTAGTAGAAGCTACTCGAGATCAAATGGCCGAAGGGCTTGCTCCAAAAGCTTACGAATTTAGAGGTTGAGCGCGTGCTTACGGTGAAAGAGCCTTCGTAACCTGGAGGTTGATGTCGGTTTTCACTTCACCTGCTTTGCGCCAAGTTCTTGCGCAACTTCAAGGTTCACCTGGTAAGCCGGCTCCGCTGGATCCAATTGGCTGGCTTTCTCGAAAAATCGAATCGCTTCCGCAAAGCGCCGTCCGGTCATCGCTAAATTACCTAATTGATTAAAACCATCTGCGGCAGAGGGTTTTAGCATAACTGCAGTCTCGAAGTTTTTGCGGGCTGTCTCTGGACTGCCCGAATCTTTCTCGATGAGTCCCGACAAATAGTGATAAATGTATTCGGAAGGTGCGAGATCAATGGCAGCCTGAACGCTGTCCAGCGCGCGCGGGAACTGCTTTGTGTCGTAATACAGACCCGCAAGCCGGAATAGGATTTGGGGATTGTGATTGTCAAGACTGATGGCCTGCTCAAGCAACGCGATTGCTTCGGAAAGCTTTTCTTCAGTAACCAGCGGCTTGGCTTGCAATAAAAGGCGCGCCGCCTGACGACTCGCGTCAACTTCACGGCCCGATTGTAAACGCAAGGCGGAAAATCGCTCTAGTGATTTGCGGGCGTCTTCCGGACGCCCCAGTCCACGGTAAGCTCGCGCCATCTGATAGTAAACTTCGGGATTCTTGCCGCCCAGCCGCATGGATTCATTGCACTCTGCCAGCGCTTCTGAATAGCGCTCAAGCGTATTGTATGCGGAGGCGAGAACGAAATGAGGTTGATACGCCCGCGGATCTGCTTTGACAGCGTGGGACAGGGTGCGTAACGCGTCTTCAACTTGTCCGGATTTCTCAAAAATCCGTCCTAAACCCAAAAGTGCGGAGGCGTCTTCGGGACTCAGTTTGAGCGCTTGCTGGAATTGCTCGCGAGCTTTGTCCAGATTACCTGTGCCAGCATAAGCTGCTCCTAGCTCAGAATGTCCTAGTGCGATATTTGGCTTTAGAGCAACCAACTTCTCCAATTTTGTAACAGCCCGGTCATTTCGTTCATGCTTAAGGTCTAGGATCGCTGCCGCGCGAAGAGCCTCAACATTGCCAGGCTGTAGTTCCAAGGAGGCATCGAGTGCCGCAACAGCATGGTTATCGTCGCCTTTGTCGGAGTACGCAGCCGCGAGGGCGATAAAGGAATCCGAGTTGCCCGGCGCACAAAGGATTGAACTTTGCAGGTGGATGATTGCCAGGTTGAATTGTTTCAGACGATAGTGCGCCAGCCCCGAATAGAAGTCTGCTTCACATCTATCAGCGCCGTCTTTCGCTTCGCCTAGCAACCGAATTGCCTCTTCATATCGGCCTGTAGAAAACGCATGCTTCCCGTCGGCAAGCCGGTTGGTAGCTGCATGGAGAGAAATCAGTAACAGGACACCGCAGAGCAGTCTACCGACTCGCGGAACTTTTAGGATTCTCTTCACTGCGCAGCCTTTTGCTTATTTCGAGAGCCTCGCGGGAGCGTTGAGTATCCCCCGCACTTCTTGCTGCCATAGACAGCTGATAGTACACGGAAGCATTTCGCTCTCCCATCGCGATTGCCTTTTCAAACGACATTGAAGCCTTGCCAGCGTCGTTCATCAATCGGTATGCCCTGCCGATGTCTACCCACACGAGCCTGGCGCTCTCGGGATCAACTTGAATTCCTTTCTGAAGGAGTGGCAATGCCTCTGCTGGTTTCTCGAGAGCTACGTAAACATGGCCCAGTTGGAAGTATACGCGCGGATAGGGAGCATACAGGCTTAGTTCCTCTTGGAATTGAACCAGCGCCTGATCGTATTGCCGATTTTCGGTATACAAACACCCGAGCGTGTAATGCAACCCGCGAACCGTTGGATTACGCTCCAGCAATGTTTTCAACTCAGCCATCGCCTCTGCTTGTTTCCCGGTTGCCTGAAGAAAACCCGCCCGCAGTTGAGCGATACGGAATGATTGCGGATCAAGAGCACTAATTTCATTCAACACATCGTTATACTTTCGGGACAGTACATCCATCTCGGCAGAATCTTTGCGCGCCTGTCCCACGTAGCATTGCGCAAGATGATAGAGAACATCAATGTTGCGCGCATCTAGTAAGCGCGCCGCTGTCAGCGCCAGAGTTGCTTCCTGATACTGCTCCAGAGAGAGATAAGCCAAGCCGGTGAAGTATTGACCCTGCAAATCATCCGGGTGTTTTGCCGTAAATTTACCTAGCGCGCGAATCGCCTCCCGAGGTCGATTTAGGTTGAATTGGCTGATCCCTGTAAATAGCCAGGCATTCGCCATTGCGGGTTTTAGGCGCAAGCCTTCTCCAAAAGCCTGAATCGCGTTTTCGTAGTTCTTCTGAAGATATAGACTTAGCCCTAAATTTACTTTGGCCTCGGCCAAATCCGGCCGCAAACGGATGATTTCGCGGTTGTGCTTCTCGGCTGCGGCGTAATCGCCGGACTGCATCGCCTCAGAAGCGGATGCAGCCAGACGCGCAACTAGCTCGTCAGTATCTTGCGCCAGCGGGCTAATTGAGGCAAGAATAAACAGCAATCGCATGCCATTGAAATACCAGTCGTAAGCTAAGCTGAATCTCCCGAGCCTTGTTGGTCTGTGAGGTAATCCGACCGAAGGCTGGGCTGTCTACGCTATTGTTGATGCCGCCGAATTGCACCCGGTTTCCGATGTTGAATGCGGAAGCTTTAAACTCCACGTGCCGCGCCTCGCTGAACAAGGGAAACTCCTTTCCTAGCGTGACGTCTTCGCTGATCAGTCTTGGAGAACGCAAACCACCGAGCATTGCTCCACTATTCCCGAACGTGAAGTTAGCGGGCCGAGAAAATGCAGCGGTGTTGATATACCGCTCTACGTTCGGGTCGCCCGTGTAAGCCGGATTCTTTAACGACTGACCGCCAACGATGTTAGCCCGGATCGTTCCTGAGAAGATGCCAATATTTTGGTTAGAAGTGACCCGCAACGGAGAGCCGGACTGATAGTTATGGAGGGCAGCCAGTACGGCAAACTTCCGGAAGAGCGGCGTGAATGGCCCCGGTACATCGCCTTCGGGAATGACCCGGCAAGCGGGCCTGAACCCCGTGTGCAGCACCTTCGGCGGGTGCTCGTCGGCTTCCACGCTGCCGAACGTCTCCTCAACCAAGAACACTACGTTAGTTGCGGTCCTCCGGACGGTCGAACCGTTACGTGCAAACGATCGCGTAAATATACTTCACGTACCCTAGTAAATTGCCCGACATCCTCGGTATCTTACTCAGGTGATGAAGGACATATCAATTGCAACACTTAGGTCGTGCCGAATGTCCCGCAACTTCTATAGGAGGAACTCTAACAGCACTTGCTTGAAGAGTTTCGGGCCGTGCGTCAGCGCTTCGGATTAGGAAAATGCACGAGCGAAGAATAATTAAATTCGCTTGACAAATTCGCTGACCTAATTCTCAGCAAAAGAGAATCGAAGTAGAAGCATGCGGAGATAGTGCAAGCTCTTTTAGAAGCTCTCGGGCCACCCGCACTATCTGTTTGTAGTTGTACTAGCGATGTTTCACGCCCCACGCGTGCACTGCCGGATTAGCTATGGCACAACGCCCGGCGTTTGCTGCAGCGAGCAGGGAATTTGCGCGACGATCTTGTTGGCAGCCAATCTCATGAGAGTGGGCTTTCTGGTGACCGCAGATATCGCGTCGCGTATAGGTCGAACATACCTTTGAGAATTTCATAAGATTCCACGACGCGCGGTCCCGGACGGTTGAAGAACGCGTTACCATCCACAGCGTGAACTTGCCCGTTTTTTACTGCCGTTAAGTCTGCGTATCCTGGCTGTTCTTCGAGCCAATGTATTTCCTGCATGGTTCGTTCCTGGTTAAAGCCACAGGGCATGGCAATTACGATGTCAGGGTCTTGTATCTGAACTTCAGACCATTCGAGCCACGGCGAGTGCTTTCCCGCTTGGCCAAAAAGATTTTGGCCGCCTGCGAGTTCGACTAATTCCGGAACCCAGTTTCCCGCGGCCATCAGCGGATTCAGCCATTCGATACAAGCGACCCGCGGCCTGTGGGTCCGGGAGACCGCGGGAATCCTGTCTTTGAGATTCGTGATAAGCGGCTCACCGTCTATCGACAGACTACTGGCAATTTTGCGGATGTCGTCCCAGATATCCGCTAGTGCATTCGGTTGCAGTGACACGATGGTGGGGTTGCTTTCGAGTTGGGAGGCTATGGATCGTTCAACGTCCTTCAGGCTTACGGCGCAAACTTCGCATTGCGTCTGCGTGAGGATGTGGGTGGGCTGAAGTTTCTGCAGCATCGCACCATCCACCTCATAAATGGATAAAGCGTTCCGAAGCCGATTCTTCACGTGGGCATCGATCTCCGGACTGGTGCCGCAGATCTCGAAAGTGGGTTTACTGCAGACCGGCAGCGAGAGGACTTCGAGCGGATAGTCGCATTCATGAGAGCGGCCTACCAGCCAGCTACCCGCACCGAGCGCGTAGACGATTTCGGTTGCGCTTGAGATCAATGAAACAATGCGAGGCATTCGGGATGGACTCAGGTGTCGAACTCGCCGTTTTCGCCGCACAGGTTAGTGCCGGGGGGAAGGCAGGGAAGGACTTGTCGTAGGCGTGGGCAAGGAATGACGGGTTGTTTGGGGACGTGACTGCATATATTTCCGTCAGCTGTTCCTTAGCTTTAGGCCGCCGGGAGAGAAGCCTAATCGCTTACGCATCTTGCGAAGGAATGTCACTTGCTTTACCAATGTCAGCAAAAGCTTCGCGCAGCACATTCGCCGATGCATGCAACGCAGTATTTTCTTCTGCGTTTAGAGGTAACTCAAGAACCCGTTCGACGCCTCCGGCACCCACGATGCAAGGTGTACTCAGGTAGATATCCCGGAGCCCGTATTGCCTTTCCATTAAGGTAGAAACAGCAAGAATCATCTGCTCATCGCGCAGAATCGATTCGCAAATCTGGTTCACACAAGAAGCAATTGCAAAACAGGTATTGCCCTTTCGGGTCGCCACATCCTGGGCCGCTTGATGCACGCTGGTTAGCATCTTTTCATGCGACGGCAGTTGATCCGCGCCAGGGTAAAGGTGTAAGGGGATCCCTCCGATATGAGCTGAGCTCCAAACAGCGACGGAAGAGTCGCCATGTTCGCCAATAACGGAGGCGTTAACAGCCCGTGCGTCTATGTTCAGTTCACTTCCGAGTAGAGCACGAAGACGCGCCGTGTCGAGAATCGTTCCAGACCCAATGACTTGGCCCACGGGTAGCCCAGAAGTGCGCTGGGCTACCAACGCCAGTACATCAACTGGATTTGTTGTGACCAGCAGTATCCCATTGAACTTCTCGGCCATTAGGGATTTAACGCATTCGAGGGTGATCGCCAAATTACGTTCCAAGAGATCAAGCCGGGATTCCTTTGGTTTGCTAGCTGCGCCGGCCGTCAAAATGACGATTGCACTATCTGCTGCA
>JAABUK010002376.1_pt1 | contig 33831 bp, 44 predicted proteins | sample 5559141 | NCBI WGS metagenome assembly JAABUK01 (sample SAMN10711869, study PRJNA513367) | rock metagenome | isolation source: Antarctica rocks | place: Antarctica: Victoria Land, Pudding Butte nord | collected 2016-01-03 | reverse complement strand
ATATGACGTCGAATGGCGCAGGAAATGAGAATCTGGGTATCGCCTTAGCGGTGTCGAAGTACAAGCAAGGCATCTCACCGCAAAATCCCATTCTGACCTATACTCACCACCTCCTCCATCTCGTCCACGAAGATCTGCCCTCGCAATTGCTCACTGCTGACGTCTCGTCGAAGCACCGACTCCACGTAGGACAGCAGCTGCACGGTAATGTCTGAGGCGAAGATCTGAGGAAGCTTCTGGAGGTCGGTCAAAGGATACGAGCCGCGTGAGGTAGTGACGACGATGTTCTGGGGCGGAGATATCGCAAGAGAGATGCTAGCGCTATTCAGGATGTATCAGCCTTGATGAAGTTTCCAGAGGGCACTCACCATCCTTGCACTTCTAGCGAGAGAGTCCCGCCCAGCTTATCCGTTTCTTCCTCACCAGTCAGAATGCCTCCAATCACGCCGAGATCCGCTTCTTCCGCCCCAGTCAACCTTGGGATCACTGCCGCCCTGATCTGTGCCTTGGTGAACGCATCGCTGAGCATCACCAATGAGGAACGAGCCGTCCTGATCGTAGAAAGATAGTCTAAGATGTGTATGATCGGCAGGAGTATGGAGGGTAGAGGTGAGGTCGTGACAGGTGATGGGGCCAGGAAGCGTTGCTTCCGATGTTGATGGAGTTGGGAGAGTGAAAGTCGGGCGGACAGGACGATGAGATCGCCCAGGGGAGATGTCGTCGTCGGAGTAAATGGTGGATCGCGGCTGTCATACTGCATGGCCATGTCAGCTGGTGAGCCTTACGGCCAAGCTATGACTTACCAGCTGAAATGTCATGTGTGATTCTGCCATGTCTACCTTGACAGATTTGGGCTCGACGACACAGGATCCGTCCCGCAGAGCTTCGATCCGTATCTGATGACAAATGTTAGTACTGTTAGGCCCCGTTGCTTGCAGATAGGATCACCTCGTTGAAGAGATCCTCATCAAACGCCTCGAGTTGAGCAGCCTCCATCATTCCCTGCACATCCGAATCGTCCGCCGTGAGATGAACGAGTGTCGATAAGGACGACGTCATGCCGTCCGAGCATGTCACACGGAGGCGGAGACAGCTTCGTGCGCCGAACTGAAGGGATTCCTTCTTGCTCGGGTCCAGGTCGAACGCGGCGAGACACCTCGCTCGTAGCGCAGGAGGTGCTGGGACACTATAAGCACATTTCGCGCAACGCCGGATGACCTCACCCTCGTCCACAGCATATGGGATTATCACATCTTTCGCCTGTTCTCTCTCGACCATCGTACGACCGAAGTCCGGCTTCGGCAGCACAGCCCATTGTCCCTTTCCCCTCGTACCGTTCTTCAGTGCTCGCACATGTTCCCAGAACTGCTCTCCCGCTTCTGCCATAGATCGCAGTTCCTCTACCGCGGAATCGATCATTGTCGAGCACTCTTCAAGAGCTTTCTGCTTGGCCGCAAGAGCCAGCTCAAGTTCGTACGCGTGAGTGTGGGACAATCTTGCCGGCGGGAGACTTGGAGTGGCAGTATATGTACCTGGAGGTAGGATTGGCGGGTCACCGGGTAGGGACGTAGCCAATGTAGTCGGTTTGACGTCTGGCTCGGCGGTTTTGTTCTGCCCTTTGGCTTTGCCTTTCTTGGGAGTCGGCCCTGATGAAGAGGTAGATGGAGGTTGGATGGTGAAGGTTGTAGACTGTCCGAGAGTTTTGGCGAGCTCTAGGACATACCACAGCTCATTCCGTGCATCACTGCATGTTCATCAGCATAGTTTACTCGACGACCAAGACTGCTTTGTGCGACCAAGACCGCTTTGTGAACTCACTTGAGCTGGAGGAAGATCTCGGATCTCAAACGTTCCATCTCCTCCCAGCTGATCGTCTTCGACCCGTCTTGAAGCTTCTCTTTTTCTCCTTCGGCGAGCTTGTCTTCTACGGCAGGGGCATCAGGTGGCAGAGCAAGCAATTTGTCCTCGGTGAGATCGAGCAGGCCGTCGGGGTATTCGCTCCATATTCGCTCGAGTTGCGCCGTGAGCTTTGCACTCGGTGTCTTGCTTCATCCGGTCAGCAAGGGTCTAGGGGACCTGCACGCACACATCTTCGTAAGATAGCCTTCCGTCCGGTTCTACTGCTCTCAGCCGGCGCTTCCCGGCTGTGATGTCCAGCGTATGAGCGTCGATAGATACTCGCAGCTGGTCGAGCGTAGAAGAGTGTGCTGGCGACGTTTGATGATACATGGCGACAGACATCTCGCTGCGTCGCGCACGCCGATGATTTCGATTGTACTGCTACCTCTTGGACGATGGCGCGTTCAAAATACCTATTATGGGTATGAAGCTCTCATAGCATCATCGGTCGAGAAATCATGGAGCCTGAAGATGAAATCCGGCGGCGGCATTTGTTGACGAGTTCGCATTCTCCATCCTTTTCATCCCCTTGTTCCTCCAGAAAATCCATACCTCATGCGGTGACAAGACGCTCTCACGCCAAGATGGTGGACCACCCTATGAACTGGGTGCTGCTGGCTGAGCTGGTCACCGTTGTGGTTGGCGCTTCAGCTTTCCTCTTCTACTGGAACAGACTCGTCGCTTCCATCTTCGCCTTCATCCTTCGCCTCATCACCTGGAGGCTTTACAGCGCCTACATCAGCATCGGAGCGCTTCAGGTGTCACCTTTGGCCGGTAGAATATCCTTCCGCGACCTCGAGTATCACTCCAGCAATATCTCGGTACGAGCGCTGAATGGGCATATTACTTGGAGATACTGGAAGCTGCGAGTGCGGCATGAAGAGGACACAGAGAGCACAAATCTCAAGCGGAGTGCGTATAGCTGCTAGCTCATACTATCGCAATCGCTGAATATGCCCAGATCGGCTGCCATGCCGCATTACGGTTTTCGCCCAAGGTGTAGAGAGCTTTGTCTACAACCGGACACCCGCATACGATGCCATCGTCGAGCGTATGATGAAGCATGAGCATCAGGACGAAGACAGTCAAAAGTCTTCTGCGGGATCGAATGGCACTTCTGCGCATCAAGGCCATGCAGGCGCTAGATTCAGGAAGGCTGCGAAAAGTGCGGGGACTGAGACCTCCTCGGAACACAGGCGGAGTGACAGTAGCGATGGTAAGTCCTCCTCCCCGGTCGTGCTGACCCTCAGACCATCCCATCAAGCCGTTTGCGCCCGGGAACGATCTACCATATCAGCCCAAACCCGTGAAGATGTCCACAACAGATGGCGTAAATTGGTTTCGCGAAGCGCTTCCCATTGAAATCAAGGTCATCAGTGGCTCGGTGGTCCTCGGGAGTGATGCAACACCAATGGTTCTCGTTGGGGATTTCATGCGAGTGGAAGGTGTCCTTTCCATTTCGGATGTAAGTCTCTTCTTCTTGGTCTCACTGACGGGTCGTAGTCCAAGTCCATTTGCGACAGGTACAAATTATCGATGGAGATGAAGTTTGACGATCCGAAAGTACTCATGCGGACCAATGTCGACTATTCTGGACCGATCTTGTCCCATGGGAAAAAGGCTTATGACGAGCTCCTCAAGCGGCAGTAGGCCTTCGATCACACCATAGCATCGGCTCTGACATGTTCTCAGACCAGATGTCGCCGACCAACCACCCTCCACGATCTCGGTCTTCTCCGGCTTCCACTTTCTAGCCCGTACGCTTTCGTTCCTGTTCGACCCCAAGTTCTCCTCACCTCCGGTCGTGGGACTGCCCCGAGATAGGATATGGAAAGGATTAGCGAGGTACCGAATGGTGGATGCGGACGTGCCAGTGGCTCCTAGACGTGAGGAGCGGGAATACGGCAAGGTCACCACCTTGTTGGAGTCGCCAGTACTGGAGTGTACCTACTACGCTGATACTCCTGGTACGTCTGAATGAGCTTTTTTGGTTGACAGCATAGGTCCTGCGCCGTGGCCATCTGACGCTGAGCTTGTTGACGAGACGGATGAATTGGGCAATGTCGAGCCTCCTCCCGAGTATGGGGTCGATATCGTCATACGTGGAGGCTTCATCAAATACGGCCCCTGGGCGGATCGACAAAGGTACCACAATTTGTGATTCAATTGCTAACAAGACTAGGGATGCTCTTCAGCGTGCATTTGCTCCCGCGATCTTCTTCGATTCCGAGCCAAAGCCTCGCCTTCGCCCGGGAGACACCCGCATACATACGGCGCTCACGCTGAACATCCAGCTTTCAGGGGAAACGACATTGCGTATACCAACTCGGGAACCATCGAAGGTGAGTCCAGTTGAAGTGATGGTCTGATCGTGCAGGACTGGCTTTACGACAACTCGAGTGCTGATGTCGAACGTCGTTATGGCTGGCTGGATGTGACTGTCGGACCGGATTCGTCGATCTTCTTCACACAAGCTCAATTCGCCACACAGCACGGCTACGACGCCATGCTGGTACTGCATTTGGACTCCCTCCAAATCGGATCCAGCGTCAATCTCGAAAGTTTCGTACGATCCAAGGCCTGCAGGGTATGTATTCTATTCGGGTCCTCTGCTAAATATTCAGCTTTCGATGACTATGCCCACCCCGCTCCGTTGGGACGCTCAGCGGGATTGGGGACTCGATCTGACACTCGACAACCCAGACATTGCCCTTCTACGAGATCATGTCCAGTTGATTTCCGAAGTCGCAAGGGATTGGTCGTCGGGTGCAGTCGGCGACTTTCACCATTTCGTGCCGAACCATTACAATTTTCGGATCTCGCTTATCAACTACGTCTTCCATTTCTACCTCAACGATTTCAACATTGTCGATCGACCGCGATCTCGCGAGGATAATGGTGAGTGCGATCTTACTGCATGACTGACTATGGCAGCTATCATGGATATTGTCGGTTCGCAGGTCGACGCGTACGTGGCCGTATCTGCCACGCAGTACCGCCCAGAGCTCGCCGTCGTTCCTTTCTCGGTTCACCTGAGTGACGCTCGTGTGGAGCTATGCATTCCGAGATGGGATACACATCGAGCTTTCGGCCAAGGAGACACCATAGAAGTCGGCAAGATCGGCGACTTGACCGCGTCCGGCTCGTATCGATATTATTCAGTACCTCGACCGGATCATCAGGAAAATCTCGCCCTGCATCTTGAGGTAAGCGTCGAATGCGAGCCAACGTTGACCGATCAGGGCCGACGGGTAGTGTTTAAAGCCCTTGGCTGGGCTTTGCGACGAATGTTCTGCCTCAAAGACAACTACTTCGGAGGGTTCACCCAGTTCACTACCATGCAGGAATACCTTGAGAGATTCGATCACAACCCGGACTCGGTTGGAGATCCGGTTGAAGAGAAGTATCGTCCCGGCCGTGTGAGTCTTTTCTCGGCATAACGCACATTTCTGAAGTCAGCCAGTCCGATCCATATGCCGTCAACCTTACCATGAATGTCGAGGACTCGCTTGTGCTGCTTTCAGACGAAATTTACAGCTGCGAAAGAGGTTTAGCCATGCCGGTGCCTCAGCTCCAGATGGCACTGAAGTCCATCGAGCAATTCATGGGTTCGTCTAATCGTCAGCAAGTCGACATGACTCACTTCCCGCAGAGATGTCTCTCGACACGATGCCTACCTATGTCGTGGCGTCCGACAATTTGGCTGAGACCTACAAGCTCGAAACGGCGCCTTTGAGCGATTCGAAAAATGCCATCTTTCTTGAGGGTACCGCATACATCTAATTGCTCTTGCTGCCGCTTACGGTCATCGATAGGTATCGAGCTGAAGGCGAATCGGCTCTTCGGTCCACAACCCCGCGCCACGACTTATCTCTGTCTATGGGAGTTCACTGTGCCCAGAGTGTCGGCTTTTCTGTCACCCCAATTAGCATCAACTTTGAAAGCGTCGATAGCGGCAGTACTCTATAATTTCGACGACGTCGATAATGCACCGGCCAGCATTTATATCCCGAAGTCACCACCCGACGGTTCGCATTCCTAGCGACGAGATGACATGACTGACTTGGTACAGTGACCTTCTTCAAGCTCGGCATCGATCACCTTTCCGCCGTCCTCTTCGCTGGCGAATCCGCTGTCTCTGTCGATTTTTCGTCGGGTATCAACCTTGATACTAGTACACTGGGAACGCGATCCTGCAGCTCTATGATTGGCCTCTCCGTACCGATCCTGGATGTCCATCTCTTGCAAAGAGATTTTCACTCCCGCAAATGGCGCTCTGCGGGGAGCACGACGACCAATCTGAGCGTCGACCTCTATAATGCGCCCAAAGGCTGGCAAGAGAAGGCTTCGCTGCAGCAGGACTTCATCCGGGAGCAAGATGCGCCCACCCATCGGATTTGGTACATGTACCGGGACAGCCACGAAACGCCCGGTGAGTTCCGCCACATCTTCCTTTGCTGATGAGTAGACGGACATCATGAGAATGGCGTCTATCTGCCCAATCCTCGAGCTGTAACGCCTGGTGAGAACTAGGGATCCTGGAGGTGCTGGCACTGATGTCCGCTCAGAGCCATTTGACGAAGAAGCATCTAGCGTGGCTGAGCGATCTAGTGTTTTGAAAGCACGACCATCATCGCCGGACAGCATTGATGCGGACAGGTCGCTTGATGCTGGAAGGTATGTCACACCCCGATGACTCAGCTGAATTTCCAGACAAGCCCAAATGCGTCGACAATCGCGGTCATTCGCTACCGCCCAGGAAGACCCCGAAGAGTCTTCTATCGGAGACGAGTCAGACTCTACGTCCACAGCGGGTTCATCATCGGCGACCTCAGCCTTTGCTCGATCTATCTTCGACAATGACGACATGCCGGGAGCGTTAGCTGATCGATTGCGGTTATTCCGGTCATTTTCTGAGGACCACCCTTCCTTAGGCTACAAGAATACTAACAACGATGAGCCCTTTCCAACGAATGAGAATAATCGACGAGCCCTCAACGAAGGAACCGTCATACGTTTGACCTCGAGTATGGTCGAAGCCAGGTGTAGCCCTGACTCTCTGGCAAGCGCTGCAGGGTTGTTGAAAGCTCTGAGGACCAAATCGGTGCGCTTCTAAGCAGAGTTAGCTTCATCGTCAGCTGAAAGACTTCCAGGAAATGCCTGAGAGAGTCATAGACGCTCTCTTGGTCCGACATACCGATGTTGTGCAAGAGGATGCTCAGCAGAGCGGAGCTCTGATGCTGGACGTTTGCGTCGCGCAGATCGCCATACATCTTACGACCCCGGCCATATCGGGTGATCCGCTGTCCGCACTCAACTTTCGAGCTCGGGGCATGACCTGCAGTGTCCAAAAGACACCCGCATCAGGGGACACGTCAGCAGGCTTCGATCTCGCTCTTTTTGCTCGTGCTATCTCTCTCGTTGCAACGCCTTTGTCTGTCGGCCGACCAGATATCTCGCTGAAAGACGTTGGCAATCCCAACAGCAATGAGCTGAGTGATACTGCTGTTGCCTCTGCAAATGTCGACGGCATTCGACTTGGTTTTCTCAACAGCGATCAGCGGTCCCAATTGCAGGGAACAGTGGGACTCATAGATGTTCAAGTGGTGACTACCGCGGTTGGCCTGTTTCTGAGTATGGCCCAAATCTGGACCCAGGCCATCGATAGTGCTCATGAGGCGGTACAAACCGATTCGAGCTCGGCTTCGCTCCTTTACCGCATTTTGAAGGGCACGATCGCGACATCTACGACGTCGGATCAACCCTCATTTGTCTATGAGAGCGCGTACAGTTTGCATGTCGAGGACCAGCGGAACATTCGGAGAGATCCGGGCTGGATGATGCTGGCTCGCCTTCGTCACTGGCTACGACAGGGTGTGCCAGTGATCATCACAGACGATGTCCCAATGCCGGATGTAGCGGAATTCGTCGTCTCCCAACTCGCGAAACTCGACGACGCCGCAGGAGGCAATGCGGATCTCGTGCGCCAGCAAGAATTCGTCAAATCTGCATTTGGGAACGAAATCGAGCAACCTGTGGTTGAGGGTACCAGTCCCGCCAATCGGTCTCGCGGGCTCTTCGTTACCGTCGACTCACTCATGATGCGCCATTTTGGTCGGCTATTCGAATCAGGCGAAATTGCGCCGAGCACATTGCGTGTCCTGTCAGCATCCATCGGCTTGCGGAGGTCTGCCAATATCCGTGATGACCGTCCTCTGCAGCAGCTTCGCGTTGTCACGACTGTGAGATCCGTTGAGGTTGAGATACAAAGTGGAGCCTTTTCCGCTGTTCAGTCAACCTTGAAAAGTTTAGAAAAGCATACGAGTAGTCCGCCATCTTCCAAGTCGATCCAACCAAGTCAAGACGAGCTTGCATCGGTTGTAGTGATTGACGGTCACCTGCTTTCGGCCTCGCTATCCGTACTCGCAAGCGGGGTGCGACTCCGATTCGGCGTTTCAGGGACGCACGCTTCCCTTTCGCATAGGGAGACGAGGAAGATCAATGGCGATGATCGATTGGTCTCCGCGCGTAGCGGTGTCACAGTCTGCTCCGAGCTCATCGAGTTGGCGCTGTTGCAACCTCTGGACGAACACGATCTCATCACTCACTCAGTCGATAGAGTAGTCATCTCCACGAAAGCGGACGGCTTCCGGATGGTAGCCGACAGCAACGGCTCAACCAGACGTTCGGCCTCGCCACACGTCCGTCTGCTGGTGGGGCTGAACAGCCTTGAGTTCGATTCCCGTCCTCAGCTGCGGGCATTCTACTTATTCGCACGGGACTGGCGAGAACGTCATTATCGGTGAGGAGGCCTGAGATCTGAGGAGAACTGAGCTAACTAGGAATTTAGGCATTATCAACCTATGGTTGACGAAATTCAGACGATATTCGCAAATAGTCCCACAAAGCCTCCATCCGCTCCTTCGGTCGCGACCAATGCCAAACTCGGTGTCAATGCCAAACTCGATGTGTCGATCGGTTCGGTCCATTTACACGTTCGCGCAGCGAAGGCTGTATGGCTACGCTGGGACGTCGGCAAGGTTTACTTTAGCCGGCAAGCATCTCAAGAAGATGTGCGGTTCGGAATCAGGGTAGCACTTCAACTCGTCGGCGCCTATACCTCAAACCGAAGGTCCAAGATTCGGGACGCCTCGACCATCCGTCTTCCATCATTAAATGCGATTGGAAGTCACCGGTCTATCAAGGGCCGTCCTCATCTTTCGGCGACGATCAGTCTCGGCTGTTTCATAGGCATTCTCAAGCCTGCCGTGCTTGACCGACTTCTGTCCCTTCATCAAAGCCTCAGAACGGATGTCATGGATTTCATCCAGGAATACCGGTATAGCATACGGAAAGCACTCAAAGCTCGACGGAAGAAGGATCCTCCTACGTCCTCCGTGCGATCGGTGTCTGCTGGCGCAACGGGATTCTCAAAAATCCTGTTTGACCTGAGACTGGATGTGGCGGGTGTCAGATTTGGGCTCAAGGCAGACGATGTAGCGTCAACCTTGCTCTTCGAGGCGTTCGCTCTGAAAGGTCACGCTACGAATCAGACCACGCAGGATGCCGCCGTGCTGTGGAGGGCTAAAGTCCAGCATTTTGGCTTGTCTCTCGGTCATCTTGGTACCGCCGACCTTCCCAACGAGGTAGAACCTAGTCGGAAACACCGATCAGCCTACATGGTTGTCGATGTCGACGTGAAAGAGATCCCAGGCGCTGCCGGTGCAACATCGCAGCTGAACGTATACCTCAGTCGAGTGCATACCGTCATGCACATCGCCGCATTGAGCGAGCTGTCGGATCTCGTTCGTAGCTGGCAGTCCGATGTCCACAGTCTCCGCGATCACCGAGCTACGGAAGTTGCCGAGGTCAGAGAACAGACGACACGTATCTTCCAAAACCTCGAGACTAATGAAAAGACTACGACTCCGGAAGCCTCGTGGTTCGCGAACAGATTGTTCACTATCGACCTCACTGGACTAGGCATCGCTATTCCTCTCGACGAGGCCGCCGCCATCGACTTGCAGCAGCGCGAATCGTCAACCACCCCAGCCTTGCTCTTCTCGATTCGGGTGATCAGCTTCCATAATAGGCGGAACGAAACTGCGAGGTTCAAGGTAGAACAGACAGTATTGCAGTTCATCGATAAGTGAGTCCAGCTGATCGACACCACGCTGACAATCAGATTTGACCAAGGTGTTCATGAGCATTTCAACGGCGACTTCCACCCGTCGAGTAACCGTATGAGCCTCCCGTCAGTCGAAAGCGAAGCCCAGATGTCCTCCACACCTGGCCTCTGGAGCCTATCTGCGCATAGCTCCGCGACCGACTTCAAGCTCTCGCTCGCACCCGACGTTGCAGCAGAGATCCATAAGCTTATCGATCTGTACGAACGTGGAAAAGATCGCATTTCCGAGCTTGAACATCGATACCGCATAGAGGTCGCCAAGCTCGAAGCTCAGGACTCGGTTGCAGCCAAGTACGAAGATACGCAATCTCCAGTCTTCTCGCGAACAGCTCAAACAATCATGATCAGGATGTCATTCACCTTCAACAGCGGCATTGTTGAGCTCAACCAAACATTGACCGAGGAGGACCGCCGAATGCCGCCGATGGATCTGCGTGGCGGGCCGAATCGCTCGGTAGGACACGACATTTTCACCCTCCCCACAATCTCTGTATGGACAGACTATGCTGGCCCAAAGACAGCCATCGCGGAGTCGAACGATGATTCGGGCAATCATGCGGTTCTGCTCTTCAATGCCGTGAGTTGTCATATCAGAATATAGCTGATTATTAGGCTGTCCACGAGAGCCGCAATACTTTGCGGCCGTCCATCATTCCCTTCTTTGTGGATGCCTTGAATCGAATTGAGGATCGCGTGAAAGCGTCGCGGCCGTCGGTCGCTCCAACTGGCCACTCCGCCCCGACCGCTCTATCAAGCATCAGCGAGTCACCATTACAGATCATTGCAAATCCGCGCACGGGCAAGTGCCGGCTACAACTCACGCTGCGCATCGACCGGTCTGAGCTTCGGTTGTCTTGCGCACCTGATTCGAGCGCCTATGTCGACTTGAAATGGGAAAGTGGTGGCTTCTTTGCGAGTACGACGGCCGATGAAGAGCAAGTGACAACGATGGCGGGTACGGTGTCTGGTGTCACCGCTTCTCTGAGTCACGAGTTTGCGGATCAAGGCAGAAGCTGTGTCGAGGCCAGCGCCAAGGACATGGCTTTCTCGTTCACGCTTTGTCCTGGCACCATCAACGGGAATCAGAAAGGGCTGTCTATCGTGCTCGATACTCAACTCTCGGCGCACTTCAGGCTTGAGGCTTTCAGCGCTTGGCTTATCTTCATCGCGGTGTGGGTGGACAGCGCGCCAAAGCTCCATATACCCCTTCGCGCATCAGTACCGGACGCGGCGACTACACCCTCCGCGCCGATGTCAGCGGCTCCTCGAAAGCTCTCTGTTGTGGCACTGGTGCGACTTCGCAGCGTGGATTTCGACGCGAATATCGCCGTTTCAACAGCGAGACTGGAGATCACGCCCATCACGCTCAGGACCGTCTCCAATGGAGAGCGGACTGAGGTCGATCTCCGCAGCGGCGTGACGCAGATTTCGGCTCGTGGAGACATCTCGGGCGATGTTCGCAGCGAGAGCTTGGTCTTCAACACTTCTCGACGATCCTCCCGTGCTTCGTCCTCAACCGAAGCCACGGTCTTGGAGCTTTCCATTGATGGTGGAGATCTCAGCGGGAACCTGTTTTTGGCAGAGACCAACATCATGCGATTTCAGTGAGCGGTCTCACATAAATTAGTGAATATCACTGACAAATATCAGCCTCGCACCGTCTCATGTCGTCCTCGCAGATGACTGGAAGGCATACACGCTGGACCCAGCTGCTCAGGTTTCCCTTGCATTCGCTGTCAAAGCTGGCCAGTTCGAAGGTGTTCTGCGGCTTTTGGCCATCCCGCGGCTTCTGGGCAATTTCTACTCGTTCTTCGATATGGTCAACTCACAGCACAAGATCGCGGCTCAACGGTCGGAGTCATTTAAGATGACCGAGGCCAGGAAATCGACCCAGTCTTCACCCGTTGCTGCGGCGATGACGCAGACCTCACGAATGGCGACTTCGGTGACTTCGTCATCGCATATCGAGACGGCGCAAACGATGCGATTTGATCTCAGCGGCATCGATCTAGGGGTGTTCAACGAAGATCTGGAGGACGGCCATGTTGTGGATTTCTACCGCTTCGTTGCTGGGAAGGTCGAAGCAGACTTCAAGCGGGAGCTTTCGAGAGAAGATCTACCTACCAGGGAGCTTAACCTGCTTGTGTCGTATATTCGCTGGGATACAATGGACGGGGCGAGAGCAGCGGCTCAAGAGAAGCGGAGTATGAGCGCTCGACAGCTGATTGATCTGGCTGGTCGTTATGGCCGGCGAGAGGTAGCGTCACTACCCCTGATGGTGAGTGGTCCCGAGTGTCCATAGCTGATATCCCAGACCCTAAAAATGCCTTCGATCGAGTATCCCGATCCAGCGACACTTGACTACGACTTCGACCTTCTCTGGGGCGAAACTGATGGCGATGTGGCAATTCTGCCCAATTTCTTCGAGCAGGCGTATCACGCCTTCCAGAAGCTTCTGAAGGGACTCGATGAGCAGCAGCTAGCTCGGGCTCGACGACGAGGTATCATCGAAATCTCGCGAGGTGTCAAGAGACAGCATGGGAAGGATGCTTCGGAGGAGCACCCACCGCCTGATCTGCATACAGCTCTGGCCTATCGGCGAAGGCAGACTGTACAGCCTGGCTCGATGCCGATCCCCAGGCTCAAGCTGCTCGGGGAAGGGACGACGGACGCGGCTAAGCTTGTACCGAAGATCAAATCGGCCGTTAACGAACTGCCGTCGATGAGTCATCGATTCGTTACGTTACCGCTGGAGGAGGGCATGGACCTGTAAGCCATGTTATGCTTGTTCACGTCGTCCCTGACGGGTTCTAGCCTGCTCAAGCTGTACGAGAAACAACTTCCGACCCGGACCGCGTGAAGCTATACCTCCCATGTTGATACCCCGCATTACCTGTCACCCCTATTCTTCATGCATGTATCCAACATTGCGCCCAGCTGTGAGCTTCAGCCCAATATGTGCTGTATCATGCGACATGCGTTTAACAATGAGGTACAGTGGTGAATTGCAGGCGGCCCGTTTTTGAGTCGCGAAATCGGTCCCCTCAGCTTACGCGATGCAAGCATCGGCTACATAATCTTGGCCTGATACTCCAGGTTGGGCCGTAAGCAGAAGTCGATTTGGACGATCAGCCCCCCTCAATATGAAAGCATCGTGTCTTCTCATGTAAGAACATGCATGCACGCTACTGCTTCTCCTTATTTTCTTCCCCCTTACCCTCCTCCAAACTCATGGCGATCGCCCTAGCAATCGCCGCCTCCTCATCCTCCTCCTCGTCCCCTTCTCCTTGTTCCGCCATGACCACATCCTCACCCGGATCAATCCCTCTCGATAGCTCCATCGCTTGACGGAGCATCTCATCTTCGTCCATCTCCTCGTTACCCCCGGCAATTTCGGATGATACAGCGGCCGGAGCGGGAGTTGGGATTCCCCCAGAATCGCCGGGGGCCGTGGGTACGTCGGGATCGTTTGCGTTGTGCAGGGGGTTGGTGACGATTTCGGGGAGAACGGCGGCGGTCGTGGTGGCTTGGTCTGGGACGGGGTCGGGGTTAGCGGAAGTAGACGTGGAGGATTCGCCGGGTTGGTTCCGGGCGGAAGCTTCGGCGGCTTCTTGCAGTGACATCCGGATCGCCTGATGACGGTGAGCAAGGGGACCTTTGAGGGGGAAGGAGAATTCACCATTGCCAATTCAGGATCCATGCTTGGGTCCAGCCCGTCTTCGCCCTCACCGCCCAATTCTGGTTCGGGCCGGTTGGGGTCGAAAAGGATGGGCGAGCCAAGAACAATATCCGACAGCAGCATGACGTTATTCGGAGGGACGGAAACGAGATGTCTACGGAACGAATGCGTGAGCTACCGGACCGAATTCAAGACTTGCGGTACAACGGCACGCTTGAGCACGGTGCGAACCTCAACTCACGATTCCCCTGCTCCAGCCGCATCCACCATCGCCCTCAACTTCTCGTCATTCCCATTCCCCTCCTCCCCCAACGTCACCACGTCCACAAGCACATTATTCTTCCTCAACCGCTTCCCCAACTTCACCAAGCTATCCTGCGAGTCCTCGAGCGGTGATCCTACAAACACGACGATCCGTTGTCTTTGGTTCTTGTTCTCCCGGTGTTTGAGGGCGAGCTGGGCGATCTGGACGGAAGTGAGGAGATCGGAGGTGCCGCCTATGGTAGACCGGCCGAGAGCGGAGAGGAGCTTGCCGATGTCGTTGGTGGGTGTGACTAGCAGTGATGGGCTAGGGGGGATTAGCTGAGATTCAGGAAGGAGGGCGGAGGGAGGAGGGAGGAGAGTGGAGGGAGCAGGAGAGACAGGGACGCACGTCTTCCCGGCCATGGTCATGAGCCCAACGGCGGACTCGGGGTTGGAATCGGTTTTGGTGGTGAAGATTGTGCTGACGGCTTGAGATTGCGCTTGAAAGCGGGTCGGGATGAAGTCGCCATTTCTGGTTGTTTAGGTCAGAGACAGCTCCCTTGGGCCACAGACTGGAATCTTTCGACCAAACGGAGCTAGGATCCATCGCCAAGACGATCAGGAAACTGACCTCATGTATTCGGAATTGTCGAGCCTATTTGGAAGCGAGTGACAGTCAGTGGCAGGATGAGGGAAGGATGATGGGGCTTACACCAACATGCATGACTCGAGCGGCATCTTCGCGGAATCTCAGTCTTTGTCTTGTGATCCTCCCTCTCGAGCTCGTCGCGATTGGTGAAATACTGATTACCCAAAATGATATAGTCAGAAATGTTCAAACCGACGCGCAATGAAGAGGTGCAACGGGTGCCACATCAGTAATCCCCGAAATGTCCCCACAGTGGGGTCTCGACCACGAAAGCGATGACGGCCAGCCTCCGGTTTCCTCATTCTCCTGTATTCCATTCTCTCGAGGACATCTACTGTTCACTTGAGATCCCTCAGATTCCCCTCAAATCAATCCACCTCAGCATATCTGTGAGTCCTTGTTCCGAGTGTCACACTACATCGTGTACTCTGGCGCCGCGATGGGGAACGGGGGGGATGTTCTTCCTGATCTTTCTTTTCCTTCGCCATGTCTATAACCTTGACCTCTGGTCCATCGGCTCGTACGTTGTGTACATCGACCGTATCACCCCACTTGTCCAGATGGCCCCGGCCGCCTTGAGGGCCGACTGGAGCTTTGCAATCCCGCTCGTTCTCTTCACCTCCGCTTCGTGCGCAGTCAGCACTGCAAGTCTTTCTATCGGCACCGTCCACCGCATCTTCGTCCTCAACATATCCGCTCGTTATGAGCGAGCATCTAACGTGTTGGAGAACGCTCGAGGTCGATCTGTGTGGCCCGCTCGTTGGCTATCACTACCTTTTCCGTTCCCAGGGCGGCCGTGATTCATCGACTCCTCTTAGTCACTTCCTGACGTAGCATCGACACTGATCGTGCTTTTCCTTCATCAGCAGATCAATCGCCAAGATGTGAGCATCGATTTCGTTATCAGAGAAACAACGACTGACCCAACATGTCCATTAGGGAGGACGAGGGTATGTGATAGGCATCTTGGAGTGATCTGAAGGAGCTGACGATGGACCTCTCTTTCTTCCTCAGTCGCTGCTCTTGTGAGTTGGCACGTTCTTCACAAGGCGTGATCCTGATGGGAGCTCAGGTTATCGACAATGGTTCCGGTATGTGCAAGGCCGGGTTCGCCGGTGACGATGCACCCCGTGCTGTTTTCCCGTAAGTGTCGTACGGTCCACTTCGCGATCAAGCCTCCCGCAGAGCTATCGCTGAGAGCATCACGTCCCAGGTCCATTGTCGGTCGCCCTCGTCATCAGGGTGTGATGGTCGGTATGGGTCAGAAGGACTCTTATGTTGGGTAAGCATATAATAGGAGCGAGGCGCAGGGAGCTGACAGCTCGCAGAGACGAGGCTCAGTCCAAGCGAGGTATCCTTACCTTGAAGTACCCGATCGAGCACGGTATAGTCACCAACTGGGATGACATGGAGAAGATCTGGCACCACACCTTCTACAACGAGCTCCGAGTCGCTCCCGAAGAGCACCCCATCTTGCTTACCGAAGCGCCGCTCAACCCAAAGCAAAATCGGGAGAAGATGACCCAGATCATGTTCGAGACTTTCAACGCGCCGGCATTCTACATTTCGATCCAGGCTGTCCTGTCACTGTACGCCTCCGGCCGAACGACCGGTATTGTTCTTGACTCAGGAGATGGTGTCACCCACACTGTCCCAATCTACGAGGGTTTCTCCCTCCCGCACGCCATTCTGCGTCTCGACCTTGCCGGGCGAGATCTAACCGACTACCTCATCAAGATTCTCACGGAGCGGGGCTACCCTTTCACCACCACTGCGGAACGCGAAATCGTCCGTGACATCAAGGAGAAGCTATGTTACGTCGCCCTCGACTTCGAGCAGGAGCTGCAGACCGCCGCTCAGTCTTCTCAGCTCGAGAAGTCTTACGAGCTTCCCGACGGTCAGGTTATCACCATCGGAAATGAGCGATTCCGCTGCCCAGAGGCGCTGTTCCAGCCATCATTCCTTGGTCTCGAGTCTGCCGGTATTCACGAGACGACCTACAACTCGATCATGAAGTGCGATCTCGACATCAGGAAGGACCTTTACGGCAACATTGTCATGTCCGGTGGTACTACCATGTACAACGGTATCGGTGAGTACTGGGATTGCGCATACTCTCGATTTAGCTGAATGAGATGCAGCCGACCGAATGCAAAAGGAGATCACTGCGCTCGCCCCATCGTCCATGAAGGTCAAGATCGTCAGCCCACCCGAAAGGAGTCAGTCTCCGTTTTCTTTTCTCTACAACAGAGCTGACCCGGCCCAGAGTACTCCGTTTGGATCGGTGGTTCCATTCTCGCGTCCCTCTCCACGTTCCAGCAGATGTGGATCGCCAAGTCGGAGTACGACGAGTCTGTGAGTGCTCTGCTGAAGATGTTGTATACCCCAGACTGATTGCATCCTCCAATAGGGTCCCTCGATTGTGCACAGGAAGTGCTTCTAGACGCAGTGAAGTATTTTGCGGTTTTATTCTTTTGTTCTTCTGTTCTTACACGTCTAAGATTGTTCGGAAAAGATGAATATCATGCCTGCGACAAGTCACGCTGGACTCGTTCTTCATCGGAGAGCCCCGCAAAGCTAGAGCACCTTTGCCTCCCGCACCTTTGCCTCATTTTCGCCTTGTCGTTAGGGTCGGTGATGACGCAAGCTCTTGTAATCTGCCCGGCGATAAGGATTCAGGCACACACGTGTTCAAATGCTTCTGGCCGGGACGCGAAGGCAATTCGTTCTAGTCGTTCTCACGACCGTCCTTTCGTTCCACCTCCCGTCGAGGTGCCAACGCGCTCTCCTTTTTCCAACCATATAGATTTCTCATCACAAACGTAACGTCAGCTGAGCTCGACAAGTATCTCTTCGGCCAGAGGCTCCGGGACAGGGCGCCACACTAGTCCAAGAGGACCTCACCGCCCAGCGAGCGACACGCATCAAATTGCCATCTCCTTGCCTGTACCTATCTCCACTAGACATCCATACATCCCAATCACCTCCCCGTCCCTTCACGCTATCATAATTCAAGAGGAGTCGAGATCACAGCACCTGGGAGCCAGGTATCAGCTGGACTGGAAGTGAGTGCCTCCCTATCCATGCGAAGAATGCAGGTCCGGTTCCTGGTGGTCGAGGCCAGAATGAAGTCTTTCACACCGCCTTTTGAGATTTCACTCCTTTTTCGTTTCCTTGCTCTGCGAAAGACACCAGAGATACGGTACCGGTGGCTGACGGTAATATATTCAGTACTCATATCAGCATCAATCAGACTCCTCCGTTCCTTCCTGAGAAGTCCACACCGGACTCCGAGATCCATTTCAAGTCTGAAAGGCTCATCATCACGTACGATATCATGACGTTCCATCCGCCATCAGCCTATGTCCCGACGAACACTGCCCGCACCACATCGCCTTCTCTCACCGACTTCCCTACTCTCGGCTCCGCGAAGTCCACTTCCGCTCGGTCCACCTCCGAGATGATCAGCGCATCTCACCTCACCTCTACCTCAGACACCGAGAAGATGCCAAACATCCCCCCTATCGGGACGGAGAGGACGTCGCCTACGACTGCAATGCAGCCAAGGTTGTACGGGAAGGACATCAATGCTGGGAGGAGGGACAGCTCAAATCCCGGCCATGGTCTCGGCCTCGAGATTACGACATACGACTACCCTTCCGAGGCGATCGAGGATACTTCGACGCAGCAGGGTCAGTATCTCTGGCAGCAACTCCAGCATCTGAAGCAGCAGCAACAAGGGAGCCATCAGGCGGTACCATACGCGCTTCCGTATGAGGCTCAATTGCAGCAGCAGAGCTATGCGGAGGAAGCTGCTCAGTATCTCAAGAAACAGCAGGACGAGATCGCGCTCCGTCACGCTGAGGATCTGGCTACTGGACGAGCTCAGCCGTCTGGTGAAGGGGGATTCCATCCTCCACCTGGACCGAGTGATCCGACCAATACGACGGTCTTCGTTGGTGGACTGCACCATAATGTCACCGAGCCGGAGCTGTTCAAGTTCTTCCAGCCGTTCGGGCAGATCTGCTATGTATGCCTGCCTACTAATCAGACTCGATGAGGCCGGTTGCTGACAATAAGCAGGTAAAAATCCCCCCGGGCAAGGGATGCGGGTTCGTCCAATATGTCGAGAAGCACTGTGCCCAGCTCGCGCTTGAGCGGATGCAGGGATTCATGCTGAATGGATGCAAGATCCGGCTCAGCTGGGGCAGGACTGGTAGTAAGTACTGGAACATGGGAAGTAGCGAACGGTGAAGCTGATCACTGGATAGTGGACAAGGTGTCAAAGTCGCAAGATGCCCAGATGCGAGCTCTCGTGGCGTTGCAAGGACTCGGCTCGATGTCCCCGGAGCACTTGGAGAAGCTTAACTTCGCTATGGAGCTGGTCAACAACGAGCCGCTTTTCCGTCAGATGTAAGCACTTGACCTGGAGAGAAATCGCATAAGCTGATGAGAGTAGTACCAACCATTACAACTTATTGGCCAAACAGGATGGCGGTTTGCCTCTGGATGGTAATACGATGTGAGTTCTTTTCCAGATCCGGGAAGTCAAGCTGATGAGACTAGGGGATCGAATGGTCTCGCACTCTCAGAAGATTACGAATCTCGACGCAATGGAAGCGGGCGCACGCCTCTCTTGCCTCAAGGACCTAATGCTTGGGGATCATCGAGATCCAGTGTTGCTATCCGTCCCTCGCAGCAGTCAGGAACGTCGCAGAATAATCCTCTTCATGGGTTCTCCCCATTTTCGTGTGTCCTCTTTTCATGTACGCAAGGTCATACTGATTCTTCAGCAGTCCGTCGCTTTCGCCTGCTTCATCGGCCAGGAAGCTAAGGGCGCAAGAGCAAGACGACTTCGTCCAACGCAGTGACCGATACACTGGTGATACGGAGAAGGCATTCGGGGATGACCGATCGCCCACCCGAGCTTCGACGGGCCATACGACTCCCGGATTCCCTTCGTCCTTCTCGTCCATGCGCTCGATCGGCAGCATCCCGGCGCTTTCGTCTAGCAGCTCACAGAGTCAACTCAACACCAGTCCTAGCTCGGCTACCAGCAACAAATTTGAGCAAGCCTTTGGTCTAAGCCCGTCGACCTCTCAGACTCTCAACGATACTCAGCTATTCGAAGCGTTCGCGAACAGCCCTCCACCGAAAGACTACACTCGAACCAATGGCGGCCGTCTATCTCAAGGGAGCATTCAGCTCGGAAGCTCGGCCGAGACCCTCCGGCCTCGTTCTTTGTCTGCCGCGAGCCCGACGGCCCATAACCTGGGCCTCCAGATGGGCGGACTCGATATTGGACGCAGCGGAAATAGAGCTCGCTCGCCTCACCCCTTCGTTTCCGCTTTCGCGCCTCTTTCGCCCATCAACCGCACGTCTGCGAATCGCAAGTAGACCTCAGCAAGTACAAAGCAAGAATATCATTCTCGCATTTCAAGTCATCCTCCCATCGTCATACGTATCATTTTCTGCCTTGCGTTCAGTTTGTTCCAGTACCCGACACGCCTGCTCAGTTGGGCCCATTGCCATCTCCAGTAATATCCATCATCGCTGCTTCCCGAAACATATGCGCACCTTTACGTCTAACCCGGCTGGGCCGGTCAGAGCTGCTTCATGCCGTTTGTGTCATCCGAGATGCCCAAATATGTAAAATGTACACCTGTCTGGAGTGAGTGTCGGATTCTTAGATCAGATCCCGTCGGCGTTGCGCGGGGCCCTCCGCAACTTTGAGCCACGTTTTCTCTCGGTCTAGTCTCCTCGTTTCGTTTGGCCCAGCCTGCTCCACTATTGATCTTGACGGTCATAAATGCCCCACATAGCTCGCATTCTCAGAATGTCCGACAAAGACGCAGTCGTGTCAGCTGCTCGATAGCTCGCCAATCCGACCATCACGGCGGGCACCGACACCCAACCGAGAACCCCGGGCCTCCTTTCATGCCTTGATCGTTCAACCCGACCCACATCCAATCGCATTTACATCAAGACCGCTTGGGCAAAGAACCCGACCTCACTCTGATCTGTGGCTTCAAGGTGAGCTCGCCGCTCATCTGTCTGCTTTTTTGGAGGTGGTTGGGCGGTTTGACCGTCTGGCCTCGTCCTATCACCCGGTGGTTGGTTTGGAGGACTGGGGAGATATGACGTTCCTTTGATGCTTGCTGACCCTTTATGATGGCTACTCAGATTCAACTCCTCTTCCCGGGATCCGTCTTCACATCACTTGTTTCCAACCATCACCGAGTTGTACGAGTTGGAGTATTGTAGGAGCACAGACGGACGGAAGGTCGGTCAACTCGAAGTGAGTGGTCGTCTTGGTGATTGTCATCGACGCAGGAGGGTCTAGATCCCTGGTCATCCTGAGAAGGTCGATTACCTCTCCGAAAAAAGGCGACCTGTGTCTCGCGGAGCAGATTGTGATGAGATGCCATGTTTCGCTGACTTCCTGACTTTTATGGTAGATACTGAGTCAACGACCAACTTCCCCCCGTAACGATCATATCATCATCTCCCAAAATCCCACCAACAGCCTCCTCTCTCGCCCTCTCCATCCACTCCTATCGCGGTATGCAGCAGGGCTCTCAGCGGGCCGGGATTGTGAGTAGTCGTTTGAACAAAGGCGTTTGCTGACGAGGTAGTCTCGCACACCTCAGCTGCTCCCGACGAACCCATCCTTCGAAAGTCAAGGACTCCAGCATATCAACCTTCCAGATGGCCGGGTGCTTTCCTTCGACCCGATGAACATGGATGAGCAGACTCGCGCTTTCGTCGAGCAACATGATCGCAAGCAGCAAATTCCGACTCTGCCTCCAGCTCGAAATGGCAAGGTCGCGGCGCAACGAGCACTTGGCGTCGCTGCTCAGTCTGCTCAACCTCCGATCCAGCACCCACCTGCTCAGCGAATGATGGTCCCGAATGGCCAGTACTGTATGGATGCTCAAGGTCGACCGGTGCATGTCAACGCTTGGCAACAGCTACAACAGCGTTCGATGCCGAACGGACCGTACACCTCGGCACAATTACAACAGCTCACTCCTCAGCAGCACCAGCAGATGCTGCAGCACCAGTTTGCCCAGCAGCAATATGTCCAGCAACAGCAGCTAGCGCAACAGAGGGGATCTGTGCCAAATTCAGCTCCAGATTCAGCTCGTCCGCCTCCTTCTCAGCCTGGAAAGTCTCCATCACTCCTTCAGGTCCCCCCACCTCCTCTGCAACGCGCAGTCAGTCGAACAGCGTCGCGCAGTGCTTCGCCCATCCCTCCTCATCTCCGACCACCATCGGCCAGTATATCTCACCCGATGCAGCCGACTACCTCGGCGATGCCAATCTCAAACAGCAACCCCACTCTTCTTCCTATTCGCGCTTCGACCCTTCCTGCCGCCTCCCCTGCCAATGCGATGAACCTCAATCTCTCTGCCAATCACTTTGCTGCCAGAAATAGCGTCGCCGGACCATCGCAATCTGCACCGGCGACGTCCACAGCTCAGCGGGCCCCTGATGGCGGCCCCCGGCTAGATAAGCCATATCGACGAGATATGAAGCTATCGGCGGTAGCCCGAGCGAGAAAGAGGGAGGATATGACCAGTCGCCTAAAGAGGTACATCGAGCAGGCTCAAGCACAGCTTGAGGTGGTCATGAGGGAGCAGGAGAAGGCGAAAGTAGCTGCGGAGAAGAAGGACTCAGTGGAGGAGGATGGGCAAGAGAATTTCAACGGACTCATCTTGGACTAGTGAGTAGCTTCCAAGATCGCGACAGTCTCGTATTGACAATTTAGTCTGCGACGTGCGGGCTACTCGGATGCTGCCGCCTGTTTGCAGGCAGATATGGATCGACCTGCCCGAGTCCCGCATGCTCAAGGAGATACCTCACTCGCCAAGACCTCACCAGAAAGTACTCTGAACGAAGCACTCCAGCGCTCCCCTCGCGATAAGTCATCGACTGGAGACGCGACTTTAATCGGTACCCATTCTGGGGACGTCTCGCTCGAAATGAAGTCGCCGATCAAGGCTTCACCCGACAAGCCATTGTCTCCGGTTAGGAAGGTGGCCAATGGAGACTCACCCTCCGGTAAAAGTCCTGCGTCGTCCGAAAAGGCGGATGAGTCGATGGATTCGGAGGATTCTCTCTTCGGCCAAGAGGGCGAAGCGAAGGAAACACATGATAAAGAGGAGGAGGCAGTAGCCCACCCGGGGTCGACGAATGGTCGAACTCAGGTGGAAGATGTGGAGTCGCCCATCATGGTAGACGAGAAGCCGTTGCCGTCGGAAGGAAAGGGCAGACCTCACGGATTCGCACCCATGCCGAGTGATGGCGCCCGTCAAGGATCGGCTGCCTCACAGCACCGTGATCTCGGATACCTGTACTCCGTGAGTCTAGCGTATTCTGATAACGGGCCCTGATGATATTGCTAGTGGTGGACGGTCTTTGAGGATACTCAACGTCTTGTTGAGCAGAAGCTGCTCCATCCACGGCGCAAAACCCAACGTGTGCCACCGATGCCGAGCACCGCCGTGCAGCCTACCTCCGCCATGGCCACTTGCATCGCTGTGTCCGCGCCCGCTGCGGCAGTCCGGGCATCATCTGTCGACGTCTCAAGCCAGCGCACTGCTGGACTGGCGAAGCTCTCCTCCATGGCTCACGCGGCGCAGGCACCCGTGAACGGTTCCACTCATGAGACGGGCTTCGAGGCACCTCCTACCGCTGTGACGGCTCAGCTTCAGGCTGCCGATGCGATGCGTCAGTCTCAGCAGGCCCATATCGATGCTCAACGAGAAGAGTACAAGCGAAGTCAGGTGCAAGCACAGAACGAGCTCATGAACCAGCATGTGAGCTTTGTCGCGCACACTCCTGCAATCGCTGATCACGCACGAAGGGCATGATGCCGGCCGGACCACGCCAGTCGATGATGCTTGCGAACGGCACACAACCCCACATATCACAAGAGGACGTCCAGCGCCATATGATGGCCCCGTATGCCTATCAACAGCAATTCATCCAATCGCAAAACCAGCAAGCTCAGCAGATTGCGCAAGCCAATGGGCAGACTCGAGCGGATGCATCCAATGGCGGTATACGACAATTTCATCCCATGGCCCCACAATTAGCCATGCAGCATCGTCCGGACAGTTCAGGTTCACCTTCCACTGACAGCGGTCAACCGATCAAGCGTCAGGCAGACCAGTCTCCGATTGAGGGTCCGAACAAGAAGCCAAGGCTGTTCGGCAAGCGGCCTAGTGAGTCATTTCATGATGATCATACATCGGCTGATGTCTCGCAGCACCGGAGGAACACCAACGCCAAGCTCTCGAGATGGCCGCACGGGCTGCACAGCAGATGCCTGCGCCGTCTGGCATGTCACAGATGCCTGGGCAGATGTATCTCGCCCGAGCACCTTCTCAGGTCAGTATAGCCAACCAAGATGAGGTCGCATCTTATCTGTACAACCAGGGTACTCCTCGTCCTTTCTTGGATGCAGAGCGCCAGTACACCCAAAGCCAGGTTGCCTATGCCCGTCAGCAGGTCAAGAAATCACCAGTCAATCACGTCGGCATTTCTCCGGCGCAAGGCGGCGAGCCTTCTCCCTTGAGCATTACTCAGTCCCCCTCAATCTACCAGTCCGGCTTTGATTTCGGCATCAATGGGACCCCTACCTCTGCCAGGTCGAAGAAGTCGAAGCAAGCTCTATCCCTAGTCGTCGATATCGATAACGTGGTGGACGGTCCCGACGTGATCCCGAACAGCGCGGCTCCGACGAAGCGGAAGCAGACGAAGAAGGTCACGCCCAAAGGTGGAGCTGGGCTGGGTAAGGGCAAAGGTGGGAAGGGCGGCAAGGGGAGAGCGTCGATCTGTGAAGCCATCGGGGATACACCACCCTCGGCTACTCCGGCATATAATGCGACCGCTTCGCCCATCGGGCAGTCCAACGAGCTATTTGGCGGAGTGTCGTCGGCACCTCAATCGGGACAGAGCATGACTTTCCAGCTTCCAACAACGAAGCTAGAATCACGCCTACCCGACCGATACGACGGGGAGCCGCAGCGCGCACAGCAGGAGCAACGGGATCCGATGTCATATCGATCGGAGACGGCCAAACATCACGATCAACAGGGCTCGATGCAGTTCCAGCACCATCCAAACCTGCACCTGCAGGCGCAAGCGAATGGCCATCCTACTCAGCAATCTGGCATGCAGCAAGACCCTCTGTCCGCGAGCCAGCACGATCAGGCTGAGGCGGATCATGATCCCCAAATGACAGAGGACTTCTTGAAGGCTCTAAACGAGTTTGGCAACGAGAGCGCATCTGGACAACATCCGCCGGTCTCTGCATTCCAAGGCAACTTTGACGAGCCCGCCTTCGACTTTGACGTCAGCCTTTCCCCCGTGCTACAAAACTCATATGCTGATCAGTGACGCAGTGGGCAACGGCCAATTTTGGCGGTGATGAGAACCACGATTGGGCACATCTTGACCCGACGGCCCAAGAGGGTAGCGCCGAATGATGTTGACTTGACGGAGGGCGGAGTGGCGAACATTTTGTCATCGTATCACACCTGTATCACTTGTACATAGCATTTCCCGGCCCTGATCTCCCACCCTGCATCCTTCCTTCATCCTGTCCTGACACCTTGTCTAGAATGTTTGCATATCTAATCAGTCGGTCGCGGGCACTCGTGTGGGTTTTGTCAATGGATCTGCGATCTGGTTTCCGGCCATTTCCCGACCTCCCACTTATCTTCCTCTCAATGCTTCGTGCGAAGCTCGCGAAGATGGTGCCAGCTTCATAGGGTTTTCATTGAACTTTCTGTCCTGCATCAGCTGTACCGGCTTACACAGGCTGTTCAATTGGGATACCTTCGTCTTTAGCGTCGAGATCAGCAGCGTTCCACCGCCCTTCATGATCTCAGGGTATCATGCATACAGACAGGTCATAGCTGAGCCAGATACCCGCGAGAATCGGAATGGTATAAGGGGGGAGGAAGAGAACTAGCTGGAGACCATATGAAAAGGTGTTCGTTCCAAGATCATTCGATCAATCGAAGGTCATCTTAGATCCCTGGCTTTGTTGGATCCCGCCAGTGCGAGCTCCACCGCTAAGCGCCGCATCAGCTATGGACCTCATTCCAGTATTTGGGCGGACTCACCCCCTCGGAGCTCCACGACCGCGACCACCGCCCCTTCCGCGGTCGTTGAAACCCCCCCGACCACCACCGCGTCCCCCGCGATCGCTGAACCCGCCCCTGCCGCTGCCTCCACCGAACCCGCCCCGTCCACCTCCACGACTACCACCGCCACCGCCGAATCCACCTCGGCCGCCCCCACCCTCACCCCTCGGCGTGGCATAGTCGAGCCGTATAGGTCGTCCAGCCAGCTCCTGGCCCTGCAGGGCGAGACCCGCCGTCGCCCCCTCCTGCGATGAGAACTGGACATAGGCGATACCCTTTGGTGCTCCAGTGTCCCGGTCCGTCGGCAGGCGCACGCTCTGCACATCCCCATGGTCGGCAAATGCCTCATAGACCTGATCCTCGCTCGCGCTGAACGACAATCCCGCCACGAAGAGGGTATCGGAAGGCGCTGACATTTGATCGCCGCGAGCGTTGGCCCTCCTATCAGCCGCCGGTGCCCCTTGAGGTTTCTGAATGGAGTAGTTGACCCGGATCGGACGCCCGTCCACCTCTCTGCCCTCCATTGCTACCGCCTTGGCCGCTGCGTCCAGGTCCGAAAATTGGACGTAGCCGAACCCCCTCGATCTACCAGACTCGCGGTCGAAGATGACCTTCGCGGAGACGATCTCGCCGCACTCGGCAAACTCAGATTGGAGCCAGTCGTTGTCGATGTTCCATGATAGCTGTCCAACAAAGACGTTGGTCGAGATCTCTTGGTCGCCTTCGTCTGTCCGCCGCGCCTTCTTGGCAGGAGTAGAGACCTCCGCGTCGGACTTGCGCTTGGCTGCGACATCTTAGCCAAGAACCCCTTCCGGCACAGACAACTCACCGTTACTATTGGCAGCGGGAACGGGCTTCTTTGCAACCTCTTTCTCTTCCTCCTCCTCATCTTCGCTATCCTCGCTAACCTCGTCCTCGTCCTCGTCCTCGTCCTCGTCCTCATCACTGTCCTCCTCGTCCGCCTTCACCGTCGCCTTCGCAGGGACAGCAGTGGCCGCAGCAGCAGGCTTGGCGGCCTCGTCGTCATCTGCAGAGTCCTCAGAGTCGTGCTCAGCCTCGTCATCCTCCTCAAAGTCCTCATCGCTATCCTCGTCGCTGTCCTCCTCCGCCTTGCCGTTCACCTTTGCAGGAGCAGGAGCTGGTTTGACTGCATTCGCCTTGCTCGGCTCGTCTTCGGATGAGTCCTCATCTGAATCGTCTGACTCCTCGTCCTTCTAGATCGACCAGTCAGCTGGTTCTCCTCGCACGGCAGCGACCATGGAATCGTTGCAGCAGGAGAAGGGAAACTAACAGGGGCAGCGGCGGCTGCGGTAGCAGGTTTCGCCTTCTCCTTGTCCGATGCCTCAGATTCGTCGTCGGAGTCGTCCTCGTCATTCGACGGCTCAGGAGGGGGAGTAGGGAGTTTCGCAGCCTTTTTCGACTTCTTTTCCTGCTGGAGAGAAACCGATCACCGAGCGCAGAGCAAGTGAGGAAGGCAGTGAAAGGGGTGAGGAAGGCCACAGTCAGCATCAAACCATTATGACAGATGTTGAAGATCTCACCTTTACTGGTGCAGCGGCCGGAGCTGGAGCGGGAGCAGCCTTCTTGCCCTCCTTCTTCGACTTGTTCGCCCTCTTGTCCACAGCTGGGACAGCTGCAGCGGTGACTTTAGTAGCTTTGGCCATTATCAGAGGTGTAAATTTGGTTGAGAGAGTCCGGAAGAAATTGTAGACCGGGTTGAGGGAAAGAGCGGAAGGAAATTGCAAGGGGCATTCAGACTTTTGCGAGCAGGCACGTGATGAGCGAAAACTTCTGGGACCTGATCATGACGGGGCATTCTACATTTGTGACTGGAGGCTGAAGTATCAAGCTGACTCTAGGCCGTTTAATCCCGAGCGTGACAGCGTTTATGAAAAACCGGCATGAGTCGGAGGTGATTGTTTCCCCCTCGCTTCCACCTCCACAGCTTCGAGGGTCTCGTTCTCAACATGATCTCCCGCTCCGTCCCTCGTACTCTCACGACTGTTCTCTGTTCTTCACAACCATCACGACGGCATTACGAGTCCGCCTTCCAGTCTTCTACCGTCACCTCGAAGTTCTCCGGAAAAAAGGGGTCAAACGTGAATCACCTCTTCGTCTCCTGGAATTGAGCTCAACACTGATGAGAAGAGCAGGGCAATTATCTTGTGTCCCTCATCCCCGGTGATGGTATCGGACCCGAAATAGCAGAGTCAGTAAGGCAGATATTCAGAGCTGCAAAGGTTAGTCTCCCTTCCCCTTGCCATGCCAAGCGCTCTCCTATTGACTAGTTTGTCTCGCTAGGCGCCAATAGACTGGGAAGAATGCGACGTGACACCCATCCTCGAATATGGGAAGACTCGGATCCCCCAACACGCCATAGACTCGATAAAGAAGAATACCGTCGCCCTGAAAGGTCCCCTCGCAACACCTATCGGGAAGGGTCACGTCTCGCTCAATCTCACACTCCGGCGGACGTTCAACCTCTTCGCAAACGTCCGCCCTTGCGTTTCGATCAAGGGGTATAAGACGGCGTATGATAATGTCAACACAGTGAGCTTGCTCTCCCTGCCTTTGAGTGTTGTATACTGATGCAGGATACGACAGGTGTTGATCCGGGAAAACACCGAGGGCGAGTACTCGGGTATCGAGCACGAGATCGTCGACGGGGTGGTGCAGAGTATCAAACTCATCACGTATGACGCATCGGAACGAGTCGCACGATACGCTTTCCACTATGCGTCTGAGAATGGTAGAGGGGAGGTCACGGCGGTCCACAAAGCGCCTATCATGTGAGCATATCGTGCTGTTGGTCTCTTATAAGGAATTCCAGGCTGATGGCCGAGGATGTAGGAAGATGAGTGACGGCATGTTTCTCACTGCATGTCGAGCGGTTGCAAAAGACTACCCCAAGATCAAATACTCCGAGGATCTGCTCGACCGGGTATGCTTGCGGATCGCGACGGACCCTTCACCTTTTGAGAAGAACGTGATGGTAATGCCGAACCTGTGAGTTCCCCTTCCAAATCCGTCCTATCCTTAGGCTTTTCAGGTGCTGACGTACTGGCAGGTACGGTGACATCCTCTCAGATCTTTCAGCAGGCCTCATCGGCGGTCTCGGCTTGACACCATCCGGAAACATCGGAAGCGACGCGTCGATTTTCGAGGCGGTTCACGGATCAGCACCTGATATCGCCGGCAAGGGACTCGCAAATCCAACCGCTCTTCTCCTTAGTTCCCTGATGATGCTCCGGTACGCCTACCTTGCCTCATTGATCGACGCACAGACGCTGATACGAATGAGCAGACACATGAACCTGTACGACTTTGCGGACAAGATTGAGAAGGCGGCGCTGAGCACGATCGCAGAGGGCAAGGCGATCACGCGCGATCTCGGGGGAAAGGCGGGGACGAAGGAGTATACAGATGCGATCCTGGCCAAACTGTCGTAGGATGGCGGGGAAGGCGATGCAACACTTAATATCATATCACCCTGCTTTAACACCGGCAGTTGGAGCTCAGGAAGCGTCCATCGTAGGGTCCAGCAAGAAGATGCTGTAGTCATGCCGCTCAACTGGACTATACACCGAGGCTAGAGCTCCCGGAAAGTGATGTCAGATCTTCGAGCAGCACCCCATCCTCTGAGCCTGCGATTTCCTTGCTCGTAGGTGGTTTCACCAAACTCCGCCAGGTCGGGACAGCCATCGATCGCCTGTTCTCGTCCGTCTACCCCTGGTGCTCGACCCATATTGTCCTAAAGCAGCCGTTTCGGCCCGCATCTCAATTGCCTGTTCCTGCTGTCGTTCGGAATGGGTGTATCTAGAACAGGACCCAATCTTGCATCCCTCAGATTCCAGCCAAGCTCTCAAACCTGTCGCGAATCCGACCGTCTCCGAGCACGAACAGCCTCAAGCCCAGTAATTCTTGCATGTCACCCTTGACGTTCAGAAGCCCCATCTCGAAGCCGACTGAGTCGACTCCGCACCGAGATTTCCCTCACAAAATCATGGCTGGTCAGTCCCAGTTTCAAGCTGATCCCTCGCACGTCATCAGGGGATTGACGTGAAACCATCATCCGTTCCCGTCTTCTACGCATACAGAGGCCACCGTCGCCCTTCCATTACTTCATCCTCACTTGGATCGACACATAAGCTTGATAGATCGACATCGTGACAAGCCGACACTCGACAAGTATCACATTCATTAACAATCAAACCTCTCGATTTGACATCACCATTACTCGCCCTCCTCCGAGCCAATCTCCACTCCTGGCGCCTCGTTTATTATTACGGTGGCGTCAGGGTCGACGCGTCCCAAGCTTAATTTCCGGAAAATCCGAGCGACTTTTGGACGAAAAGGTAAGTCGCGTCGCTGGATGGCCATTCCAGAGTCGGCGTCGTCATCGGTCATCTTTCCGCACGGGCCAATGTTTGCCCCGAGCTCTAGGAATGTAGGTGCCTTTTGTCTGATCCGATCCATCCCTCATGTATCAAGGCTAGTTCACCCGGTCCCTCCTCTTCCTCGTGATCATCTTCCTTCGAGTGCTTGTGTATATCAATCGGGCCGGATCATAGAGCCTCAGCTGATCATACGATCATCCATTCCTTTAGACTCGACCTGTATTTTCCTTTCGCCCACGGCCGCAGCAACTGTGCAGCTCTCCACCGCATCACCGCAATCCGAAACGCAATCATCAAAGCCCATCCCTTTGTCGGTTCCGAGACCCGTCCTTTGACCGTTCCTTGACCCACACAAAGTTGTGGCGTCACCCGATACCGGCCAGTCATTCTTCACGAAACACCTCCCTCACCAACATGTCGGCATTTTCCTACATGTCCGATTCCTCCTCTTCCTCCGCACCCCCAATCACACCTTACGCTCCTCATTCCAGCCTCCTCTCTTCGTCCCCATCCACAACCCCCCTCGCCACACCGCCCGACTCGCTCCGGCAGTACCAATCAGCCCTGAAAGCGCGGATGCGTCTGGGAATGCAAACGGCCATGGCGGAACTCAAGGATGAAGGACGGGAACCTGAACGCCAATTCGACGTGGAATTCGGATACGACGACGAAGATCCGATCGAGCGACATGTCAAGCTGTTCCTCACACCTCACAAGGCGCAGGGACGTAAGGCCGCTGCGGATCGGAAGAAGTTGGAAGCGGGAGTCGACGAGGATGAGGATATGTCGGATGAGGAGGAAGCGGAGATATTGGTACTAGACTCGCCCATGGGGGAAGGGTCAAATCGGTTTCAACCCGGTCTCATCCATTTCCGACGATCCGCCCGACCCGCAGTCCCAGTCTCACGCAGCGATAGCGGTGCGTCCACACCCCGGTCCACACGGTCCGAAGCGAGTATCGAGGCGGTCAAATCCGAAGACTACGTCAGCATGTACGGAGGCCCAGGAGTGCGAGACGATCGACTATCCACCGTGTCGACAAGCACGATATCTTCTACTACCACCATGAAACCACCGCTTGGCTCCCGACCGAGCTTGCTGCGACCGAGACCGCGGGCCCACCCTTATCCGGAGGGAGGGAGACTGAGGGAATTGTCAGGAGAGATGGGAAGAAGTCCGAGTGGGGGAGCGGGAGCTGGTGGAGGGATCGAGGAGAGTGAGGAGGAGTCGATGGCGGGGAGGACTATCAGTGAGACCATGGTCGCCAAGGCGGGGTATCGGTGTCAAAGGGGACGGACTGCTCGACGATGAGCGGGTCTCGAGCAGAAAATATCGACCCGTCCGGCGCCTTCCAGCCCTGTGATATTCGCTCACGACCGCCTCGAAGCCCGTCGCCTTAGCGCTTCCTATCGCGCCACACAAGCTCGACTGGCTTTGGTAATCGCCCAAGTCTACCAAAAACCAACAATCAGCCGCATCAATACTCCGACATTCCCCTCATATCGTTTCGCCACATCACGCATCGCTCTCATACCTCATGCCATCCCCGCTCATCCGCATCCGCACCATCACTCACCCACTTCTCTCACTGTACACGAACCGCACGACTCAATTATCACCGTATAGTCTCTCCGCAGTACCCGCATTTAGTACCCAGATTGGTCGAGGTTCGATCATCTGTTTTTTCCCCGGCCTTCGCTTGGCGGAGTTTAGTGTATACACGATTGCAGCGTTTGATAGGTGATGACAAGCCTAAATTGATGTCTTTCGAAGAGTGAGCATTGACGGTCCACTCATGCCCAAACAGGGCATCTGTCCAAGAGGTTCAGATCACGAGTATCATCTAGATGCAAATACAGATGATGTGGAGGGAATATTCTGCATCGGTTGTTTTTGTGGCAAATGATCCACACTTGGTGATGAAAGGGGAGCAAGGCAGGACTTTCCAAAAGACCTGAATCTCTTGCTCAGTGCGTATCGTAGAAATTCTGGGCCTTCAGTCACTTAATAGCCAGAAGCAGTCCGGAAAAAAAAAGGTTCAGCAGCTCCGTGTGCGGGATTGAAATGCATTCAGATTGATTAGCAGTCTGTGACCCACAGTCGACAAGTATCCCGAAGTTTCAGTTGGCGGCTGTATACAAGACGGCTTCGCTCGGCAACGGGATGTAGTGTAGAGTAGAGGTGATCAGGGAACCGGTGCAACAGTCGCCTAAGCTGAAGCTGGCACCTGAACAGTAAAGGTTGCCATCGTCTTGCCTCGCGTCTTCGCGTTGGTAAAGTCAAGCCGTCGTCAAAAGAGGCCAACTCGGCATGCAAGCAAGTCCGTTCAGCATAAGCGCCGAATCAGACGCCAACCGAGACCCGAGTCGTGTGCAAGCAAAGAGTCCAATATCACGAACGCGCCTATCTAATTCCCCACATCAAAGCCCTCAAAACCCAGCAAACCAATCCAAAATGCTCTCGTTGACCTCAAATATCCTTCTTGCTCTCGCCAAGCGCCTTTGCGTCAAACTCCCTCTGCTCCTTCTCCTCGACCCGCCTCGCATACTCCTGTCCCATCTGCATCCCGATGACTCCGAGAGTCAGGAGCCCGACAAGCGCGTTGGCCGCCGCCATAACCCGTACGGCCTCGACGCGCTCGGTCTCGGTCGGAGGTGTTTCGCGAGGGGCGGGAGGGGGGAGGATGGAGAATGTCGTGGTTGTGGTGGACTCGGGGACTGTGAGTGGGGGAACGGGAGATCAATACGAGCCAGAGTATCGGATTGAGAGAGCACTCACGGAAAGTGCGTAGGGACTGGATGTGGACCGAGAGGTACAGGACGATGGTGGCGAGATGCAACGCTGATTTCTGTCAGTGTTTCCTGTAGTAACAGTCTGGAGTGGCTGAGCTGTGGTTGGTCGCTGACTCACCGATACACGACCCGTCGAAGAATACTGCTGATTCGGTCCATCGATGCAGCTTGATCAGGAGCGCAAACATTGGAAGGGCCAAAGAGATATGGAAAAGAGCCTAGCGGGTCGTCATCTCATGGCTTGAAACTCGCCCCACTTCCTGGAACATCCCTCAGCTGAATTTGATGAACATACCTTCACCGCTCCAGGAGCTTCGTACCAGATCTCATAGAACGTGTAGGCGTTTTGGAGAGCTTGATCGGTGACAGGCATGTACAGTAACGGTATATCGACCTGTAGAATTCCCATCAGTCCCCCTTGATAACACAACATGTAGATTACGAGCCGAGGGAGAAGACTGACCACCTGACAGACGAACACCATGCCCAGGAGAAAAGAGCATGATCCGAGGATGACGGATTGGGCGAAGGCCATGTTGACAGAAGGGACCAAACCCACCGCCCCGCGCTACAAAGCAAACGAGTGTTGTCCAAAGGTGAGGAGTTGATTTCTTATAAAACCCAGCCCCGTCGACCTATACTGGAACGTGGCATGTGGCACTTTTCGTTGCTTTGCCGACCGAACCTTGTCTGAACTCAACTGCATATGCCGAACCTAAGATGTTAAAGATGGCTGGTTCAGGGTACAGGCGTTTCGCGCGTTCGCGTTTATATGAATACATCTTAGTAGTCATGCGTTTTTACTTTTGCATATGAACCTGGTTC